>Ga0154020_10001379_pt1 | contig 30077 bp, 17 predicted proteins | sample Klosneuvirus_201_FD_109709 | JGI IMG/M metagenome (GOLD analysis project Ga0154020, IMG submission 109709) | Active sludge microbial communities from wastewater, Klosterneuburg, Austria - Klosneuvirus_20160825_MG | ecosystem: Engineered > WWTP > Aerobic digester > Activated sludge | place...
AATGGTATCTCTAGGGAAAACCAAGGAATGGTAGATAGGATTTTAAGTGGAGACACAGAGGGAATTAAAGCTCAATTACATACATCTAACTTCCTTGATAATTTTTCAAGGGCATTCTCCTTTACAGAAACCTCTCAAACCTATGTAGGTAAAACTCCACAGGAAATGAATATGTGGAGAGCAGATAAGGAGCAAGACTGGAAGAAATTCATTCTTGGTTTAGAAAACCAAAATAGACAATTTGACCTCACCTACTCTCAGAAAGAAAGAGAACTTTCTGCTAAACAAAAAGAATCAGAAGGATATGGGGTATTAGGTAGTGGAGTGATTCAAGATTCTCTTCCTAAATTAACACTAGAGAAATTCAAAGCAGAAACTATTGCTGGCCAAGAATCATTAAATACTTCTGATGCTGCTTTCATGGCAGGGAAGGATAAACAATGGTTTGATGCTCAAAAGAAAGCTTGGGAAGAAAGACCTTCTGGTGTGGATCCTAAGACCAAATATTATTTTGAAACCACAGAACCTATACGTAGAAAGGTGTTAGCTAACCAAGTAGCTGCTGCTGATATTATGAGAAAAGCAGAAGCTCAGTTTGGTACAATAGAACAATATATTCCTGAAGACGCTGAGAATGTAGAATATTTTGATGAAAATTCTGGTCAGTATATAACATATACTCCTGAAGATATTGTGCGTTACAATAGTATAAGTGATAGATTTCAGAAGTATTCTACTGATAGTAGGGGGAGAGTAAGTGTTAAATTTGATAAAGATGTAGCTAAGAAGGAATTATCTGAAAAAGATTATAAACTATTTGAGGCTTTTTCTAATAATAAAACATCTCAAGAAAGAATGCTGACATCCAAAATACAAGAATATAATGATAAAGTAAATAGACCCTATAGGGAAAAACTAAAAGAAATAAACACATTTACAGCAGATGAAGTGCAGAAAAGAGTGATGTGGATGCAAGGAGCTAACTATAGTATACCTACAGCAAACGAAGCTCAGAAGAGTTCTATAGGTACAAACCTTGGTAAATTTGCAGATTTAGCAGAAAGTTTAAAAGGTGAATTTGCAGGAAATACAAATTTTGATGTTAAATTAGCCAGAGCTCTTTCTATAGATCCTTCTGCTAATTATACAATGGAGGTAATAGAAGGAACAGAATATTCTGACCCTATGTATAAAATGAGTGTAACAGGTAAAGATGGAAACCTTCAATTTAACATTACCCCAGAGCAGAAAAATTTAATGTTTCCTGGAGGATTGTTTGAAGCATCTCCTGCTGTGCAGGAATTTAGACCATTACAGACTCAGATAATGAAGATGGGTGGAAAATCTACATCCTTTACAGGAGGAGACTCTAACCATAATACAGCATACCTAGGAAAAATAGATTTTCCAAGTGTACAGAATTATGGTGTAAAGGGGGATGTAGAACAAATAAGTCCAGGTGTATATAGTGTAAGACTTAATTTATATGACCCTGTTAGTGGTCAATGGTATGATAATATCGCATTTCCAAGAAATGGAGTGCTAAGAGAAGACCAAGTGATGCCCCTCATTAAACAACTTAATGACGAAGCAATTTATGAACTTTTAACAGATGGCAAACCTAGTGGTAAAGCAATGGACAGAGTTAAAAATGCTTCCAAAAAACCCTTATAATGGCAGAAAATAATTCAACAACACCCGTATTAGATCAACTATCGCTTCAAAGTGTGTATGGAAACTACACTCCTACAATTCCAGGGGATGTACCTCTTACACCATTTAAAGCACCAAATACCAATCTATTACCAACATTGGATGGAGAAGCTACGCCTTCTGCTCTAAGTGCTATAGAGAATAATGTACTTTCTATCCCTCCCCCAAAAGGGATGACAGGAGGCTCTATTCCTAGAAATTTAGCAGAAGTAACTACCCCAAGGTATAATGTATTTGTACCAGGAGACTTTAATAATGAGGATGCTTATGCCCAAGGACAAGGGCTTGGTGATAAAATAGTTAACTCTGTAGGAAAAGGACTTGCTTTAACAGGTACAACATTCTTACAATCTACTGCTGGTTTGGTAAATGGTATAGTTAAAGCCACTTCTGATGGTAGAGCTGCATCATTTTATGATAATGAATTAAACAGATCTCTAGATGAATTCAACAAATCATTAGAAGACACCCTTCCTAATTATTATACAGATAAGGAAAAAAGTGCTAATTGGTATTCTCCTGCAAAGCTATTTACAGCTAATTTCTTTTGGGATGGTATTGTAAAAAATATGGGGTTTGCAGCAGGTGCTGCTCTTTCTGGAGTGGCTTTCACTTCTGCACTAAAAGTGCTTCCTCTTACATCAAGATTATTTTCTGTAGGAAAAGCTGCTGAAACACTAGCTGCTACAGAACAAGCATTACTCACAGCTAACAAAGTGGCAGACACTTATGGCAAAGTGAGAAGCCTTTCTGATAAATTTTTAGGTTCTTATAACTTATTAAATCCTGGTGGAAGAGCATTAGTTGCTGGACTTGCCACTACAGGTGAAGCTGGATTTGAGGCTTTCCACAATCTTAATGATTTCAGAAATGAGAAAATAGAAGAGTGGAGAGACACACATGGGGGTATGGCTCCTGTTGGCTCTGAATTAGATGCCATTAACATGGAAGCTGATAACATCGGCAATAGTTCATTCATGCTAAATACAGCACTTTTAAGTGCAACCAACTATATACAATTCCCTAAAATATTGGGTTCTTCGTATGCAGAAGAGAAGGGGTTGATTAATGGATTGACAAAGGAAATAGGGGACATCACTACAGATGCTGCTGGTAACTTTGTTAAAGTGGCTCCTACCACAAGATTTGGTAAGGTGCTTTCTACAGTGAATAAAATAAGACCTTATACATTTTCAACATCTGAAGGATTTGAGGAGGGTGCTCAATATGCTATTTCTGTAGGAACCAAAGATTATTATAATAAGAAGTTTAAAGGAGAAGAGTATTCTGTTTTAGATAGTTTAATTACTGGTGTCGGTCAAACTGTAGGCACAAATGAAGGTATGGAAAATGTCCTTATTGGAGGACTTTCTGGTACTTTAATGATGGCTAGAGGAAGATATAAGGCAGCTAAAGCAAAAGGTCTTAATACAGCAGAAGCCCTTACAGCTTTCAACAAACACAAACTTTCTGATTTTACAAAGGAAACATTAGACTCTGTTAGTAGAGGCACTGTTCTTCAAGAGGAAAGGGAGAAAGCCATTAAACAGGGAGATGTACTTGAAAGCAAGGATTTAGAGGCAGATTATATTATTAACTACTTAACACCCAGAGTGAAGTATGGTAGATATGATTTAATATCTGCTGATATAAATGATATGAAAAAGCTAGCTTCTACGGAAGAAGGCTTTGCTCAATTACAGGCAGATGGAAAAGCTCTTTCTACCGATACAAGAGCTCAATTCTTAAAGAGACTTTCAACATTTGAAAGGACAGCAGAAGATGTAAATTCCCTATACCAAAGTCTTAATTTGAGATATGGAGGAAACCCTGCTTATACAGAATCTGTCATAAATCAGATGATTTATGCAGCTTCTAAGGTGAGTGATTATGACAGAAGGATACAAGATGTGTCCAGCTCATTATTGCTTGCTGGTGTTGATAGCTCATTAATTGTGGATGATGTTATATCTGGAAGCTCAGATAGTTTCAATCAAGCCATTGAGTCAATAAATGAACTAAAAATCAATGCTGATAAAAAGGAAGATTTAGTAAAACAACTACAGGATGTAGCTGAATTAAGCTTACGTAGACAGAAATTCTTACAAGAATACGATGAAATAAAGAAAGCCCCTGCAACATTCAAGGAAGAAATAGTTGCTCCTAAAGTAAAAGAAGGAGAAACTATTCCCACTATCAAAGTGAAAACTAAAGATGGTGAAGAGAGTGTAGAAATTGGTACAGAATACTATTTAGGTAGAGTGGTGGAGTATGACAAATCTGGTAAAGAAGTTGTTAGATTTCCAAAACTCACTATACTTGGAGAAAATGAAGATGGCACTATTAGAATCAAAGATGGTGATGGTGAAAGAAGTGTCTCTAAATCTGTATTAGAGGGGTATAAATTAGGTAGGGTGAGTGACACTCTTTCCAATAAGAAGGCTAAATTCTTTATGGAAAATTCTAACACTATCTTTGAATTTAACTTTGGAAAGGGTAAAAAACAAAGAGGAAGACTTGAATATTCTCCTAAAGATGGAATACTAAATTTCGTATACAAAGATAAGTCTGGTAAAATCAGAGAGATAGAAGTAACAGCAGATCAATTTATTCCTAGAAAAGGGTTCTCTTCCCCTATTATTTCTTCTGTGGGTACACTATCTCCCACACAACAACAATCTTTACAGGATGCTGCAATAGAGTTAGATGAGAGAACTTCTAAGAAAAGACAAGCTAGACTTGATATATTGAATAACTTATTCAATGAACTTCTTGATAAACAAGAGAAGACAAAGAAGTTAATCAATCAAAAACAACAACAAGTAAAGGATATTATTGAGGAACTTTCTGATTTAGAAGAAAGTATAAAAAATGCTGAATTTGATAGTAGGTCTAAAAAAGCCTTAAGGTTCAAATCTCAAGGTAAAAAAGCTCTTGCTGCTGCTATGCAGTTATCAAGAACTAAAGATCAATTAGAGGCTGAAATATTAGATCTTGAAACACAAGCTCAAGAGCTAGAATTTAATGCCAGCTATGTAGCTGATTTAGCTCAGAATATAGATGAGCTTCCTACCAATAGTAAAGAGTTCTTAGAAGAATTAGAGGATCAAAAATCCCTATTAGAAGATTTAATTCTTGAAACAGGTAAGAACATCAACTCTATTTCCACTTTAATAGATAAAGTTCAAGGTGCTTTAGATAGTGCTGTGTCTTATTTAAAGAGTGTAGTGGATAATTTCAAATCCATGTATCCAAAAGTTCCACTAGCTTTAGGTCAAGAGTGGGTGGACTTCTTAAAAGAAAATCCTAATTTCCTTAAAAACAGACCTTATTATAAGTCTGACCTAAAGTTTGTAGAGGACTTAGTAGGACAAGTGGAGGATTTAGACATCACTCCTAATGAGCGTTCTGTTGCAGAATTAAAATCTGAGTTAGTTAAATTACAAAAACAGTTAGTAGAAACTGAAAAAGAGATTAAGGCTAAGGATGCTATCCTCTCTAAATTTCAGGAAATAGGAGACAAGTATAAGGAGCAAAAAGCAGAAGAGGCTAAGATAGCTAATAATGATGCTCTTTTACAAAAGTTCCTAGGAACACATTCTAAGGAGCAAGAGGTAGATGTTACAGAGGGGGGCTATCAGCCTGAGAAAAAGAAAAATGATAATGCTGTAGTTAATGGTACAGTGGCTGTAGATGATGGTAAACCTCATCAGAAGAGAGCTAATATATTTGGTATAAACCTCCCTAAATTAAAAAACAGGGATAAACTTAGAGCCATTGAAATCACTAATAAAACGCAGGCTAAAGCAGGTGTACCTGGCCTTATTCAACATCTTATTGCTGGCACTAATATCTCACCTGATAGTGTGGTTGCTGTCGTATTTGTTCAGGATGATGGTGATGGTAGATTTAGCTTCGTAAATGAGAATGGAGAAGTAGTTAAAGAAAACCTCTTAGAATCAGCTATTTATCAAGTGAGGCCTACAGAGAAACTCTCTATGAACTATTCTTTAGTAGAGGGTAAAACTGATATTCAGAGTATGTTCAGAGACTCTACTAAGCCAGAAGTGGAAGAAGAGCTTAGAAAAAGATATACTGCCCAAAGGGAATTTGTATTAAATTCTCCTGACTTACAACCAATGAAGGAGTTTACAGGTTCTTTTGGAATCTTAGAATTTGAGCAAAAAAGTGATAGTAAAGGTAATTTAGTAAATGATTTTGGAGCACAAAATGCAATAGAAGATACAGAATTGGTTACAGAAGATGACCTTTCTGAGAAACAATTATTAGAGGTGGCCACATTAAATGACCCTACACCTGAGAATGGTGTATCATTTAAGAATGCTATTGGAAGAGTGTTATTAAGGATTCCTGGTGTAGGTCTTCTTAAAATGAACACCTCTAAAGTAGGTAGAAAAAAGGCTGAAACAATATTTGAGGTGATACATAAAATATCACAGAATGTTAATTCTAGCCCTGAAAAGGGTGTGCAAGATTCTGACCCTCTATTCTCTTGGCTAAAAAGTGTAATATATTGGGGTATTCCTAAGAACCTTCAAACTAATGAAAGGAAGGATGCCTCCTATAATAGTGTATGGTTTGACACTGTGGAAGACGGATCTACAAGATTATTTATTTCTGGTAAAGGACAGAATTATACATTCACTCCTTCTAATCTTGAATTGCATAAAGGGGAAATCATTCTTATTTTAGAAAATCTCTACCATAATGTCTCTAATAAAAATCTAACAGGTAATAAGAAATACACAGAAATAACAGGTATTTCAAAAGAAGGAGAGATACAAACTAAAGCCTGGGAAAATTATCAAACTTATCTCCTATCTAAGGAAGGAAGAAAGGTGGGAGAAGTACCTCTAACAACTCCTGTATTAGCTATAAAAGGAACCCCTAAACAAAACAGAAAAGGTATCTATTTTGTATTAGAGGATAATATAGAATCAGAGGTGGCTCAAAAAGCAGCCCCTGTAAAAAGTGAAGCCCCTAAAGCAGGGTATGTATTTGATGGAAAAACTGTAAATGTTTACACCTCTCCAGAGGGTAATACAATTAATTTCATAGGTAATGCAGATGGTAGTGTGGCTATTAAACAAGGTGGAGACTTACCTGCAATTCTTCAAAAAATGAAGCCAACAGCAATAGCCACCCATCCTGGAAAATCTCCAGAGGAAGTGTTAGCTATTGTCCTAGGAACTATTGAAAATCGTATAAAAGCTTCCTTCTCTTCAGAAAGTCCTTCTGCTAAAACTAAGAAAGAAGCCCTATCTGAAGTAAATGAGAACTTTAAAAATAAACTAAAACCTATTCTTCCTGATTTAAAACCACTATCTTTGCAACAATTAGAAAAAGCCCCTTCTGAGGATATGGCTAAAATAGGTAAAGCTCAGGAGAAGATTAAAAATAGATTTAAAGAACTACAAGAAATGTTAGATTGTTTATGGACGAATTAGAACTACAAGAAGCTATAATAGCCAAGAGGCATAAAGAGGTTCTTTCTGCTCTAAAGGCTATTTATGATAAGTTAACAGCCACACCTTCCTTACTAAATGAGGATATTAAACGTGTATTAGTTTCTCTAGAGCAATCCATAAAAGAGCCTAAAAACGATGAAATTGTAGAGGAAATAAAGAAATTGTCTGATACATGGATGATGGCTGTAGAAGAACTAAAGCCTTCAGAATCAGACAGTTGGACATTCATTATAGAGAGGGATTCTCAAGGGTTTATAAAAACTGTAGAAGCAGAAAGAAAACCCTAAATTATTTTGATAATCAATAAAAAGTATATATATTTGCAACATTAAATTTTAACAACTATGCCAAAAGCAACAACAACATGTAATAACATTTTAGCCCTAATTTACAATGCTACTCCCTGGGCTAACATAGCAGATAATGCAGTATCTTCTCCTATCACCACTATACAAGCAGCTTTGGCTACAGCTAGTTATAATGCAGCATCTAATGCTGGGAGTAATGAAACTGTTTATACTAACTATGTTAGACAGACAGTGGCAAGGAGTGTAGCTGGTTGGACAGCTCCATCTGGTGGAGCTACAAGTAATGCAGCAGCTATTGAATACCCTCAATGTGGTGTAACAGGGGCCACTATTACAAGCATGTCTACAGCTAAAGCAGCAGGTGCTAGTGAAATTTTCCATTATGGAGATTTAAATAGTCCTATTGCTGTTAGTAACCAAATTCAACCTCGTTTCCCTATTGGGGCTGTCACTATAACAGAAGCTTAATATGTTTGAAAATTTTCCTCATTTATACGAATGTTCTATTTGTGGTAAACCTGTTAAGGTGACTCCCTTAGAAGAAGGTGTTGAGCCCCTAAAAGAATGGAAATGTGAACACACCACAGCGGTTATTTGGGCTAACCGTAAAGTTACTCTAAGAGGTAAAGGATCATTAGAAAATATGAACCCTATCCAAAGAGAAGCTATTAAACTTAGATTAACGGTGAGGCAATTTTTATCTTACCTAACAGGTAGATCAATATAATGGCATTTAAAACTGTAAAAAACTGGGCTGCAAGTGAAGATGATGGAAGAAGTTGGTTAACCTTCTTTCGTAAGGTGCCATCTAGTACAGCAACTATTGCAGGTCAATGGTTTGATTATTCCACTGCTGGTGGCGTTCCTGTACCTAATTATTATGCATCTTCTCCCTTAGTGGCAAGTTTATTAAATCCAGAAAATGGAGTTTATGTGCCTGAGCAAGCTCCTCAAAAAAGGTTTATAAAGAAGAGTGTATTAATGTCAGCAGCAGCTAGTGTTACAGGAACAACCAATCAGAATCAACCATTAATGCTTTTGGATTATCTATTATACTACCCTTTTGTAGACTTAGATGCAGCAGGTGAAGAGCAAGTATTTGACAACACTGTAGAGCTTGATAGATATACAGACGGCAGAGGAGTACAAATAATGGTGGTGGCACAAGCCCCTACAGTGGGGGGAGGAACCTTTACAGTGAAATATATAGATACAAATGATGTAGAACAAACTACTGAAACTGTATTTTGTCCAGCAGCACAACCTTCTGGAGCACTAGTTACATCAGTTAGAGCAGCAGCTGGTATTAGTCCTTTTATCCCTTTAAATATAAATGTTCAAGGGGTTAAAAGAATAGTTAGTGTAACAGTTGTTCTTTCTAATGGTGGACTAGCTGCCTTTGTTTTAGTTAAGCCTTTTCAGATGGTTTATGTTAGAGAAGAATCACGTAGACCTACATCTTCACCTACAGAAAGTTTTGGTGATGCAACGGAGATAGAACAAATTAGAATGAGACCAGGTACAGAAGAAATTAAACCTAATGCCTTTTTAGGATGGATAGGGAAAGGTGTTGCAGGATCTTTAGCATCAGCACCATTAGTAGGAATGTTAGAAACTTTTTGGGAAGAATAAAAAAAAATAATATATGGGATTTACCTCACAAGACGATTTAATTAATAAAGTTACAAATGACGGACAGTTTCAATACGATGTCCGCTTTAAAACAATATCCACTGCACAGGTAGCTGCATTCTGGACTAATTTGGGAGTATTTTCTGGTAGTGAACCAGCAAGTGCCTATCCAGGAACTTCTTTAACTTTTGTACCAACAGATGATACTTGGGCTGATGGAGCATGGCAACATGGTGGAGATGTAGACCCCGACACAAAGCATTTCCTGTATGCTGGAGCGAATATAGTTGCAGCAGCAGGAGCACCTTGGTTTCTAATGGCAGTAGATCAGGTTGGTTATGTGCCTATTACTGGCGCTGACGTTACAGGAACAACGGGACGAACAATTACCATGACTCCTATTGCAGCTACATCAGCAAAAGTTGATCGCTACCCTAATGGTGTAGGATTAAGAGCTTTCTTTTCAACAGAGGTTGCACCAACAACAGGAGGCCCTAACATGACAGTATTTGGATATAATGATCCTGGGGGAACACCAAGAACATGTCCAGTAACTGTAGGTTTTGCAGCTACACCTGTTATTGGAGCCGTCCCTCATTCAGGAGCAGCAGCTACACGATATGCCCCCTTTATTCCTATGGCAGCAGGTGTAGGTAGTACTGGTATAAGTGATTTAACAAACTTTACTTTAACAGGTGGTACAGCATATACTGGATCAGGACAACTTGTACTTCATCTTGTAAAACCTCTTTGGGGTATTCCACTTCCTGCATCAGGTATTCACAACGTAGCGGAGTTTATGAACATGCTTCCTAACATGGCACGTATCAGAGATGGTGCATGTATTCAATGGATGCTTATGAACACTGGAGCTACAACAGCCAATGCTCCTCTACTTGTAGAATCAGCACACGCATGGGGCTAATAACGAATGGACATAGGAACGGATTTTCTCCATTTAGATGGATGAGTGGAAACCTATTGTCTATTCAAACTGGGGGGTCTGCTTTAAGAAATGGTTATTTGCCTGGTAAACTACATAACTGGAGTTGGCACGCAGAACGACAGACAGCTCTTCCTAACGGTAATCTTCATCCTTATGGATGGATGTTACCACGTACAGGTGGGGCTATGTCTATGCGAACAGAGGGTGATGGCTCATTATCCGCTGATCTAATACCCACCATTAATGGGACTGTAGATTTTACAGGTACAGGCACACTAAATGCTAGTGCTGCCTTAATTATATCTATGCTTTGTGACCTTGTAGGTAGTGGGACTCTTTCTGCTAGTATTAGTGGACTTTTAAATATGTCTGTTGATTTAGAGGGGGAGGGGGACTTAGATGCAAGTTTGTCTGGCTTAGGTAATATATTAGCTAACCTAGAAGGCTCTGGAGATTTAGAAGCCACAATTGCTGCATTTGGAGATATGTATATTGATATTACAGTGACAGGCACTGGACTGAGTTTAGCAAATGTTGGACAAGCTGTTTGGGAAACTCTAATAACACAATACTCTTCAAACCCTGATAGTGCAGCAGCTAAATTATTAGCAGCAGGAAGTGCAGGAGACCCTTGGAGTACAGCTCTACCAGCTTCTTATACAGGTACACAGGCAGGTGCTATTTTGGATAGAATACAAGCTCTGATGGACGAATTGCATAAAATACAAGGACTGGATGCTTCCTCTCCTATGACTGTCACGCCTACACAAAGAACAGCAGGAGCTATTGATTTAGCTATTACAGGAGATGGTGAAACATTAACAGTGGTTACAAGACAATAATGTTAAATAGTTTAAAAATAGCAACAGAAGGATATTTAAAGAGAGCTGCTAAAGCTGCTTTAATTATTGCTGTTTCTGGGTATTTAAACTATTCTAGTGGCCCTACACCACCAATTCCCCCTACACCACCTAGGGTTAATTCTGTTGGTGGTGGAGCATCTGGGTATGGGGTTTCCTATAAAAAGGAGCAATTATATAGCAAAAGAATTAAAAAAGAGGACGAAGATATACTCACAATTATAAAAGTATTTTTATCATGTCAAGGTTAAAGTGTTTTCAAGGTAGACCAGATTTAGAAAAGAAATTCCTTCTTAAAACCAAAGCAGGTCTTACAGAAACTCTTGCTGCCAGAGAAGTGGTGTTAGAAGAGTATAAAAAGATTAATGATGAATTAAATGCATTTAAGTCTACATTAGGTGTAGAACTTAATAAATTTGTTCCTCAAGAAGTAAAAGATATTGAAGCTCAATACAAGAAAGAAATAGCAGAAATTGAGTCTATTTATACAGAAGCTCCAAAACCCCCTAAAAAGAGTATATTTGGAAACACTCCCACAACTCCTGTAAAAGAGGCTAAAATAGAAGCACCTGCTCCATTTAAAGAACCTATTGAAGGTAAGCCTAGACGTACTATTTTCAACATGGCTCCTAAAACCACTAAGACACAGGATGATGAAGTGTATAGACTCCAATTAGCTGATAGCGCTAAACAGTTTAAGAAAGAAGATTGGGTAGCAGTAGAAAAATGGTTAAAAGCTAATTTTCCAAATCTCCCTATATACAGGGTAAAAAATACCATTCAAGCTACTAATGGTAGACAGGCATGGGGTATGCTCCATAAAGGGGCTATTTATCTTACACAGGATGCAGAAGTAGGTACAGCCTACCATGAAGTGTTTGAAGCTGTATGGAAAATGATGAGCTCTAAAGAGGAGCAAGAGGGTGTACTAAATGAATTTAAAGCTAGAAAAGGATCTTTTGTAAATAAGTTTACAGGGGAAAATATTAAATATTCAGAAGTATCTGATCTAGATGCTAAGGAACAATTAGCTGAAGAATTCAGAGATTATATTCTTGAAGGCACGCTTCCTGCAAAATCCACTGTAGGTAAATCTTTTATTTCTACACTATTTTCAGAAATCTATAATTTCTTCAAAACCTTTTTTACAGGAGAAAATGCTCAGACAAATACAGCTAACCTGTTTAGTAAAATAGGAAATGGGTATTATAAGGATGTAATTCCTTATGAGTCTCAACTTTCTTTTGTCAATAATGGAATCATTGATATAAATGATGCTTTTGGTGACGGATCTTCTGAATACAGAATTGCCTATACACAGAAACATGAGCTCATGCAGCACATGACATATAGTGTTCTATCTGAATTAATCAAGAATAATGCTAGTTTGTTTGGTGTAGCCAAGCTTAAGAAAAGTGATATATATTCCTGGTTAAAGGATAGTGTCCTATCTATAGATGAAACTACCCCAGGTATATTACAAAATAAGATATATGCCCTAAAAGAAAATCTTGATAAAGGTATAGAATCTCAGGAATCTTTTGACAAGAAAGAGCAGACACTCAATGATGTATACGAGGAAGTGGATAGTAATTGGGACGCTATTGTAGCTGAACATATTATCTACCTAAAACAATTTTCTGTTGAATTTGATGAAAATGACAATATTGTTGTAGAAAGTGAGGATAAAGGTAAAGGGGCAGATGGTCATGAAGATGCACTTAAAATAGATTATTTTAGAAAGGCTAATCCTGCTATAAAAATGCTATTAGCCACTATTCCCCAAGTGGAGTATAAGGAGGAAAAAGTAGGATTTAGGAGAACTTCCATAGGTGGTGTATCCACTCTTCCTTTGGATAAGACATTTATTACCCTTAAAAACCATCTTTATAATAGTTTAGATGTAGAAGATATGCTCCTTAAGTTAAAGGAGGTAGCTAAAAACTCTCCTGATTATAAAGCTTTATATACACGTCTTACAAAGAATTCTGCTAACAGTGATAGCTTAGATTTGACTAAATTAAAAGAGAAGCATGATGTTGAATTATTAAGTGCTTTCTATAAGTCAATGAAAGCCCAGAATGCTGATGTTAAAATTGTTTATATTCTTCCTTCTGGTGAAGTTGAAATAGGAGATGCTCATTTAGCTGATGCCACAAGACAAGCTAAACAAGATATGTTTGGAGATATTGTTTCTAAGTTAAAAAAGAAACACCCTTATATCTCTTATAACGCTGTAGAGAAGGAGTATAACTCTAGTGATGTAGTTAAAAAACTATCTTTAAAGCCAGGAAATAAAGACGAATTTATAGCTTTTCTAAAGGCTATTGGTGTAGAATTTACTAAGGCTGAAGTGAGTGCACTACAGAAAAGAGGTAAATTAAAGGTCTTTGAAGATGCTGTAAATGGTGTTAAAAAGGGTATAGAATCTATATCCAAAGTTAAGGATTTAAATAAATACACAATTGATCTTGAAGGAAGATTAATGGGATTGGCTGCCCTAAGAGCAGAACTCACTAATCCTGATTTCGAATCCACTTATTTCAATATATCTGGAGAGAAGACACAAACATACATTGGAACCAATGTAATGAGTGACTTCTATGATGTTATTTCCCGTATAGATAAACTATCTGACTTGGAAAACACTCCTTATGCATATTTATTAACAGATGAATTTGCACAAAATAGTGTTGTTCTGAATTCTATTTTTAACCCTAAAACAGGGAATAAAAGACAAGGTAAAGGAGAAATTCTTAAGACAGGTATTGTAGAAGGTATTGTAGATGGGGAGAAAAGAAAAGAATCCACAAAAATAACAACAAAAGATAGACTTATAGAAGAGCTTAATCTTAACCAGAAAGGTTGGTTTTTAAATCTTGTTCCTGGAGATGCCTCTATTGAATGGATGGTGAAACTTTTTGAAGATCCTTTCATATTAGCAGAGGACTTGAAATTAGGATGGAATCAAGATAATGTATATAATATTTTTAAGGGGTATTTTATAGCAGAATTAAATGCTGCTAGAGAAGGAAGGAGTATTGCAAAAGTGGAAGGCAGAGAAACCTCTGATTTACGCTTTTTTAAGCCTATTCTTGGGGTAGATCTTCACGATAAAGTGACAAGAAATAAAACCAAGAGTGCAGAACAAGTGTACTTGGAAAACCAAAAGGCTATAAATTCTGCTGTTAAAGACTTTATTCAAAAAGAAGCCAAAGACACTCTTGTCCATTTAAAGGATTATGGGGTAGTGAAATATGGAGAAAGCGGTATAGAAGTGAGTGCTTTATCTTTTGCTCAAGATGGTATTACAGAGGAAAACCTTTTAATAGAATTAGAGGCTTCCCAGGCTAATTATATGGTGGCAAATATAGAGCTCCATAAATTAGTGTATTCAGACCCTTATTTTTACAAGGATGAATTAAAGCGTATTAAGAACTTCAACTCCCCTGCTCAACCACTATTGAGCTCTAAAAAGATAAATGAAGCAATTCACGAAATATATAACAAAACCTTCAAAAAAGGTCAACTTGGTTTCACAGACTTCTTAAGAGAATATTTAGTGTCTGCCACTATAGCAGATGTACAATCCTTTATTAAGGATTTAAAAGGATACGAGAATTGGGATGAAACTGATGGTGGTGGAATTATCACTATGCAGGCTAACCGTAACCTTAGAATAAGAGCTGCAAATTGGAATTCTGATGAAGAGAAGCAATATGCCCATGATGTAGCCTATGAAAGAATGGTGAAAGCTGGTGCAAGTGAGAAAGAAATTGAGTTATTTGAGAAGAAGAATCCTGGTGTTAAGAGTGCATACACTCCACTTAAGCCTATTGTAAGAGGAGCAAAGGTTGATGGAAAACCTTATAATGATGTCGTTTTAGATAAGTTTGCTTTAACACCTTTCTCTTTCAGAATCCTGCATAAAATGAATCCTGAAAGCAATGCTTTGAAACATTATCAAAGGATGCAAGATTCAGGTGTGGATTACAATGTATTTAAATCTGGTAGAAAGGTGGGGGCTGGATATGAAAATCCTCTTTATAATGAAGATGGTAGCTATGATTCTGCTCCTTTATTGGAAACAAGTGATATTCCTTTTTCTATTATAAGTATACAAACAGAGGTTCCTTCTAAAGATAAGCCAGAAGTAACCCAAGGATCTCAAATAACAAAGCTTGCCACTATGGATTTCATGGATGCAGGTGTACCTTTAGATTTTGATGAAAAAGGGAAGTTTGAAGACAGATGGATTAAATGGACAAAGCTTACAGAAGCTCAAAAAGAGAAATCTTCTCCTTTATACAAGCTCATTAAATATAATGAAACTCTTCTTATTGAGAGAATTCAGCATGGATATGATGTATTATTAAATAGACTGGGTATACAAAAGACTGACGGGGGATTTGTTATAACAGATAGAAATAAGCTTGTTGAAACCCTCACAAGTGAGATATATAAGAGGGAAGTGAATGATAACATCATCACTGCATTCAAAGCTTTTGAAGCTGGAGAAGTGGTGTTGGAAGCTACTCCTGCCTACCAACAAATAAGAAACATCCTTTATTCTATTGCTAATAAGCAAGTGGTGAGACCTAAGATTTCTGGTGGCCAGAAGGTGCAAATCCCTTCTACACTCCTGGAATCCACAAGACCTGTGGGCACTAAAGGACATTTTGAATCTGACATCCTTAATTTTTATACTACAGAAGTAAATAAAGATGGTGTAATCACAAAGGTTAATGTGGCTGAAATTATGGTGGGAAGATGGTTTAAGTCTGATTTATCAGACACTGAACTGCTTAAATATCTTAATGAAACAGAGGAAGGACAAAAAATACTTGGTGGTATAGGATTTCGTATTCCTACACAAAAGCAGAACTCTATAGATGTATTTAAAATTAAACAGTTTCTTCCTGCTGAATTTGGAGACTCTGTAGTTATTCCTTCTGCACTTGTTAAAAAAGTGGGATCGGATTTTGATATAGATAAACTTTCTGTGTATTTTAAGAATACATATACAAACCTAAAAGGTGAATTAAAGCTTATTCCTTTCTTTGGATATGGAGAAAAAGCTAAAGCTAAGTTTGCAGAAATGTATGAAAATGGGGATTTTCTATCTGAGAAAGATAGAAAGACCATTAATAAGTGGATAAGAAATAGAAAAAGAGAAGATAGAGATGACGCTGTAATAGCATTAATTGAAAATATCTTTGGAGAGGGCACATACGATGAAACCTATGTACAAGAGGTATTAGATGATTTTTTAGATTCTAATTCTAGTGAGGAGCTCGCCCAAAAGATAGTGAATATAAAATATGGTCAATCCTTAGAGAATGAATATATACAATCCCTGGAAGACCTAACTTCCCATCCTTTAAACTACGATAAACTCATCACTCCTAACTCTGCCAAGCAATTGGTAAAGCTTTCTGGGGAGATAGTTAAAAAGCTTGGATTTAAAGAAATTGATTATTCTTCTGTGGGAAACATGCTTGATAGAAACTTCATGGAAAGGCTTAGACAAGCTTTTGTACGAGGAAAATATGCTATTGGTATTGCTGCCACTTCACAGACAAATAACGCTCAAAATCAAAGATCTCCTATTACAATAGAATACGATAAACTTAAAAACCAATCTCCTGATGATAGAAAATGGCTTGGTGATGGAATTGTAAGATTCAAGAAATTTAATAAGCTTGACAATAAACCCACTCTATCCCTATCTAAAAATCAGGATGGTCAACTAATATCTGATATTATAGGGATGTTTATTGATGGGTATGTGGATATATCAAAAGGCCCTTGGATTATGGAATTAGGTGCCACTCCTAACACAGCTTCTACATGGTTATTCCTAATTAAATTAGGGGTTCCTGTAAACACTGTAGCTTATTTCATGAACCAGCCTATTATCAGAGAGCATCTAAAAGACATAGAAAATGCAGGATATAGCTGGATTTTCAATGATGTAATTGCTAACCAATTAAGAAGTAAATATGATTCTTCAACTAAAATAAACAAGGATCAACTTCCTTCAGAGGATGAATTGGAGAAAATGGTGGGTAAGAAAGAACTATCTGAAAAAGATAAAGCTTACCAATTGTTTGTTTTTGATGAATTTTTCAAGTATTCTAAACTTGCAGAACAATTATTCCATGTACAACAAGGAAGTAATTTTGACACAGCTTCTATAAATGACCCTTTCCTAGCCTTTAAAAAGAGAGTGCAATTAGAGAAGGCAAGAGGAACAATGATTAGCTCTGTTGATGCCATCCTCGATAACTCCTTTGTGGGTAAATTAAAAGATAGAATATTTGATATTAGGAATGCTTTTTCCACCATCCTTATTTCTGATAAACCAGGAAGTGTTAGAAATGTGTTAGAAACTACACTTCTTCCTTATACAGATAGTAATGATAGGGAGTTTGTTAAAACAAGCCAAAAGGCTGTTTTTGATCTATTTGATTGGGCTGTTCAGACAAACAACGCATTTGGAGCCAAATTACAATCAGTACTATTAGGAAGTGAAGATAGGGCTACAGCAGCAGAACAAATAATGGATTTTGTTAGTTCTGTAAAAGCAGACCCTACACATCCTCTTTACAATAATTATATTATTGGGGCCATCAAGCAGGGAAGAGAAAGTGTGCAGGATAACAAACCTCACAACCTTTATATTGCTGGTAAGAATAATAAGACATATGACCAAAACAATGTTATTTACGGGTTTCATGAAATTAAAGAATACCTTGAAGGACAGGATAATCTTAAGTTGTATACTAAATTAGTAGACTTAGCTGTTCTACAAAGTGGTTTAGCCAATTCCAGAATATCTTTTACACAACTTCTGCCTTATGAGGATTTCAAAAATATTTACAATGAAACCTTGTCAATGTTAGATAAGATTCCTAACTTGCAGAAATTTGTGGAATTAGACGTATTCCAAAGAAACAATTGGAATAACCCAGACATTGTAACAGCTAAAAAATCACAATGGCTTAAATTGAAAACTCCTTATACAGATTATATAACAGGAGAAACAAAGAGCTTTATTAAAGTGCCTGAAATAGAATTTCTTCCTAAAAAGCTACAAAAGGCTATTAGGACAAAAGAGCTTCCACAACTAATCCAACTTTCTAAATTTAGTCAGGAAGGAAGGGAAGAAATTGTAGTGTTCTCTTGGGAGAAGGATATTTCTAAGAAAAAGAAGCAGGAAATGCGTAAAAAGGGAGACTACTCATATATACAAAAAGGACTCTTTAAGAAGGTGTATGGGAAAAATGGAGAGCCATTAATCTCTTCTTACACTAGCAAGAAGAATAAAAGAACATATGAGGCATTCATTTATAAACCTATAAATGCATGGGGGGATTCATTTAGAGCTAATGAATTCTATTCTACACCAGAACAGAGTAAAATAGACAATGGTTTTATGAAAGTAGAAATGGAGACAACAGATGCTAAAATAGAGCAGGCTTTCCTCTCTTCTCCCCCTGTTAAAATACAACAAAATAAAGGAAGTGATAAAATACCAGATTGTGTTGCCTAAATATAAAAACAAATGAGTTGTAAAATCAATTATATTCAACAACAACCTATCACAGAAACTGAGAAATCCAGGTTGGAAGATGTCCATGTAGGGATATTCCAGGAAGCTAAAACTTCAGGAGCTTTCAGAAGAGAGGGGGATAGGTATGTCACATTGAAACAAACATACCCAAAAGCTACAGAATTTATAGCTCAAATCAATGAACGCTATCAGCAAATTGTAGCCACTCTTCCTTCTATAGGGGCAGGTAAACATTCTCTGAATGTAAACGTCACTCCTCTTATAGAGGAGAAGGATGGTGAATTATTCTTTCAATCTGAAGGGGTAGAACAATCTATAGCTTCAGAAGACACTATTAAAATGGTGAAGGAAGCTGCTAAGAAAATGGGAATAGATTTACAAGAACTCTCAAAATACGCTGCTTCCACAGGGCTAGATGTTAAGGGTGTAAATGGAGTGGCAGACCTTACAAAAGGAATTATAGCTGTAGCAAAAGGAAAAGAAGGGGTGGCTCTAACAGAAGAAATGGTGCACATAGCAACAGCTATTTTGGAGCAAACTAATCCTTCGTTAGTTACAGAAATGATAGCTAAAATATCCAGATTTAAGATATACAAAACCACCTTAGAGGCTTATAAGAATAACAAAGCATACCAACTCCCTGATGGAAAACCAGATATTAGGAAGATTAAGAAGGAGGCTGTAGATAAGCTTATAGCTGAAGTGATTATTAATAATGCTGAGAATTTAGAGCAATTTCCAGAACTAAGAACAGAAGAAAACCTCTCTCTTATAGAAAGGATGTGGAATGCTGTTTTAGATTGGTTTAAAGGGGAGTATACAAAAGCCAACATTGACATATTCAATGAAGTGGCTATTGCTGTTTCTAGTGGTTCTGTAGGGGGCTCTTATATAAGAGTAAAAGAAGGAGTTTCTAATGTATTTGAATCTAGTCCTGAATTAGCTGATATTGGTTCAAAACAACAATATTCTGCTTATCTTGATACTGTATTTCCCAACAGTAAAGTAAAAGATATTGTTTATCATGGATCTAGGGGAGTAAATAAAATAGAGAAATTTCAGTTTTCTGGCATAGAAAAATTTTCTCAAGCAGCCCTTAAGGAAGAAAATACAGGTATGTTTTTTACTGATGACATTTATATAGCAGCTACTTATGGTGATGGTACTTATGAAGGAACTTACAAAGTATTATTAGATATAAAAAATCCTATAAAACCAAAAGAAGACGTTACTTCTGTTTCAGTAAAAAAATATATTGGTAAACATGATGGAGTAATAGGATTAGAGCCTGATCACCCAGGAAATAATTATGTCGTATTTGAACCAGAGCAAATACATATATTAGGATCACAAAAAGATATAGAAGGATTTAAGCAGTTTATGAAAAACCCACCTATGTTTTTTAAAGGGGATGGTGTATTCTTCAATTTAGAACCTAATAAGGCTGTAGATGATTTTTATAATAAGGTGGTAGGGATAGATGAGAGAATGCAGCTTGTCCCTCAAATGGGAGATACAAGGAGACATTACAAATTAGATGGGGTGGAGATAGCTAAATCTGTTACAGAGAAGGTGAAGGAATCCCAGAATATGCCTGAGCGTACCCCAGAACAGAAAATAGAAGATGATCAAAAAAGAGAATGGGGATCCGAGGGACACAATTATATAGCCAATTATATCACCACTAATCTTATAGATAAAGATGGGTATGCACTCCCTACACCTAAAAAAATTGGTGTGGAGAGTAAATTAGACAGCAGAGTGGAATCCAAATTACAAGGTTTTGCTAAAGAACTTATTGCTAGTTATAAGCCAGGAACTAGGTTTATCATTGAACGCATGGTGGTAAATGAGAAGATTAAAGGTAAAATGGCTTCTAGAATGGACTTTATGGCTATAGAGCCAGATGGGACAGATGTAAAAGTTGATGTTCTCGATTGGAAATTCATGAACATCAAGAAGAGGTATGAGGATGATGTTCCCTGGTATAAGAAAAAAGAGTGGAATTCTCAAATGAGAGAGTATTCTATGATTATGTACAATTATGGACTTAAACCTAAACAGCTCAGAAAGGCTAGAATGATTCCTTTCCAAGCTAATTATGTAGATACTAAGAAAGGTCAACATTTACACTCTGTTGAGATAGGTAAATTGAACGTAAAAGATGAAACTAATATGTACCTCCTACCTGTTCCTTTGGATACAGAAAGTACAGGAGATGTTCAAATAGACACATTGGTTAAATCTTTAAGACAATATTATAAGAATCTTTTCAAAGTTATTGTAAGTCCTGAAGAGAAGTCTGTGAAGAATAAAAAGATGAATGAGCTTTCTAAAGCAATTAGAGCTCTCCATCTTAAAAAAGATTTTCTACCTTTATATGGAGTGGGAAGTACATTCCTAAAGAGTGCAGCAGAGTCCTTAAAAGTATTTGAATCCATTAATTATGACACTCTCTCTGAAGAAGAGATTGATGAAAAATTAGCTGAACTACTAGATTTTAAAAATAGTGCTATAAAGTTTGCTTCCCTAGATAAGGTGTTCCTTTCTCATTTTCCTAAAGATGGATTGGATACAGATCAAAAGAAATTACTAGCTTCCTTAGAACACCTTTCTGGAGCTACGGAAAGAATGATAGACAGGGTGGTGGGTTTTGAGAAACAATTTGTTATTTGGAAAGCCCTTAAAGAGGGGGTTACAACAGAAGGTAAGGAAGCAGTTATTTTAAATCCAGAAAAGGAGATAAAGGGAATGGCAAAATCTTTTCTTGAAGCATCTAAATTATCCTCTAGGATTATAAATTTATCTGCTAAACTTGTTCAGAATGCCAAGAACTTAATGAGTGATGGTGTCCTAAAAGCTATAGACAGATATACCCCTATGTTAATAGCTCTTGAAAAAGAGGCTAAATCTAAAGGAAAATCAGCTTTTGATCTTATTGGTAATGCTGATGGGGGTAGACTTTCTCTTATAAGAAAGATTGATAAGGGGTTTGCTTCTAAAGTGTATGAAGCTAGAAAAAAGAAGAATAAGAAGTTTTTCCTAGAAAACATCAATTTAGAAGGGTATAGAGCTGCTGCTAAGAGAGCTATGGAAATTCGTATAGCAGATGTTAAAAAACAACATTTCTCAGATGACGAGGAAGTTAATGAGGAAAGGAAAGAAGCAGCTATTAAGAAGATAAAAAGATCTTTATCCTTAGAAGCTAAGGAATTTAATGGTTGGGAGGATTTTGATTTTAAACGTATTTTCTGGGATACACTAAAAGAAGAAAACCACCTATCCAAAGAATATAAGGAAATGTCTCCAGAGGCTTTAGCTGTGTGGAATTTCTTTACAGAGCTTAACCAGAGAGGCAGAAAATTAGGTTATTTAACAGGAAGAAATAACTCTTCATTTTTCCCATTAATGGAGGCTACAATAGCTGAAAAACTATATAAAACAAATAATATTCTTACAGAATCAGGGGAAATATTTAAAGATTTGTACACTGTTAGAGCTGAAGAGGAAGGGCAATATTCTAAAACAGATGAAGAGACAGGACAGCTAAAAAGAGAAATACCTAAATTATTCACCCGCACAAAGAAAGATGTAAAACAACTTTCTACAGATTTAAATAAGGTGGGGGTGCTATGGGTGAAGGCTTTAGCTGAATATGAAACTAATAAAGAGTTAGAGAATACACTGTTAGTACTCCATTCTGTAGAAAAAGCAAAAGGTAGTATTATAACAGATGCTTCCAATGACCCTGTTTTTGAGGCAGGGGAAGTGAAAGTTAAACCAGAGAATACAAACGCTGATTTATTACAGACAAACATAGATGATACTATTTATGGAATTAGGCAAAATGCCAATTCTCTTGGAAACATAGGAATTTCTAAAGCTGTAAAAAAGGCAGCACCAGGAAAAACAGAAGAGGAGCAAGAAGAGCTTCAAGTGAGTGCTAAGAAAACACTCCATAATGCTAACCAGCTTGTTCAATCTTTAGCTGTAGGCTTGAAATTTCTTGTAGCCATCCCTAACTACTTTGGTGTTAATATGCAGGCTTTTATTAATTCTGGTAGGTTTATGACCTTCAAGGAATTTGAGAAGAATAACGCTAAGATTACTACAGGAATAGGCCTATCTGCAATAGATAAAGCCCTATTAGATAGGATAGCCCCTATTAATGAGGATATTACTACAGAAGCTAGACGTAGATTAGCTAAAAAACAAGGGTTTTTAGCCTATATTAATACATGGAGCTTTCATGATGTTATGATGTCCACTAACTCCTTTCCTGATAGACTCCTTCAATTTGCTAATGCCCTCTCATTTATTGAAAATACAATGGTGGTGGATGGTAAATTGATTAATATTAGACAATATGTAGCTAAACAAGATGCTGAGAAAAAGGAGCAGGGTATTTCTTACGAAGAAAGGAGAGCTCTTGAGAAGTCTTACGAAGAAAGAGTGAAAGCTATAAAAGAGGAAAAATCTCTTCCTAAAATAGCTAAACTATCTGATGAAGGACTAGGTATACCAGGAGTATCAGATGAGGAATTAGCTAAATTTAAAACTAAAATAATTGAATATAGTAGAAATCTCACAGGTCAGATGAGCCAAAATAACAAAGCTGATTATCGTAGAGACACTATTTTCAGCTCTTTTATGATGTTTAAAAACTGGATTCCTAAGCAGGTGGGACTTAGAACATTAGACATACACAAAAACCTGGAGCTGGATCAGTGGGAATATGGGAGAACGAGGGCATTTGCTAAAACTCTCCACCACCTTGGGATGCAAAACATTACCAAATTAAGAGCTATATACCTGGGAACAGATGAAGGACTTGCAATATTAAAGGAAATGTATGATAATAAAAAAGAGGCTTATTTCCTTAAGACAGGACAGGAATTAGAGATAACAGAGCAGGAATTCTATGATATGATGAGGAATGAAATCACCAATCAGCTCAAGGAATTGTCTCTTGTAATAGGTTTATTTGGATTATTTGTTGCCATAAAGATGGCAGAACCTCCTGATGATGAGGAAGATACAGCATATTTAAACAGATATAAATTCTGGGCAAAAGCTTCAAATAAGATTATAGATGAATTGTGGTTCTACTACAGTCCTTTCTCTTTTGAGAGTATGACTAGAGGAAGTGTGCTTCCAGCCCTAGGACTCCTTAATAAAGCAGGTAGATTCTTAGAGGCTGGTGTAGAAGAAACCTATGCTTATTCTATAGGAGATGAAGAAATGCAAGATAAAGCTCATCCTTTAAAATACTTCTTGAATTTGATGCCTGTAGCATCACAAGCTTCCACTGAATTGCTTCCTCTTATAAATCCTGAAATGGCCAAAGATTTAGGCATCAGGGTAACAGCAGAAGCCAGAGCTATGAGATAAGAAGGAAATCTTCTACTTATTGCTATATTATACCCATTTTTTAAGTACACCGCTTTTTTTATCAATTTAAATAGTTAACTTTGTATTTTATGAGAACAGCCGAAATTTGCCCTACATGTGCTACATATATTAATGCTTCTTGCGTTTTATATGATGGAGAATATTTATCCACTTTGGATGTTTCTCCTCTTGATCCTTTAGATGAAATTCTAGAGAGTATTAATTCGACTATTCCTCCAGCTTCAGGAGCTAGTGCTCCTACAGCAATTCCGTCTTTTTTAGGACAGTTTTATCTACAAACTAGTGGCCCTTATTTATATGTAGGACTTAGTGATACAGTGGCAGATTGGGGACTTGTGGGACTATTAATAACCACTACTTCTACAACATCCACTACTAGCACTACCTCCACTACTACTACAACTCCGTAACAATTAAAAAACCAATTATATTATGATCGAATTAAAAAAATCAGAACTAGAAGCAGCATTAATTACTATTGCAGCTTATGACAGTAAAACAGGTAAAATGGTGTCTGGCCTATTGAGTGAAGCCATTAGTCTTGGTACTAAGCGTAAAATTCAAAAAATTCAGAAGAAATTACATGAATCTTACAAGGAATTCCTAGAGGACCTCCAAGAGATTAGGAAGGAAGCAACTCCAGAAGAAATTCAAGAAGGAGAACCAACAGAAGAAACTAAAAAAGAATTAGCTGCAAAAGCAGACAGTGAATTTAAAATCCTCTTAGAAGAGGTTGTAAAACTAGATGTTGAACAATTCCAAATTTCTCAAATTGAGAATATTTCTACATCAGAAAATTATAACTTTGAAATCATTGAAAAATTAGCAATCTAATCTACTATAGAAATGGATAATAGTCATGCAGCAGGAACAGGTATAGGTACAATTATAGGGATATACAAAGGCCTAACAGGATTTATGTTTGCCTTTCTTACCTGGCAAGCAATGTTTGATATTATTGTAGCAGCTTTTATAGGAGGTGTAATAGGCTGGTGTGGTACAGAATTTATGAAATTACTTAAAAAGAAGTTTTTTACAAAAGACTCTTCTAAATAAAATAAAAGTAATGACTTACGACTATAATTATCTCTATATAGGACTTGGTATAATTGGCTCTATTTTATTGTTCCTGTTTTTCAGGTCAATAAAAAGAGCCATTTTACGTCTTTTTGGAGGTAGCATAGAGCTTCCCGAAGCAGCAGGTGTACTTTTTGCTGGTCTTTTTACCCACATGATTATAAAAGAAGGAGATAGAACACATGAATGGCATTATTATAATGAGTTGTATATATTCTTTACAGCAGGTGCAGCAATGACAGGATTAGGGTTAAAGCACGCCTTAGATGCTTATAAGGAAATAAGGCTTGGAAATAATGCAAACTCCACTGTTACAGAAACACAAACTCAGAAAAGAGAAGTAGTGAAAAACGAATCAGGTGAATGAAAACTAAAAGTATTGTAATTTTTTTCGTTATATTATTGGCAGTGGTTTTAATCGTTTCAATTAGAAATACTCCTCCTGGATATAAAAAACAATTAAATGAATTAAGAAAAGAACTGAAAGCTATTGAATTACAGAGAGATAGTGTGTATAATCAAATTAAGATTACACAGGACAGCTTAAAAATAGCTAATGAAAATTTAAAGCTAGCTGAATTAGCCTCAGAAAAAGCTAAAAAACAAACCAAATATTATAAAGATAAATATGAAAAAGTTCGCTTTGTTGATTTTCCTAATGATAGCGTTCGTTCAAGTGAGCTCTCAAAGCTTTATCCTTCCTACCAAAATCCTAGATAGTTTGATTTTTGAAGCTAAAAAAGGTAGAGAATGTGATAGTTTACAGAGAAAACAAGCTCTCGAAATAAAAGCTTTAGATAATGAACTTTTAGCCTCTAAGGAGATAATAAAGTTAAAAACCACAGAAAACGAACAATTCTCTATTATAATAGTGTCATTAAATAACACCCTCTCCTTAAAAGCTAAGGAATCAGAAATAGAGAAATCTAAATTAAAAACCAGAATAAGGCATCTTTGGGTAACAGTGGTATCCGAGGGAGCTGTAATTATATTACTTATTCTAATCATTTAATAATGAACGTAACTTGCACCTCAGAAACATGTGATTATGTTTTAAATAGCAAATGTGTCTTTTATGAGGGCATGGCACTTCCTTATGCAGGAATAAATACAAATGATAGTTTAGAGACAGCCCTACAGAAAATAAATGAGGCTATTCAAGACATCACTATATCTGCTTCTGTAGAATGGGGAGATATTACAGGGCTCCTAGGAAATCAAGCTGATTTAATTGCATATTTTAATAATTTCACTCCTATCACCAGGAATTTAACTATTAATGGTGTCACTTATGACCTATCTGCTGATAGGAGTTGGACAGTGGGGGGTGGTGACTATACCCCACAAGGAGTAACATTAGCTACAGTGGGAGGTATACCAAGTGGTACAGATTTAGGTGTGAGCCCTATCCTAGTTCAAGATTTATTTGATGATATTTTCTATCCTTATGTAAGTCCTGTATTTACATCATTCTCTATATCTGGGCAATCTACCACTATAGAAGTGGGAACCACCCTATCAGGCTCTAAAACCTTTACATGGGCAATTACACTTAATTCAGGTGTTGTTCCTACAATAGACTTATATAATGTTACTACAAGTGCTACATTACTGGCAGGCACTCCAAATGATGGAAGTCAGGCTCAAGCTATTACAAGTGTACAACTCAATTCTAATGGTGCTACACAAGTGTGGAGAGGGATAGGTAATAACACATCCCCAGCAGGAACATTTAATTCCTCTAATTTTACCGTTACCTCAAGATATTACAGATGGTGGGAAGCTGTAGCTGCAACACCTGCAAATTCTGCTGCTGTAAGAGCTCTTTCCAATCAAGCTTTTCAAACAGCAGGAAACAGTTTTACATTAGTTACAGGTACAACATTAATTAAATTCTCTGTAAACCTCCCTCCAGGGGTGACAATTGTAAGTGTAATAGACACTACTAATTTAAATCTTGACATAACAGCAGATTATGTTCTAATAGGCACAGTGAGTGTATTAGATGCAGGAGGAACTTCAAGAACTTATAATCAGTATGAAATGAATATCGCTGTTCCATATGGAACAAGCGCAAATCACGTAATTTTAACCACATAATGGCAATTTCTTTAAATATAGCTGGTTCTGTAAAAGTATTAAATCCCTTTCCATTAGATTATTGGAGAGGGCCTTGGGCTGATGTTGCTTCTGCTAAAGCTGGTGTACCATTAGGAGCCAGATTTGATGGTCTTACAGTGAAAATTGTAGGAGATGGGGAATATTGGTGGTTACAAGCAGATTTAACAGATACAGGACTAATAGCTAAGGGCAACTCTTTCACCCTCACCAACGGCAACGGTACTACTGTTAACGGTACAGGAGATGGAGTGGATTTAGGGGGAACGCTAACAGCACCCATATCATGGACTACTGATAATCAAGGTATTTTTATGACTGACGCTGGTGATGGTGGTATTCATGGACAAACAGATTTCGGTTTTGGTGGTGGAGTTGGTTTTTTCGCTCAGTCTAAAGACCCTTTTACAGCTACTAACTTTGCTGATTTTTCTATAATTGGTAATGCCATAAACTTTAGCACGAAAACATCATCAGGAACACAAGGCGGGTTATTTGTATTACAAAACGCAACAGCAACATATACAGATACAAAGACTACTAAGGATGGTATTAAGTATGGGGCAAGTGGATATGTAACCGATACAAGATCACTTACAGATAAGGGGTATGTAGATGCTGCTATCTCCACCGCTGGTGCGGGATATATGACTCTAACAGGAACTCAAGCCCTAACAGGAAATAAAATAGTAACTGGAAGTGGCTCTAACTATAACCTTGCTTTAGGGGATGCATCACTTGGAGAACTTGGAACATTTACAGTACTAACATCAGGCTCAACAAGTATTTCGTCATCGACAGCCAGTACGAGCAGTTTAAATGTTGGCGGCTACACAGGTTCGCTACGCAACGGGCCAAGGGGTTATGAAGCTAGCCCAACAGGTATATTTATATTTGCAAATGCAGGTCAATACATTGAAGGCGATGTTACTGGTTTTAAGTTTGTACTTGGCTCAGACGCTTCTCAAGACTTATACAAACGTGATCCAAGCGGATACTTAGTTCGTATCCCATTAGGCAGTTCAGGCGATGTATTAACTAACGTATCTGGTACAGTTGGATGGGCGGCTCCTTCTGGCGGCTCAATCTCAGGATCCGGTACATCAAACCAGTTAACATATTGGACTGGATCAAGTGCTTTAAGTGCTTTATCAACGGCAACTTACCCATCGCTTACCGAACTAAGTTATGTTAAAGGAGTAACAAGTGCAATTCAAACACAGCTTGGAAATAGAGTTGTAGGACCAGTCTCTTCAACTGATAATGCTATTGCAAGATTTGATTTGACAACTGGCAAAATACTTGAAAATAGTAGCGTTCTTATAGCAGACAGTGGAGCAATGGTTTTAGCTTTTTCTGGGGTAAATAATATTGCTCTTCAAGAAATACCAGCCTTAAGAATAATCAATGCTAGAGGTAGTGCCGCAGCCTCTGCTGATTTTGGGATAGTTGGTGCAGGTGGTATAGTAGGATTAACCACTGGAACACATGTTTATTTACAAGGTGGTGATGGGGGAGGCGCTGTTGATACAGATGGGGGTAATGTTAGCTTAATTCCTGGAAGTGGTAGTGGTACGGGTAATTATGGTGCTGTTAATATTGGAGTTACTAATTCAAGATTGGGCTTTTTTAGTGCTACTCCTGTAGTGAAACAAAGTGCAGTAACAACCCCACAAGGCATCGCTGATGTTCTCACTGCTTATGGATTACTTCCAAGTTCCACTATTTCTGGTGGTGGTGGTCTAACCGTAGGAACCTCTACAATAACAAGCGGAACAAACACAAGAGTACTTTATAATAATTCAGGTGTACTTGGTGAATATACAGTAAGTGGAAGCGGTAACGTGGCAATGACTACTTCACCAACATTCACAACTCCTGCATTGGGTACTCCTTCTGCATTAGTAGGAACGAACATTACCGGCACAGCAACAGGATTAACTTCTGGAATTACGAACGCACTTAAATCAGCGACTACAACTGTAGATGTAAGTGCCGCAACCGCTCCAACAAGTGGACAGGTATTAACCGCTACAAGCGGAACGGCAGCAACATGGCAAACACCAGCATCAGCTTCGGGTGCATGGTTATTAGCTTCTGGCGGAACGGCAACAGGTACTAATACCTTTGCAATGGGTACTAACCCTTTTATCCTTACAAGTGGCGTAACAACAGGAACAGGAGCAACAGCGGGGATACAGAATGTTTTCAATTCGCTTACTACTGGTAATGGATTGGATATTTCAAGTTCAACGGTAACGAGTGGAAATCTTGTAAGCATAACTAATACAGGAACAGCGGCAGCGAGCAATACTCAAAAAGTTTTAAACATTGCTACAAGTGGAGCGAATGGAACAAGTTCCCAGACTACTTATGGAGCTTATATTTCTAACACCCACACTGGTACGAGTTCAACAAATATTCCACTGTATCTCAACGCTTCAGGAGCAACAAATAACTATGCCTTAATAGTTAACGCTGGAAGAGTTGGAATAGGAACAACATCTCCCGCAGTTGATCTACATGTTTCAGGATCTGCGTCAAGTGTTGTTTCAAGAGTGGAGTCAACAGGAACTAACTCAGCACCAAATTTTTCTGTAAAAGCGGGGGGCGCAAGTGAAATACAGTTTGGTCTATATGGATCAGCAAAGTCGGCATACGGGGTTATTGGATCGGGATACGGTTTTATGTACACTGGTGGCAATATAGCTTTTGCGGTAGATAACGCATCGGGTGTAATAAAATTTGGTATAGGATCGGCTGTTCCTGAAGTAGCAAGCATTACTACTTCAGGCATGACGTTCGGAACTGCATCAAGGGCCGGGAACTATACCATCAACGCTGTTAATTCAACGTCAGATGCTAATTTAACACTCACTTCTCAAGGCACTGTAGTTGTTGACGTTGCATCATCTGCGGAATCATTTCAGGTGATGACTACAAATG
>Ga0154020_10001380_pt1 | contig 30076 bp, 21 predicted proteins | sample Klosneuvirus_201_FD_109709 | JGI IMG/M metagenome (GOLD analysis project Ga0154020, IMG submission 109709) | Active sludge microbial communities from wastewater, Klosterneuburg, Austria - Klosneuvirus_20160825_MG | ecosystem: Engineered > WWTP > Aerobic digester > Activated sludge | place...
AATTTGCGAGACGACTTCGGTGAATCCACGGGCTGATGCAATTTCGACAATGGCGGGGCCATATTTTTTGCCAAACGCCTCCTTGTCTGCGGTCACCAAAGCAATGACGAGATCGTCGAGATCGCTTTTCGGCTGCAGATAATCGACTGCTTTGTGGACGAGCTGGGTCAGATCAGCTGCGGGAATTTTATTTAATTTGCGCAGATCCCAGAGCATTCCGGAAACCAGCTGACTCTTCAGGTGCATTTCGGTGAGGCCGAGATAATTGTCAGCTTTGTAATTGAGGTCATTGTTAGCGGTCCGCAGGCATTGGTTCATGACCCAGCAGGCACGGCTGCCATTCGGGCAAATGGACTCCCCAAGGCAGTCATCTCCGGTTCGTGCATAGGCGAAAAAGTCCGCAAGACCCTCATGAAGGATCAACGATTCTCCCGAGGTGCTTTTTAAAGCGCGATATACTGTATGGTGTCCGAATTCGTGGGCAACGACGTCAGAGTCAGTAGGCAGGTTGCCCAAAATCTGCCCATCGCCATCGCCCACGGAAATAGTTGGCTTGCCGGTGTCTGTACTCTCAGCGGGACGAAAAAGAGCGTTATTAACCTTTCCACTAAAAGTCTGATGGACTTCGAGAAGCATGGGCTTCGGACCGACCCAATTGTAACCGATGCCTTTGACAAACTCATATTGGGCATTGGCATGGGAAAAGACCGATGCTTCGGCGAAGAAAGGACTGCTCTCTGTGTATATAAAATTGTGGTTGTCGCTGGATGCACGGGCGGCGCCGTTGGATAGGACAGTTTGGAAGAATTCGCTGGAAAGCGTCTTGTCACCATTTAGCTCGATGGTGAATGTTTTGAGGGTTCCCGCCTTGGTATTGGTTTCAAAGGACTGAACTTTGCCGGCGACGTCGAAAAACTGCGGCTGCAGCATCACAACCTCGTATGGATCCCCCACCATTTGATAGGGAAGCCCTCCAATTTCAATGGTTGCGTCCCACATGGGCACCAGGTTGCCGCCGTTGACATTGTAACAACGCGAGTGACGGATCAGTTTGGCAACAGAAAATTCGTGTCCTTCTTCGCGTAGTGCCAGAATGCCGCGCTCAATGGAGTCGTTGGCGCTTGGCCAGTCGGCGACCGGGGCGGGTTCGATGTTTTCCACATTTGGCACGCGGCCCAGAATCAGCGTTTCATTGTTTTTTAAAACGTGAGCCTTTACCGAATAGTGGCAAATGGGCAGATCGTTGACGTAGAACGTATACTCCCTGCTGGTTTCTTTTTCATGAAGGCCGAAGCCGTGTGAATAGTTTGCAGCCCGCATCTGGACGATGGGGCTTAAAAGGTTTCGCCTTACGATTTCATTGACTGCGCCGTCCAGATCGGTCACACCGCGGCGGAGAAGGGTAAAACCTTCGCGGTTGGTGGCGCGAAAGGAATGTTCCAATGCGAATGGGTGTATCGATATCTGGGTCCCATCAACGGGAAGCTCCATGATCGGCGGTTTACCGAAACTGAGGTTCAGGGCCTGAGAATCGGAGGCTGTCCAAACCGAAGAAAAGGCGACAAGCATAGTTCCGGAAATTTTAAGGAATCGAGTCCGCGTCATAAGTGCCTCTGTCGCTGAGCAGCCGGTTCTGAAAACGGCGGCGTCCCCGCCACCCGCCTACAGGGTGCTTATCGGCAGAAATGGCCCTAATCCTGAGTAAGTGGTGGAGGCTTTGGCGCGCGGCAGATAATTTACAATAAAAACAGAGTGTTACGATGAAACGATTTATGGTTTGATCACCCAGGTATCTGAAATGGGAGTAAACACGTCCTTGTCAGAGCTCCCTCCCATGACAACCAATCGATCCGTGGCCCAAATGGCGAGGTGCGTTACCCGTTCGGTGATCGAGACATTCGCCCCTAGGTCAGACGCCGCCAGGCAATGCCAGGAGTTTTGTTCCAGCCGGTAGGTGCAGGGCGGAGAGGGCTGAAGACCTCCTTTCCCATTTCCTATGCCTCCCATAAGGACCATCTGGCTATTCGCCCAGACTGCCGTGTGCCTGGCAACAGAGGGCGCATTCGTTGCAGGAAGTTCTTTCCAGGTATCCGTGGAGGGGTCATAGGAATATCCGGTGGCGAGGGTTTGGCCGGCAGCGTTGACTCCACCCCAGACCAGGAGCAGGCTGCCAGTCCATACTGCTGAGTGGTGGCTTCGCTCCGACGGAGAATTCGTTTTGGATAAGCTGCGCCATTGATTGGTTGCCGGGTTATATGCCGCTCCATCGCCAAAGAATTTCAAATCGTCATTCCGGGCATTGCTTCCTCCCCAAATGACCATTTCTTTCCCGGTCCAGGTCGCCGTATGGCCGATGCGACCTTCCAACGGGCTGGCTACCAAGGTTGTCCATACGTTTGTTTCCAAATTGTATTTGGCAGATGACGGAAGTCCGCCGGCGCCGCGATGTCCCCCAAAGATCAACATTTCAGAGCCTGTCCAGACGGCAGTGTGATCGGACCTTGGAACAAACTCAACTGGATCTGGTGTGGCAATGGCGCTCCAGGCAGCTGCAGCGGGCTCAAAGACCGCGCCGGAAGCGCTAGGGCCAGCGCTATCTATGCCGCCAAAAATAAGCATTTTTGTCCCGGTCCAAACAGCCGTGTGGCCACTTCGGGCAGACAAAACACTCTGAAGTGGGAGAGCAGTCCAAAGTCCTGTCGTTAGATTAAGAATTGCGCCCGAGTTTGAGAAGGAGTCCGTGCCAATTTTTCCACCCCACATCAGGATTTCGTTGCCGGTCCAGACTCCTGCGCTTTCCGCTCTGGCGCGCCCCGGGATAGAATCTGAATCCGCAACTGCGGTGGCATCCCAGGCGTCGATTTCCAGTGATAGTCCTGAATTTGTAGCAGCGGTGCTACCCCCGAGACCATAAGATATGACACAGATGTAGTATTGACCTTGATCCAAAGCTGCAGCTGGTGTCCATTCCGTGGTCAGAATTTTTGTGGCTTCCTGGACAGAATTGGCGCAGGCCTTGTCTTTGCCGATAACCACGTCAAAGGAACCCGCCCCGACGCTGGTGGTCCAGGCGATCTTTGGAGTGCGATTGGTGCTGTATGAATCCAACAAACGAATGTCAAAAGCGCCGGGAGGATTAGAGTCCCCCTTTTTTTCAGCCTTCTTCCCACAGCCGGGGAAGATTGCCGCCAATAAAAGAAAAATTGGTGCATTCCACTTCATATACGTGCGCCTTTGCTATCAGTTGCATACGCCATTATTGCATCTGTTGCGGAGGACCCTGTGGGAGTTAACTGAAGTGTAAATAATATGTGACCCGGTTACTTCCAGTCCACCGTAAGGCGCCGTCAACATCGGTCCTTCCAGCGTCACCGGTGTACCGACCGCAGTATTGTTCTGTTCTACCAAAGCTTCGTTTAGTTTAAATACACCGTCCGGCGCGCCAGTAAAATAAATACTGCCATTAAAGAAATTGAATTGTGTTGAGCCGGCAGTGGAAAGGGTTCTTTTGATCCTTGTAACCGGATCATTAGTTACTCCGGCCTGGTAACAAGGAACCGGCTCGTTGGCAGGTGTTTTGACGTCGAAGAAGTATATTCTTGTCGCAGCGCTGGTTGCGCCAAACTTCAGTTTAACAAATCGAATGGCCTTGGTTTCCGGATCCGCAAGGCAGCCGAAGGCGGCACTGTCGTCGCTGTTGAAAACAAAACTCCCAGTCCTGGAACGGAAATTAATTAAAAGCGCGATGTCTTTGGTCTCGTGAATGAAAGTTGATGCGACATGGTATTTTGCTGAGCCGTCCACCACAGGGGGAGGAACCGGACACCCATTGATCTCGTGTCCTGATGTTGCGCAAGAATAGTAGCGATTATAATATTTTCCGTCCGTAAGGGCCGTGTAACTCAAGCTGGCTTGTGTTACAGGGGACCCGCTGTCTATCCAGCCCTTGAGGCCGGAAAGTCGGTAGGATCTCCAGAATGTCTGGTCGACGTCTGGTTTTGCCAGAGTGCCGTTGTATACGGAAGTTAGATTAAGCAAGATCCCCGAATCCAGGCTGTTGGCCAGTCCATAGCCCAGGTTATAGTGATCCGCAAAATTGTTAACATTGATCGTATTCGCCTCAGTCAAAGAATTCCCAGCCCATTTAAATCCTCTCAGTTTGCTTTGGCCGGCTGAAACCACTTCCTTCGCAAGCATATATTCGCCATTTGCTCCCAGGTCGTAGTATTGCACAATTCCGGGCCCGAGGTCGGCAACGACGGTAGTCATTTCCGGCAATGTGCCGTTTGGAGCAGAGAGCCGGTGCAGCCCGTACATGTCCGCAAAAAAGACGGCCCCGTCTTTGCGCCGGAAAACCTGTCTGGGGTTGTCGAGCATTCTGTTGACCCCAAGGGTTTCCGTTTGTGCTTCCATCTTCGTACCAATAGAACGTGTAATTGAATTGGACCGTCGGTCATAAGTCAGGATTGTTCCTGAATAATTGTTACTAAGGTAGTAAAGGTCGGTTGATGCGACGTAAAGATCATTGATCCAGAAGTCTCTGGCGATCAATGGAGACGGATTTGCCTGCGTTGTTTGCTCTGCCAGCACGTCCATCACCGGGGCTACCGCCTCTTCGCCGGAATTTGCAACCATCCGTAACAGATATTGCCAGCGGTACGCCGATTCAGGCGATCCCTTCGCGGGCAGAGTCATCACCACGACTCCCCACCAGGCAGCAGAAGCAATGAACTGCTGCTTCATGACATCCCAGGTTATGTAGGGAATACTGGAACGTTCCGGATAAGCGCGACCCAGTGCCGGAATTGTTTCAGTACCAGTGAGGGGCATGAGGCGGCGCAGGGAGACTCTATGATCCGGTGAATCCAAGTCCACGCTGTCGACAATGTATTGGGTCCCGTAGCCAGATCCCGGGGACCACCCGACCTGGGGTCCACCGTTAATAACCATGCGACGGTCGTCAGAGATGGCGAAACTGCAATTGCCGCAGGCATCGGGGAGTAACAGATCCTTTTGGCTGACATTTATCTGATCGGCCGGAAGCACAGATTGTCCCGCGCCGAAGAGATACCGGATACGCCCGGCACTGTTTTTTCTGGCAGGATCCGTGGCGGTGTCGATAGAAAAGAACTCGCCCGATTTATTGAAAATGAGCCTCCCACTGGGAGCATCGTAAAAGAGGGCTTCCTTTATTGCTGTTGTTTTAAAGTCTGTAGCCAGGGTGGAGGCATTTCCCGCTAAATCCCGGGATAATGTGTGAACACCACTGCCCAGGACAACAGAAACCCTCTTTGTTGGGTCCGCTTCCTTGAAGTTGATCTGGTAAATGTATTGAGCAGATGATGATCCGCCCACCGTGTAAAACACGTTGAGGTCTGGATTGTACGTCCAGCGGTTGATGGTAAATCTAGCGTCAGATACGATGATATCGGAACAGTCGAAGGGTTGAGGAATCGAAGCCTCGGCGACGGGCTTGACAAAGCGGCAGCCTCGGTTGTCAAACGCATCAAATTTGACTCGTTGTCCGATGAGATAAACCTGCCCGAATTTGTCGAAAGCTTTTGTTGCAGACAGGTCTTTGGTTTGTTGAAAGGTGCCGCCGGATCCCCCGAGGCCCTTATGCGTTCGGCCCGCCAGGACTTCATATTTCACCTGAAGCTCCTGGGTCGAAATCACGCTGGCATTTCCTGATTTGTCGATTGCAGTAATGGCGATCACGTAGGGTTTGCTGTTGGTCCAGCCTGTGGGCACTGTAAAGTGATACTCGGTCTGTCCGGATTTTCCATCGGCGGCCACAGATAGATTTCTGATCTCAGTGGATGCTTCGGCTGCGGGGGTGGGGCACTGTTTCCACAGGGTGTTGTTGCGGAAATTGCAGCCTAGAACAGAGAAATCAGAAATATCGTCTTTATTGTACAAGGTAAGGATGATTTTGATGTTTTCAAATGGGGTGTCGTCGTCCTCGGCCCCCCATCGCAATGAAATCTTTTCACCCGGGACCCAGGCGCGCTGCATGGTTGCGATGGTGGGCGAGATAATGTTCACGGAGGGTGGAAGCTGGGGGTTGAGGGCAATCTGTCCTGGCTCTGATGAGCTGCCTATGTTGCCCGCAGCGTCCATGGCGAAACCGTAGACGTAATTCATTCCAATTCGCAACAAAGTCATATAGGCATTTGAGTCCCCGAGGGAACGCCAACAAGGGTCATTTGCTGCCGGTAAAGGCGGAGAAACCTTTTCCTGGCGGGTGATGGAACAAAATCTTTCGACTCCCGATTGAGCGATTCCCACATCCTGGACACATTTTCCGAAAGACACCAGTCTTTGCGAAACATCGGTAAATGGATTTGGGGTTGTCGTGCAATAATCAACGGCAGGATCGAGGCCCATATACACCGAGACTCTTGGTGGGGTTGAATCCACCATGAGGTCAGCGAAATTACTTCGCGAATCCAATCCTTCTTCTGACCATGAGGAAATCGACAGTCTATAGATGCCGTCAGCAAGGTCAGCGGAAATGATCGACTCATGCTGATCACCTTCCGATAGGTCTGCAAGCCCATAGTCGGCTTTGAATAGTACAAAGCCCGCTCCATCGAGAACGGCAAACGTGTAGCCTGATATGAGAGACTTCTTGTCCGGTTCTTTCCAGGCAATGACCAATCCGTTGGCATTTTTGGTCAGATATCGGTCCTGAAGAAATTGTGGCGCCAAGAGATCGGCTTGCATGCGTTCGGGGTCAGTTTTTGTGCTGTAGTTAGGAGCAGCATCGCCAAAGGCCTTCTCAGGAGCGACAATAGCTGCGGGGATACGGTTCGAGTTAGCAAACTTTGTAGTTGGTCCACATGAGGTCAAAAGAGCCAGACCGCAAACCATGCTTAGATTCTTGGACGTGAACTTCATTGGGGAGACCTCATACAATGCGCATGAAAGAGATCACAACGATGGTGCAGGTGTCCGATCGGTTAATTTTATTGTTAACTTTAACGATTCGCGGAATAACGACTAAATGCAAATATAAACGATGTGTTGCGTAGGGCGCGGACAGAGGTATTTAACAACTTGAATAACGGAGACTCGCTAGGGACTGGATTCGCTTGCAAAGCCTCTGTTTAGTGCCTCCCATTCGATGAGAGCGAGGTGGAGCGAATGGCGCGACTGGCGCCAGGATTTCAGTGCTCCCAGGCGTTGAGTTTCAGAATTAATAAGTTCGAAGATATCGACGGCACCCGCTTGATAAAGGTCCGTTTCGGCATCATACAGGCGACTAGTGCGTTCCCAAGCCTGACGTAGAGTCTGTAATGTCTCGACCAATGAAGTGATGCGGGCCATTAATTCCGCTCGAATGGCTTGTGTGCGTTCACGGGTGTCAGATGCTTTAAGTTCAGCCTTTTCACGGCTGGCGATGGACGCGGCAACGCGTCCATCGTCAGCTGGTGCCCAAAGTTTCCAGTTCAACTCGAGCCCCAGCATTTGGGTTTGGGATGTTGATGTGATGTTTTGAGTGGAACTGACATCTCCGCGGGGATCGCTTGTGTTCCTGGCTAGGCTCGCGGTGAAGTCGATGGCAGGTATCCAGCGAGACCGGTAGGCAGCTTTTGATTCGAGGTCTGCTTTTTCGGAGTGCAGGGTTGCAATTCTTTCCGCAAAAGTCACTGCGCCTTCGCCGGGAGGTTTTGCGGAGATCATTTGAGTGATTTTTTCGTGACTTGGAATGGGCAAACTGGCTTTTTCCAGAGGCGCAATAACGTCGGCAAACTCGTTTGTCCGGTTATGATCGATTCCGCATGTTCTGAGCAATGAAATTTTCGCCTGCTCCAGATTTAGTCTGGCCTGCGTGACCTGAACCACCGCCTCAGCTTCCCGGACTTCGGTTTTGTGCAAATCAATTTTCCCGACCAGTCCTGCATTAAATTTGCGAAGACTCATGGAACGCAGATCAGCTGCACTTGCTGATGCCGCCTCCGCTAATCGCAGTTCCATGGCAGCTTGATTGAATTCAACTATTGATTTTTGAGCCATGACTGTGACCCGTATGCGTTGCGATTCGGAAGCAATATCGGCTGCGGAAAGTCCGCGATCCGCGGCTTTAACGCTCGCCCAATCGGAGCCTCCATTAAACAGATTCATGCGAAGATTGAGTCCGTACTCTCTTTTATCGGCTCCGTTGGAGCCGGAGGCTGAAGCTGGTTCCAGCGTTTTTGAGTCATATTGTGACTGTCCGGCAAAGAGATTGATTGTCGGCTGCAGTTTTGCCCAGGCAACCCGTTTTGCTGCTGCGATCTCGGAGCGGTTGGCCTCCTCGATGGCAATGGACCGATTTTGGGAGATCGCAATCTGAACTAACCTGTCGGATGCCGCCTGTGCGCTTTCATTTGCGGCACTCAAATCATTAGGCGGCTGATTAGTCGCGGGAGAGATGCCGAGGACTTTAGCTGCTTCTGTAACCCGATTTTCCGCGTTGGGAGGAGCACTTCGGGCGACCGATGGGGCTAAACACAACAGAAAGATGACCTTCTTGACTTGACTTGCTGGAAGCAATCCAGCGTCACACTTCACTTTACTCATACTTACCTAACACTCCTGAGTTACTCGCTGCGCAGTGCTTCGCTGGGGTCAAGGCGCGCGGCTTTAAGGGCTGGCATCATACCAAAAGCAACTCCGCAGAGGATTGCTGTCCCCAGACCAAAGGCCACTCCTGCAGGATAAAATAGAAACTGGCTCGGAATGGTGTCAGGCATGGCCATATGACTCAGGTAACCGACGAGGTTACAAAAGCCTAGCCCCCCGATGGTACCAACAAGGCCCGAAACCGCGCAAAGCATGATGCATTCGAGCAGGAATTGCCGCGTAATCGCAGCCGGCGGTGCACCAAGTGCCTTTCGAAGTCCGATTTCGCGGACGCGCTCGGCAATTGTAACGAGCATAATGTTCATGATGCCGATCCCGCCAACCAGAATGCAAAGTCCACCAATCAGTGCCGTCAATCCCTGGAAAACTTTGATAAACAGCATGATCCGGGAGATTTGTTCCTCAGGTACGGATGCTCTAAACGGGTATTTGTTACCCGTCCGGAGTTGAAGGTAATTCTTTACTGAGTCAGCGATCCAGCTGTGTTTGACTCCTTCTTTAGGCACTACCGCCAGCCAGGTGGTATGTCGGGTACCGGTGTACTGATTGTAAGTGGACATAGGAATGTAAACATCGGAGTTGGCTTCTTTAGCATCAAATGTCGTGTCACGCTTTTTCAGAACACCAACGATGGTCACGTGAGTGAACAGTTTACCTCTGATCGACAGAATTTCTCCCAGTGGGAATCTGGGGTTGGTGAGTCTCCCTGGGTATTGCGGCGGGAACATGCCTTCTGCGAATTCGCTTCCGACCAGTGCAACCCTTGCTCCGCTTTGAAGTTCGCGTGGCGAAATCAACCGACCGCGATCTAGTTTCAGACCCTCATCAAAAAACTCATTGAGTGAGTAGAGTGGTTGAACCCTTGCATCAAACTGGTTTCCGGCCGCGTAAAACTTCTGACTGGAATTATTGCCCAAAGGGACAATGCGCCCATACTCTGAAAACGTGTTCTGAAGCTCCGGAAAATCGTTATCAACATCAAGTCCCTGCCAGAATCCGGCAAAACCACCTGAACGTACTTTTCTGTAGTCAAGGCCGACGTAAATGCGATCCGCACCGGCTTGATTGAAAATATTTATGATGACCTGCTGTGCCGCCGTACCCAGCGTTAACATGATAATAATCGAGCTTACCCCGATGATGAGCCCCAGCGACGTAAGAGCTGTGCGCAACCGCGAGGAGGTCAGAGCCTGCCATGCGTCGCGTGAGGGGCTCAAACGACGCTGAAGCCAAGCTTTGATTCTCGATGTATGACTTATTGGTGAGGGCGGCTGATCGAGAAGATGCGTCGAACCACTATCGATCCCGGGTTGCGACGTATCTCCCACCACCCGGCCATCTCGTAACTCGATACGACGGCGAGCGACTCGGGTCACCTCCGGATCGTGCGTGATGACAATGATGGTTTTTCCGCGCTTATTTAATTCCACTAGAATGTTCAGAACATCCTGAGCAGTCTTGGAATCGAGTGCGCCTGTCGGTTCGTCAGCGAGAATGATGTCCGGGTCGAGCAACAGTGCACGGGCGATGGCTGCCCTTTGTTTTTGTCCACCACTTAGCAAAGCTGGAAGCTTATACGCCTGTTCGCCAATTTTCAGGCTCTTCAGCAAGTCAATGGCTTTCGCCCGCGCTTCGTCGATTTCGGCGGTCGTGGGAACTGGTTGCCGATAAGTCAGTGGCAGCAGGACGTTTTCTAAAATAGTGAGCCGGGGCAAGAGATGAAACTGCTGGAAAACAAAGCCTATGGAGCGATTGCGGTGGGACGCTAACTTTTCCTCGTTAAGATCCTCGATATGCTCCCCGGATAGCCGAAGCGTACCGGAAGATGCGGTAGCGAGGGTTCCAAGGAGATTCATCAACGTCGACTTGCCGGACCCCGACGGCCCCATGATGGCAACGTACTCTCCTTTAGCGATGGTCAGATTGATATCGCGGAGAGCCAGAAAACCGTTGACCTCATCGCCATAGCGGAACGAGAGATCTGAAATTTCAATGATATGTTCTTTGTCGGCGGTCAACGCTGGCTCCAGGACCCGGTTTCAAAACTTATCAGATTTTTTGCGGGATTCCTTACTGATGGCTTTCCCTTTTTCGTCGAGATTGATTTTTGAAAAATCAATTTCAGCTACCTCCATGCCCTCCTTGAGGCCGGACAAAATCTCAACGTCCTCGGAGCTCACCAAGCCAATTTCGACAGGGGTTTCTTTGATTTCTGCATTTTTTTGATCCTCTGGGAGAATGACAAACGCACGATCAGGCAACAACGCGACGGCGGATAAAGGTAGGGCCAGGACTTTTTCCCGTTTGGCGAACAAAAGCTCGACGGTCGAGTTCATTTCCGGAAGGGCACGAGGGTCGTTCGTGTCGACGGAGATATCGACGTCAAAATAAGTATAACCCGCTGTTTTATCTGTCCGGCCCTGACCGCCAATATGGGCGACGCTGCCGTCGTATTTTGCGTCCGGGTACGCGTCGAGGCGCACTTTCACTGGCAGGCCGACGCGGACGTAACGCAGGTCGGCCTCCAGGACACGGGTTCGCACAACGAGCTGGCTCATGTCGGCGATAACCATGACCGTGCGATCTGATTCTACCGTTGCATTTCCAGATACGAAATCGCCAGGGCGTTTATCGATTAGTGTGACGATTCCATCGCGGGGTGCGCGGATGAATACGATTCCGGATTTTTGAAGAGATGCATCTGTACCGGGCTTTCCAGCCTGAGAAGGCTGAGGCCTGGTCGCTTTGCTGCGAAGGCCCATGTCCTCTTCGATGATCTGCAGGCGTTCCCGAGCACCCTTTAATTCAACCTGGCGTTTCTCCAGCTCGTTTTCATCTTTGAGAAGTGCTGACGATGCGAGGAGTTCCCGGACAGCGCGCCGGTCTTCGATACTGGCGGTCAGGGACTGCACTTCCAATTCGAGGCGCCGGACCTCTTCGCGCTGTGAGAGAATGTCTTGTTGTCCCCGGGTTTCCAGACGCATCGTGAACAACAGATCGTCAACTTTTACCTGAGTGCCCTCCTGAACATTGATTTCGACAATCCGGCCATTCTGTGGTGCGGTAACGACCATCGCCGAAACAGGCACGATACGTCCCGTAAGATGCAGCTTGTGTTCAATGTCCTTGCGCATGACAGTAAACGTGCGCAAATCAGAATTTCGGTTGCCTCGCTTGGAAATTGTCTTGAAAATAGCTCCCGCAGCCATGATGACAACAATCGCCGCTGCGATCTGCCAGCGGCGACGTTGGGAAGCAGTGCCTGTAATTTTTAGTTTATTTTTCAATTCGCAATATACTCCGCTGGCAAGAATTCCGGCGCATGGAAATAGGTAAAACTGTTAATGGGGGTCAAGTCTGGTTTGCCTGCATTTTGCCACGCAGTCAGCCAGATATTTGCGAGCGCGTCGGCGCCGGTGGCCAGTCGCTGCGTAATCGTGCTTTGGAACACTTTTGTTGAGGTCGCGGCTGGTTTGCGTTTTGCGGGTAATTTCAGCCCTTCCTTTGTCCGCTGGCTTTTAGAGATGAGATTTCGGCGGTCCAGATCGAGGATCAGTGACAGCTGAGAAAAGCTGTCAGCAACCAAACTCCAGGCGCGATACAAAGGAAGGGTCGTATCCATGGCCGTGGTTGCCTTTCCTGCAGGCTTGGTCAACCTGTCAAAAGGTCGCTGCCGCAACACCACATCAAGCACTTCCTGGTCGAGGGCCAGTGGCAATTCATTGACAACATCTGTCTCAAAATAGGCATGGACGCCGCCCTGACCGGAATCCCAGCCATCGTAATTTTTTGAGGTGTGGAGTGGCTGCGCTAAGTCACCGACAAAGTGTGAGAGTAATCCGGCAAATTTAATTGCCTCGTCAAACTCAGTTTGTTGAAGTCTTGCATCGGCTTTGCCATCCTGAAGTTTCTTCAGTCGTGCCCAGTGATTTTCCAGACCTCGCGCCAGCTGATCGATCCGCCAGGGCGCCGTGCCGACCTTGTCCATGATTTTCGGGGTGATCGCCGTGCCAGGACTGTCAGTGTCCTGCATGGCGCAATGGTCCCGATTGGCCGCAGAAGCACATTGTTCACCAGCCATTTTAACGGCTTCACTGATCGTGGCCGGAAGACTTGCCGGAAGAGGCTTGTTTGAGAGGAACTCGGTGTCGACGAAGTGTGTCGGTGCGTTTTGGCTGCGAACGGCTTCGTCCATACCTCGCCAGACAATGTCGGGGACGTTGGACAGGTGTCCGAGCTGGTGTTCCTTAGCGACAAGTGCCGGGGACAGTGCATTATTTGGCCCCAGACGCTCATGTAAGGTACGCACAGCCACCCGGGTAATTAAATCGTGTCCCCGCTCACCCCAAGCGAACAGCTGAGTTGACCAGTTGAAGGCCAAAACAACCAGTGCCGGAAATACATGAGAACGGAAACGCAATAAAACCAGAAGTTGGCGCGAAGCGTGCATCGTGAAATTCGACCTCTATAAGCCAAACAGCCAAATGTAATGGAAAAATTACGCAATGGTACCAAGCGACTTTAGCCCCTGCCACAGTAAAGAAAGGTAAGTGAAGTTTGATCTTTGGCCGAACGGCCAGAAAAGTTCCTCCGGCAAGTGGATGAAATGCCATGGTATAGATTCGGTTATCCACAGGAACTGTTGATAACTGCGGTGCTGATTCCCGCTGGCCCATCTTAACGAGGTCTTTAAGCGATTCGCTTAAAAACTAATCAGGTTAGGATTCGACTGGCGTAGCTGGATTGGCCGATTATTTTCGGGTGCATCGAACGAATTTTATTGACACACTTTCCCGGTGACAAGCGCCATCCATGCAAAAAGGAGGGCAAAAAGGAGGAAGGTATGACAATCGTTGGTCCACTGCTGTCTGCCGTGGAAGGGAACCGGCAAAAACTGGATGGCGGCGCGATGTTTGGCAATGTCCCGCGTCCCATGTGGACTAAATGGCTAAATCCGGATGAGCGCGGTCGCATCGAGCTGGCATGCCGCGCCATGCTGGTCGAATGGGAAGGAAAGAAGATCCTTTGTGAGACAGGAGTCGGAGCTTTTTTCGATCCAAAACTCGCGGAGAGATTCGGTGTGGAAGATCCGTCCCACCACCTGCTCGAAAACCTTGCCCATCTCGGGGTGTCTTCTGACAGTGTGGACTATGTGATTCTGTCTCACCTGCATTTTGATCACGCGGGTGGGCTGTTGCCGACGTGGAAAGAGATTCAGGATCACGGGCAATATCTTTTGTTTCCCAACGCGACCTATATCGTTGGTGCACAGGCATTCGCCCGTGCGAAAAAGCCACACTTCCGCGACAAAGCGTCCTTTATTCCGGGGATGACCGGACTTCTGGAAGACAGCGGTCGATTGCGACTGGTGGAGGGAGCGCGTTTGCCTGGTGTTTTTGAAGACCGTTTGGAGTTTCGCTTTACCGATGGTCACACACCCGGCCAAATGCACACGGTCTTCCGCGGTGACCAACGCAAGCTTGTTTTTGCCGGCGACTTGATTCCGGGAACTTCATGGGTTCACCTGCCAATCACCATGGGCTACGATCGGTTTCCGGAAAAACTGATAGATGAGAAAAGAGACCTGTACGAGACGATTGTCAGTGAAGATTGGTGGTGTTTTTACACCCACGATCTTAGGGTGGCCCTGTCCAGAATTCGTGACGAAGATGGCAAGTTCATTCCTTTTGATCCTCAGGAGCATGTCGTCCGAAAGGCTTTTTGATCACGCCTCATAGATCGAGGAACTCCTGGAAAACGGACTGGGTATAGGCCATTCCCTGTCGCGTAGCCTGATCCACTTTTTTCTTCGCTACCGTTGACACGCGCGGTGCGCCAAGCTCTTTGTCATAAACAATTTCACCCTGGCGGGTAATCCAGCCAAATCCATAGTTGAGTTCATAGTAGGCGAATTCAGGCGCGCCGCGCGCGAATAAGTCCTTGCTCCAGGTAAACTCGCTGCTGTTCTTCCCAATTAGCCCAAGAATGGTTGCCGGCAGATCCACGTGTGAGCTGATGCGGTCATATTTGCGTCCACGCCACTCCGTTTTCAAAGGGGCTCCCGCAAGCAACATTGGAATCTTGCGGTATTGTGGTCTCCAGTTGGGCCAATTTCGATATGAATTATGGCTATGGTCTGCAACGATGACAAAGACAGTGTCCTTGAACCAAGGTTGATTTCGCGCCGATTCGAAATAATCCCCTAGGCATTTGTCGGTGTAGCGTCCCGACATCACATAGTCCTGTTCCAGCGGTCCTTCCCATTTAAAAGCATCTTTATTAGGGAAGTCGTAGGGTGAGTGGGTGCTGAGCGAAAAAAGCGCAGAAAAAAAGGGCTTTTTTTCCTGATTTAAAAATTTGATGTGCTCCGCAAACATATACTGATCATGAATGCCCATATTGCCCCGAGGGAGCGAATTCGGAAAATGCGACCCTTCCAGCACCGTCTGGAAGCCGTTATATTTCAGGAACGCGCCGATATTCCCGTATTCGAGCTGTCCACCATATAGGAACGATGTCGCATAGTTTTCCTGCGCGAACTTTTCTGCGAGTCGCGGCAACTTGTTGGTCTTAGCCGGGTTGTCAGTCACCGCAACGAGCGGCAAGGCCGGGAATCCGGAAAAAATTGATGCAATCCCCTGTTGGGAACGGTTGCCGTTAGCGTAAAAATTTGTAAACAGAACGCCTTCGTTTTCGAGCTTTTTAAATTCCGGAGTGAGGTTGGGGTCTCCCCCAAGCGAGGCAATCAGGTCGGCCGACCAACTCTCCAAAACAATCACCACGACGTTGGGCACGTGATCTCGGGGCTGGAGGATTGTTTCTCTCCCCTCGGTTCCAGGTGAGGGTCGTTGATGCAGCGCATCGACAATGCTCTGAGCTTCTTCGCTGTCCATGAATGAGAAAGGATTTTCATCACTTAAAAAGGCAGTACTGGCAGCAACATTGAATCCGAAGTGCCAGACGGGATTTACAGCCGCGTCGTTAAGCAATGATTCTGTTGAATAGTAAACCCGACTGAGGCTGATGGGTATCGCACTGAATCCTCCTCGCGCAAACCATCCCAAGGCGATGGTGCTGAGCATGAGAGCGCTCAGTAGAGGCAGTTTTTTCATGCCTTGTGCTGCCGGGAATTCCCGGTAAAAAAAGCGCTGGTAGCAATAGAATCCGCCACCAACGGTGACTCCAAAAAGCAAAAGCAAAAAGACAATGTGACCAATAGAGGTCACTGCCAGCAGTTCCATCGGATTTCTTAAAGCGCTCAGAGCTCGATAGGTCAGTTTTGTTTTCCATTCCGGATAAACGGCTGCTTCGCCCAGGGCTATGCCGCAGTATACTGCCGACAACAGAAGTACCCACGCTTTTTGTGCGCCATTTAAAAACCTGGTCGGCAGTATCGAGTGGCCCGTGGCAAAGAGCCAGGGAACCACCAAAAACCAAGCTGCGGTGGAAAGATCCAAGGGTAACGCATGCCAGAACCCGGCCAGCAAATCTATCGAGGAAAAGCTGGCTGATTGGATCTGGGGAAAATTCAGCGCGAGAAAAAAAGCACGTAGCCAGGCAAATAAGGCCAGCCAGTAGATTCCCTGCAATATAAGAACGACCACAGCGGCCATGAAGTCAGATTGTCCTTGTCTTAAATATCGTTGGGATGCCTTTTGCGCAGCGTATACAGGCCGTCAGCGATATTCAGGAGCGCGGTGTCCACTCGTGGGTCGAGGTGCACATCATCATTGAATTTTTTTAATGTGCGGGTGTCCGGACTGTTGTTTGAGGGATCCGCAACCTGTCCCGACCAGAGGACGTTGTCCACAAGGATGAGCCCACCCGGCCGGACGAGCCGAAGACACTGCTCGAAATATCCGGGAATGCCGGTTTTGTCGGCATCAATGAAACTCATGTCAAAAGAATCCTGGCCGAATTCTTCGATGAGGGTTGCAAGGCTGGATTGACCATCGCCGAGTCGGATGGTGATGCGTTTTGTGAGGCCTGCCTCGTCAATGTAGGCACTGGCGATGCGGGAGGTTTCGGGGTTTTTATCAAGTGCGATGACCTGAGAGCCGGGAGGCATCGCGCTCGCGACAGCAATTGCCGAATAGCCCGTAAAACAGCCAACCTCTACATAACGTTTTGCCCCGATCAGTCGGGCCAAAAACGCCATGAAGGCCCCCTGCTCCGGCGATATCTGCATGCGGGCGTAAGGGTGAATGGCGGTTTCCCTTTGAACTTTTTCGAGGATCGGATGAGACAGGCGGGTGTGCTGGACAAGGTATTGGTTAAGTTCAGGTGTCATTTGGAGCGATTTCATTATTCCCCCTCAACTGATTCGGATACATGCTCCCGTTGAGCAATCTGTTTTACACCATGACATGCGCTTGAGGCCAGTCGTGAAGTGGTGTTGAACATGAGAGGTTCATTAAGAGCGGTTGCGAATTGCTCAAAGCTAATGCGTCCCAATGCGTGCATGCGTCGAAGCAAAGTGTTGATGAGTTCGTCAAAGTTTTCCGAGGTTTTCCCGAGACAAAAGTAGCGGTACCGTGTGACGGGTGCCGGCAAGACGGATGCCAGATACGTGGCTTCCCGCAGCGTAAGATCAGCCGGGGGCTTGCCGAAAAAATGCCGTGATGCCGACGCAACGCCGAAAATTCCCGGTCCGAATTCAGCAATGTTTAGGTAGATCTCGAGGATGCGATCTTTGGGAATTTCGCGATCCAAGTGCCAGGCTAGAAATAATTCCTGAAATTTTCGTCCAAATGTTCGTTCGTTAGTTAGAAAGAGGTTTTTGACGGTTTGCATAGTGATTGTCGAGCCGCCGATGGCGATGCGCTTTTCGGTCAGATTCCGGCGTATAGCCTGTTCAATCGCAGCCCATTCAACGCCGTTGTGGGCATAAAAGCCTGCATCTTCGGCCGAAACAATCGCCTGGCTGACATTCCTGCCGACTGTGGGCAGCGCAGCAAATGCTGGTGAGGCAGGGTTTACAGGGATTTCAATGGTCCCCAGTCCTGATGACCCTGCGCGCTCCAGGATGAAAGGGGCCATGAGCTGCCCGCGGCGATAAAGCGGGGGAGCTTCGGCAACTTCACAGGAAAATAGCGGCGCGAACGTTTTATAAGAGAACGATGAAGCTGCATCGCTTTCCAGCCGGATGTCAAAATTTGCTCCGAATTTTCCTACGAGCCTAAACCCATCGAGCTTGGGCGCGAGCATCTGTGGGAGGACTTCCAGGGCAGATTGGCATGAAGTCGGCGGGATTCTCACTTTAGCCAATAGTGTTGACGAGCCTCTATGCCCAACCGGGAGCCGAGCGGCAGCGGAAAAAGCCACCACCACAAGCTCGTCGGTTGATTCCCTGCCGGGGATACCCAGGCGACTGTTTGAAATGACCAATTTCCGGGTAGGCTGGTGATAGGTCATGTTTGTCGTCAGGCTAAAGCCAAATGGTCCGATAGCTTCTCTTCCCAGGCTTTTGTGGCTAACGAAGACATGGTCAAAGCTCAGGGCACTCGACACATTCCACGACTGCCTGTCCGCGGTGGATATGCTCGCAGACCCCCTGACTCCCGTCTGGGGCAAATTGGAAAAAAGGACGAGGTAGGGGCTGATTGGTCCCACAAAGGAAGAGAGGCCGGTCAGAGCAGTGAGTATGGAAGGCATTCCACCAGCGTCGATCGATAGGTCACTGCTGCTCCAATCCGCAGCGGCCTCGCCTTTGAGTGCCCAGCCGAGATTCAGTTCCGATTTTTTCCTCCGCACTGAGAACTCATAGCGACCATTTTTCTTCGAAAGCTGCAGTCGGGCTTCGATATCAGTCTCTTCGGAATCTCCGATTTTTAGCGATGCAATTCTCGCATTTAATTTACGCGGGTTACGCGTCAGGCTGGCGTGAAACCCATTGATGTTCAAAGTTGAAGTGCCTTCGGATTCCAAAAGAGCAAAAGATCCCTCAGTCACCCGAATTCGGTTTGGAATTTGTACCGGAATTCCTGCAATGGTCCGAATATCCGGAAGGACCTGAGGGTCCTCCCGTTGATCATCCTGGAGGGAGATGGGCGTCAGTCTGGTTCGGACAGCGCTTATCATCTCATCTATGAGAGGGTGGCTTAAAAAGGCCTCTAATTGTGCGCGGGTCATCGACACTGCGGGGCGAACGATTTGGATTTCTTTGGGGTTCAGTATTTGCGGATCCAGCAGATCTATGTCGGCACTGATGCGGATTTTTTCAATTTGAATCGAAGAGTCATCGCCGACGGAAACGCCATAAAGCGTCACGATTCCAAGCCCGAGCTGGAGGTCGTCAAAAGAAAGCTGAACGCCAATTTTTTCGCTGAAATGCCTGAGACGATCCCTTAAAGCGAGAGCGGCGGCTGATTCGAGGGTTCTCCAGGCAATAACTGTCCCAAGCAGTGTCGCCAGAAACACTGCCATCGCCAGTAGAAATTTGATTCTATTTTTTGCCATCGCTCATCAAGGGTGCTTTATTTATAGTATGAAGCCCACGGATGGCAACTGAAAGTGGGCAGATTCTTCCCATGGAAAACAGGGGCGTCAGGTGACCCTTCGGGCATGCCTTAAAAGGGTTTGTAGACAACCATCCATACGATGATGAGCATAAAAATTGTCGGGACTTCGTTGAGAATTCGCAGGGTTCGGCCCGGCGGAAGCGCTGCTGGGTCTTTGGCCGCACGGCGCATCAGGGGCTTGCAATACACCGTTGCCCCGATCAGAAGAAAAACCGCAGTCAGTTTCACGTGCAGCCACCCCATCTTCATCAAATCGGGATTGAGGAAGATCATGACCGTTCCGGCAATGATGGCCACGCCCATCGCCGGCATGGTGATGTAACGATATAGCCGCGATTCCATCCCGATCAGGAGTTCGTGGTTGTCTTTGCTTTGCGTCCCACGTTCCCGATGGTTGATCAGCAATCGATAAAGATAAAGCACGCCAGCCATCCAGCTGATGATGCTGACGATATGGAGCCAAAGTGCGAATTGGTACATCGATTAGCCCGCCACGACAAAGTTGATGATTTTTCCGGGAACATAGATTTCTTTCTTCAGTTCCTTACCAGCCATTTGTTTTGCCACTGTCTCTAACGCTCTGGCGGCGGCGAGGACCTCATCCTTGGTTGCGTCGACTCCTACCTGAATCGTGCCGCGCATTTTTCCGTTAACCTGTACCGACATCGTGATGCTGTTTTCCACACAAAGGGCGGGGTCAAAATGAGGCCATGGCTCGTAGGCAATCGAGAACGGGGACGCTGAGTTGCTCAATCCCATTTTCTGCCAGAGCTCCTCTGCCAGGTGCGCCGCATATGGGGCCAGAAGTTTTAGGAATATTCCAGCTGATTCCCGCGAAATAGAGCTGTTTTCTTTGTAAACGGCGTTTACGAATTCCATCATGGCGGAAATGGCCGTGTTGAAACGCATTCCCTCGGTGTCTTCCGTCACTTTTTTTATGGTTTTATGCAGAGTCCGGTGCAGATCCTCGGAATCTTTTGCGGCGGTGACCTGCGCGGAGAGGTCACCAGACTCATTGACGAACAATCGCCATACCCGCCGCAGAAAACGGTGACACCCGGTGATACCAGCTGTCTGCCAAGGTTTGGTTGCTTCGAGAGGGCCCATGAACATCTCATAAAGACGCAGAGAGTCGGCTCCCCATTCAGCGATGACCGTGTCGGGATTGACAACATTGCCGCGGCTTTTGGACATCTTCTCGCCATTCTCGCCAAGGATCATGCCTTGGTTTACGAGGCGATGAAAAGGTTCTTTGGTAGAAACGAGTCCGCAATCGTAAAGAACCTTGTGCCAGAAGCGCGCGTACAAAAGGTGTAATGTTGCGTGCTCGACACCACCAACATAAAGGTCCACTGGCATCCAGTATTTTTCTTTTTGCTTGTCCCAGGCCTCGTGGTCGTTATGGGGATCGATATAACGCAGGTAATACCAACAGGATCCAGCCCACTGGGGCATGGTGTTTGTCTCGCGGCGAAGGGAATTGCCTGTCTTCGCGTCTTTGATCTGAAGCCAACCTGGGGCGCGGGACAGTGGGGATTCGCCGTCGCCGGCAGGCTTGAAATCGTCGAGATCCGGCAGCAATACCGGCAGATCGGACTCCGGCAGAGTCACCACATTTCCATCTTTGTCATGCGCTAATGGAAACGGCTCACCCCAGTAGCGCTGCCGAGAAAACAGCCAGTCCCGGAGTTTATATGTGACCGTTTTCTTTCCCTTTCGGTTCTTTTCCAGCCACTCACACATTGCGGAGAGGGCGGCGTCCTTGCTCATGCCGTCGAGAAAACCCGAATCAATCAATTCACCATCCCCGGTATGCGCGGCTTCCATGATGTCTTGTACAGCACCGCCGGTAAGGACACGTTTGATCGGAAGATTGAAGGTCCTGGCGAATTCGTGATCGCGGTCATCGTGGCCGGGAACAGCCATGATGGCTCCATGGCCATAAGTCGCGAGAACATAGTCGGCGATGTAGATTGGGATGTTTTCCTGATTGGCCGGGTTTATGGCGTAGGCGCCGGTAAAAATCCCTGTTTTCTTGCCGGTCGCCGCCGTGCGCTCCATCTCGGAACGGTTGCGGGCATCCTCAACATATTTCATAACGGCATTTTTTTGCCCGGCTGTCGTAATGGTCTCGACGAGCTTGTGTTCGGGGGCGAGGACACAAAATGTCGCGCCAAAAAGAGTGTCAGGCCGAGTCGTAAACACCGTAAATGTCGGCGCAGCCGTACCCGCATGATTTCCTGCGAGGGTGAATTGAACTTCAGCACCCGTGCTTTTACCAATCCAATTGCGCTGCATCTCCTTAACTGACTCGGGCCAATCGACGAGGGCCAGATCTTCCAGAAGACGTTCAGCATATTTGGTGATGCGAAGAACCCACTGTCGCATTGGCTTTTTCACGACGGGATGGCCGCCGACTTCTGACTTGCCATCGATCACTTCTTCATTGGCCAGAACGGTTCCCAGATGCGGGCACCAATTCACCGCTTCAAAAGATTCATAGGCAAGCCCCTTTTCAAAGAGCTTTAAAAAAATCCACTGAGTCCAGCGGTAATACTTGGGGTCGGTCGTGTCAACTTCCCGGTCCCAGTCGTAGGAAAGGCCGATTGATTGGATTTGTTCGCGAAAGCGGCTGATATTCTTATAAGTTGTCTGTCGCGGATGGGTTCCGGTCTTGATGGCATGCTGTTCCGCAGGAAGTCCGAACGCGTCCCACCCCATCGGATGAAGAACGTTAAAGCCATTCATGCGTTTGAAGCGTGCCAGGATGTCAGTCGCTGTATATCCCTCAGGATGCCCGACGTGTAGCCCGTCTCCCGATGGATAGGGAAACATGTCGAGAATATAATACTTCGGGCGGTCGCTTTGATCGGGAGTTTTAAATGTTTTGTTGGTAACCCAGAAGCTCTGCCACTTGCTTTCGATCTTTGAGAAGTCGTATTCAGATGGCGAAGGGGTCGCGTCATTGCCTGCAGTCATAGCTCGGGATTTCCTAGGGGATATACTGATAAAATTGAGTGGTGCGGGTTACGTCTTCGCCGCGGCAGCTGAGGTCGTCGCATATCTTCGTGCGAAAACAGGAGTCAGCCCATTCAAAAGCCGTCGGGCCGCGCACGACGATTCCTTCGAGCAAGCCGGTGTCCATGTCGATCACCGGAGATCCCGAACTGCCATCGGTAATGCCCAGTGTCGCCGTGAAAAATGCCGTCTTTGATGTCGTCCGGATTCGTCCCTCTGTGGAGATTTTAACGGGAAGCCCGCTTTGATAACCGATGGTCGCCAGAGTCGCGTCTGCTTCTACTTGCCCAGCGGCACGCATAGGTATTGGTATTCGACCCTGAACTGGCCGATTCAAACGGATGACCGCGAAGTCAAGACCGGTATCGCGGTCATGAGCGCGGGAAATGATGCTCGAGCAGACGTAAACAGAGGTTGCTGGCACGGTAAGATCACGGGTTGTGCTGCCTCTTGCCATCGTAAAGTCAAAGACGACAGCTGTTCCTGCACAATCGATTGGTGAGCGCATGCAGTGACCAGCAGTGACAAGAATGTCACTGCCGACAAGGACGCCGCTGCAGTACGCCGGAGCTGGCTGATCGGCAAAACGTTCGCCAGGACATAGTGAGTAGCGTTGTGCGAAGGTCCGGCCGAGCAAACGGCATCGCCCGGGTTCGCTGGGGTCCGTTACGGATAACTTCGCAACGTCGGAGCGCCGCACAAACATGGCGGTGGCCTTAACGGCGTTGCTGATATGGGGAAGGTCGTCAACCTCCCAGGGTTCGTAGCGATTGTCATCGAGAGACTCGGAACCATAGGCCGAATTGTTCAGAGTCAGGGAGAACGCAAGCACGATGGTTGCAAACGCAAGGCCCGCAGTGACCAGGGAAAATTTGGAATGGCCTGAGGCGTGCAACGATCAATCCTCAAAAGGTTAGGGGACCTGCCCCGGTGGTATCCGGTCAAATTAATTGAGAAACTGGTCGTTGGCAACGGATAAACGGCCCCGTGGAATTTTACCCGGCGTGCAATAATTTCAATCATTACAGTATGTTGTGATATCGGTGGGCGATTGTTAATTTTGAATTAACATTGTCTTTTAAAGGACGCGTTCAAACTGCAGGTAGCTAATGAAAAAATCGGCGACCAGAATCGTCACCAGTGAAATCACGACAGCTCCGGTCGTCGCTCTGCCGACTCCCTTGGCTCCGCCGCCGGCGTTGAATCCTTTGTAGCAGCCTATCGTCGAGAAAATCGCGCCGAAAACCGCTGCCTTCTGCATCCCCTGCCAAATGTGGCGGGGACCAACAATCCATCGGATCTTTTCGAAAAAAACACCAACGTCGACGTCATAGAGGACGACACCGATCAGAAAAGCGGCGACTACTCCGGCCAAAGTGAAGATGCAGGCGAGAAGGGGCATCATCACAACCGAGGCTACCAGTCTTGGAGCAACGAGGTAATTGAGGGGATTGACCGCCATGACCCGCATGGCGTCTATCTGCTCGTTGACGCGCATCGTGCCGATTTCCGCCGCCATCGCAGAACCGGCGCGGGCAGTCACGAGGAACGAACCGATCACCGGTGCTAGTTCTTTAGCGAGGCCATAGGTCGCGGAGGCTCCGATCATCGCTTCAGCCCCGAAAATGCGAAAAATTTCTCCAAACTGTAATCCAAATACAGCGCCAATCATCGTACCAGCGAGGACCATGATCCAGAGACTGCGGTTTCCCACAAATTCGAGCTGCTTGAACAAAAGAGTTAGATTTACCGGGGGAGAAACGATGCGTTTGCAGGAATTCGCGACGAAAATGCAATAGGCTCCGAATCCATTGACGGTATTCAGCAGCAAGCCGACGGCTGGTATGCGGTATAAGACTCCATCCATGTCCGGAGTTTATCACAAACCACCCGGCGGAGGCGTGCCTAAACCGGGTTGTGAACTAATGGGCGATTCCGGATTTCCAGGTTGCGGGAGTACGGACTCTGGCCACACCCTTTTTGCTGAGGTGTTTGGTGGCTACGTAGTGTCCATCGGATGTTTTGGACCATTCCCCTTCGGTCCAAACGAGAAGATGCTCTCCCCTGGTCAGCTTACCGACAACCTTACCCCCGGGGGCATCGACTAATGGACAGTTTTTGGATTTGACATACTGCACACTCGCTTCGCCATCGCCGGTGACCACCGGTACAACAGCCTGAGGTGCGGCTTCGGCGGGAGCGGGTTCGGCAGCGACAGCATCGGCGTTCCCGGTGGGGGCTTCCGCTATATCTGTCCCTTTTTCAGTGTCTGTTTCGGCAGTGGACTCAGCTGCTGTCCCGTCCCCACCCTCTTTCTCATTTTCGGACGCCGTTTCCGACGACTGCTGGGAGGCAGCTACATCCTCTTCTTCCTGTTGCTTGGAGCTACACCCTCCGAGGGCGACAACAAGCATCATCGCAGCGCAAAGTGAACCAGGCGTTTCTGACCGCACCGTTTTTCCAGCAATTAATTTAGACATCATGCTCATGTTCGCTTGCTCCTGCGAAAGTTTTTGCCGCAATGCACCTCGCAGAATCTGGTGTCGGAGCACGAGAGGAAATCTTTATTGACGGCGGGAGAAGAGACGGGGGGCCACGCCATTGGCTTCCGACAACACCCCGTAAACATTGCTATATTATTAATGATTTAAAGATCTTCGTATTTCCTCCGAAGCCCCCGGGGTCTCCGGTGTGTCTTGTTGGGCAAAGGCCTGACGCCCCCGGCTGAGTGATGGTTGGAGGAAAAAAGTGAAAAATCTTTTCTACCGGAGTCTCCCGGGTTTAATGCCGCTGTTTATGGTGGTCGCCTGCGGCGACGCAAAATTCGGCGGCGAGAGCTCTAAAAAAAACAAACCTCATTCCGGCGACGCCTCGCAGGCGAGGGTCGAGCCCGGCAACGGAGGCGCCAGCGGTGCGGCCTACAATTCAATTAGCTGGCTTTGGCAATGTGGCTCGCCGTCCGAACCCGGAACACCGTCACCACCGGTCAGTACCGACATGGATCCGGTCTTTGTCGATGCAGGTGAACATCCTCTCGACGGCGCGAGAGTCAACGGGGTCCCACTGAATTTTTCAGGGAGATTCTGTACACCCCGCCAGCTTGCGCGCGATGTCGTCTTCGTTATCGATATCTCTACGTCGATGGATGACAACGATCCTTCCTCTCCCGTTACCGGTGGTACAAGCTGTGGACGGCGCAAAGCAGTTGAACAGGTGATTGCAAGCATCCCGTCCGGATCCGATGTCCAATATTCCATCGTGACTTTTAGCAGCGTTTCGGCGCGGGCGGGCCGGACGTCGTCTGGTTTCTTCCGGGACCAGTCCGCCCTCTTTGCAGATATTGCCGGTATTGCGGAGCCGGGATCAGTATTGTGTGCCACCAACGGCAATACGGAATACACCGACGGTCTGACGAGGGCCAAGGGACTCCTCGAGCGCGGTCGCGTGACAGCGACTAAGGAGGTCTATTTCGTATCCGACGGAAATCCCAATTATGGGCAGGAGGGGCTGCAGATCGCCGAGCAGTTGAAGAGTCCCGGAGTACTCGTTGGGGGCATGACAAAGCCCGTATTGATTGCGACGGTGATGATCGGATCGGCAAGCGGGAGTATTCTTCGCGACAACATCGCGTCAAAAAGTCCGGACGGTTCGCCGCTATTCGCCCGCTCGACCGCTGACCAGCTCGCTGCGGTTTTGGCGGGGTTCGCTCAAAATAAAATTGTTGGTGGGGAAATTCGTTATCGCGCCTTCGCAAGCAACCTTTCGTGGAATAAAGTTCCACTCCTTTCCTTTACCCAAGGATATGAATTTGCCGTCCCTTCGATTACCATTGATGTGGACAATGCAGCTCAAGGAATCGAAGTCCAATACGAATATTGGGATCAGCACGACAATCGTTTTGTCAGCGGGGGAAGGCTCACATGGGAGTCGAGCGGCACGGGGGGGATCTGAACAGGTTGACCAATGTGCCAGTGGTTATGTTGGGTTTGCTGGTTGTGTCAGGAAGCTGGTTTCTGGAGACTTCGGCCTTCGGTCAATGTTCAGCCTTAGTCAATGGCGCAGTCGTTGTCGACATCGACGGGTGCAAACAGATCCAGCCGGAGACTCAATTTGACTTAAAGCGCGCTGATTTGAAATTTATCGGCGATCTTGATCCCACTGCCCGCGGCAAATTTTTCGATACGTACAGGGGTGCGGTTGCCCGCGCCAAAGTCGTGCAGTCCCGCGCCAGGCGAGTAGGACTTAGTGAAGAAAAGACTGCTCTGTCAAACGAAACCGTCTATGTTTTCTTGCCGCCCGGAGGTCCGCAATGTGCGGATGCCAACGGCAAACGTCTTGGTGGCGAGATCAAGGAAGTCTGCTGTGCCGGATCCGGTAACGCCCCGTGCCTGACGGGGACTTCTTATTTGTTTAAATCCTCCAATATTTTAGGAGCTGCTGGAAGTGCAGCTGGCGACGCATCCCGCACCAAGGCGGCGCAGTCGAAAAGCATTCTGGAAGCGGAAAAATTCATGCGGGCGAAGAAATATCGCGAGGCTTTGAAGCCTTATAACGCAGCTTTTGCAGCGAATGAACTGGATACCAAGGGTAAATACAATCTTGGCTATGCCTACCGGCAGGTGGATGAGTGTCACCATGCCATCAAACCTTTGAAAGAGATCTACGACCAACACATCAAAGGTAAAGTTTGGGGTGATGAAGAACCCATCGTCCGCAAGGCAAACTTTCTGCTGGCGCGATGCTACGCCAAATCGAACGATCCTCAGGGTGCGGTCCTGATTCTGAACGGCTACCTCCTGGATCCGGTTAAGTTCAAGCAGGAGCTGCGTGATTCACTGAAACACAAGGATTTTGGGTGGATCCATACCAGCAAGGAATACAAAGATTACCGCGAAGAAGCTCAAAAACGCCTCAAGACTGTTCGATAAATTGTTGCCATTGCCGCATGGCGTTGAAGCGGTGGCTCACTTGATTTTTCTCCTCGTCGGTCAGTTCAGCCAGACTGCGCCCGTTGTGACCGGCGATTTCAAATAACGGGTCGTAGCCAAAGCCATGGCGACCGCGGGGTGATTCGAGAATCGTTCCGTGGCATTTTCCGGTGAACACATACTCGCCGCCGGCTTCGTCAATAAACAGCAAGGTGCATATAAAATAAGCATTTCGCTTTTCACGGGGTACACCGTTCAATTCCCGCAGGAGTTTAGTGTTGTTGGCATCGTCGTTGCCTTCGTCTGCAGCATAGCAGCTCGACCAGACTCCTGGAGCGCCTCCGAGGGCATCAACCACCAGTCCGGAATCATCTGCGAGAATGCACGACTTGGTATACTGCCTGACCGCGTAAGCTTTGATTTTAGCGTTTTCAAGAAAAGTTGCGCCAGACTCCTCCCAGGATAGCCCGGGGGAGGCATCCTGGGCCGTTCTCACGTCCCAGTCTGGACCCGCCAAAGATTTGATCTCATCTATTTTATGGCGGTTATTGCTTGCGACATAGAGCACTCGCGGTTTATGACGTTGCATGGTATCGAATTTCCCTGCGCTTGAATCCTTGGTCCGGGGACTATTTAGCCGCGATATGGCCGCTCATGCAAACCGATTGATGGGGTTTTTAAGAAATGATGAATGCAATGCAGATCGAAGAGCGCTTGCTACAGGCTTTTCCCAAAGCAAAGATTCGCTTAAGCGACATGACCGGCGGTGGCGACCACTGGCAGGCTACGATTGAAGCAGAGGAATTTCGCGGGTTGACGCTGGTTCAGCAGCACCAGCTGGTTTACAAGGCCTTAGGCGAGTGGATGCGGAAAGAGATTCACGCGTTGGCGCTGACAACCAAAGCGCTTTGACCCCTTTCTACGTTTCAGTCATCCGGGTGTTTCGCCGGGCCAGTTCTTCCTGGTCCAGTTTTTTCAGAATGCGCTGAATCTCCACCGAATGTTTGAGGTGGTGCATTAAGGTCTCTTTGAGCATTTGCGCATGTCCCGGTGCCACGAAAAAAATCCCCATTTCGCGAAAGTGCTGCGTCAGGATGGACTGCAGTTGTTCCATTTCGATCCGCCAGCCATCGGTTAGGTCGCGAATCGTACGTTCAAGCAGACAGTTCTGAATGAAGTATTCTGTGGGGATTGGTTCAGGTTGCATGTCGACTCCTTTGGGACGCCAGGCGCCATCCTTCCTCTCTTTGCCGTGACATTCGGAAGAATCACTGAGAAAATTGAGCAACTTTCATCGTGCAGAGCATAAAAGCGCACGGACTTTTTTCAATCCGGGCGATGCTGATGAGGGGTGTCTTGATTAATTCTTTTGTTTCAGGTGGTTATGGCCAAACCGAAAAGACCGGGCAAGGCAAGTCTTCCTGTGCTCGTTGATGCCTCTGCTGGACCATCGGTCGTATTTAGGTCGAGCGAGGCTGAAGTGACCACGGGATTTGTGGACATTCCCTCCTCCCTTTCCGCCAACGAAAGTGTGCCGGGCTCCCGGGTTTACTTTGAAGACACCGGCGGTGATGGCCGGGTTTTGGTTTTTGTTTATGGGTTGGGTTGTTCCATTTTTCATTGGAAGCACCAGCTGCCGTATCTGCTCCGGACGGGGCATCGGATCATTTGGTTCGATTATCGTGGCCATGGGCGTTCACCGGCTTTACCACCAGGTATCCGGTTGCGTTTGAGTACCCTCGAACATGATATTGCTGCGGTTTGCCTGGCTCTGGGCGTGAAGGTATTTACGTTAATGGGGCAGTCGATGGGGGGATCGCTGGCCCTTAAATTCGCGCACAGGTATCCACAAATGGTCGCCGGGCTGGTACTCCTTGCCGCTCCGCCAAAGCCGCCTTCGCAAACGTTTAAGATTGGCCGTATCGGAACAGCCGCATGGAGGGCTGCTATCGCCCTGAACAAAACGAGTCCTGCAGTGGTGCGGCAGGGTATGTCTGGAATTCGCCGCCTGATGAAGCCCATGGCGGAAGTCATCCGGGTCTTGGGCTTTAATCCATACCTCGCCAATACTGCTGATATCGAGGAGTACGTGGAGGAATTGCTGGCGGTGGATCCTAACCTGTTTTGGGATCTGGCGGCGGATTTGGAGGATCTTGACCTTGAGAAGCTCACACCGGACATCGCCTGCCCGACCCTGGTTATTGCCGGTGCGCGGGATCAGGTCGTCCCGCTGGATCATGCGGTTTGGCTGACCAAAAGGCTACCGGCGGCGGAAATTGAAATCGTGAAACATGGTAGTCATTGTCCCCACTTCGATGATCCGCCACTGGTCAATCGGCGCATCGAAAAGTTTCTAAAAACCCATGGTCTCTAGTGTTGACAGGTCTTTGTCAAAGGGCGAGTATGGGTGGGCCTTTTTCCGACCCGATTTTGTATTGCCGGTTTAGCTCAGTCGGTAGAGCGACGCATTCGTAATGCGTAGGTCACCAGTTCAAGTCTGGTAACCGGCTCCATTTTCCCGGTCTCATGGCTTGGCAGCTGTGATTTCATCAGCAATTTAGTCAATGTTTCTAGAAGTCATTACATAACAGCAATGGCACGAAGTCTTTGAACCGCTAAGATCGCGAAGTACGCGAAGGTTTTTATAGGTTTATTGGTCAGCGCGTTTGCTAACATGTCGTCCATACCCACGGATGGGTCATGGTGATTGCAGATGGCTATTCGAAATTTGACTGACAAGCAGTGGGACCGGATAAAGGCATTTATTCCTGCCAAACCTCCGGCTCTAATGGGTAGGTCAGAGCCTGTGCCTTGTGAATATCGACGAGAGCCGCGACAGCCTTCACCTCCACCAGAACTTTGTCCTCCACCACCAAGTCGGCGCGGAACCCACAATCCAGGACTTGCCCTTTATATGTGACTTGAATTGGGACTTGTCGGGAAAACCGTATTTTCCGAGCCGTCAGCTCATAAACCAAGCAA
>Ga0154020_10001381_pt1 | contig 30069 bp, 12 predicted proteins | sample Klosneuvirus_201_FD_109709 | JGI IMG/M metagenome (GOLD analysis project Ga0154020, IMG submission 109709) | Active sludge microbial communities from wastewater, Klosterneuburg, Austria - Klosneuvirus_20160825_MG | ecosystem: Engineered > WWTP > Aerobic digester > Activated sludge | place...
CGCCGATCCTCGACGCGCACGAGCAGCAGCGTCGTGCCGTCGGCCAACATCGTCGCGCCGGCGTTGAACACGGTGTGGGCCGGGTACGGCCAGTCTGCCGCGGTCAGGATCGGGTTGCCGGAGTGGCGGACGAGCAGCGTCTCGTAGTGCCGGCTCACGACACCACCTGCTCCCCGATCGGACGGCGCATCGAGCCGACCCGCTCGCTCGCCCGCAGCTCGAACAGCGCGAGCAGGAAGGACAGCGTGGACTCGGCTCCCTGGTTCGCGTTGACGCGATCGACATGGAGGCCGTCGTGACACGCACCGGTCGAGGGCTCGTAGAGCGGCTTCTCGAGATGATTGTGCCCGAGGAACCAATCGAAGCCGCGGCGCGCGATCGCGTACCACCGCGCGTCACCCGTGATCCGGCGCGCGTCCAGACACGCCGACACGAACGAGCCCGCCTCGACGGGCTGCTGATCGAAGCGTGCCCGCTCGCCCCCTCGAACGTAGAAGCCGTCGCTGCCGATCGGCGCGAAGTAGCCTTCCTTGGTCATCTGGAGCTGTACGAGCCAATCGAGCGCCGTCACGCCCACCTCGCGCATCGACGGATCGGCGCTCCACTCCGACGTCACGATCAACGCTTGCGGGAGCCGCGCATTGCAGTACGTCAAGCGATCCTCGAACCACGGCCAATCGCGCGATGACGATCGGCGATAGAGATCGAGCAGACGCTGCGCGAGCGTCGTCTGCACGGCGGACACCGTGCTGTCCCCACGGAACGCGCGCATGTACTCCGCGATGCCGAGCAGCGCATACGCCCACGACCGAGGACTCGTGTGCTCGACCACCGGCGGCAGGCTCGATTGGAACAGCGCCCCCGCGAGGCTCAGTCGCCCCGGATCCGTCGAGCGGCCGACCACCGTGCCGAGCGCCCACACCGCGCGACCGTGGCAATCGTCCGAGGGGACCTTCGAGTCCCACTGTCGCGTGTAGGTCATGAAGTTGCGAAACCGGCGGTGGGAGGCGTCGTACGCGTGATGGACGAACGCGAGGTATCGAGTCGCCAACGAGCGCACGCGCTTCGGCACATCGGTCCCCGCGTCCTCGGCGAGCGCCATCAGCAGGAGCGCGCGTGCGTTGTCGTCGAGGCAATAGCCCTCGGCGTAGCTCGGCACGCTATAGGTGGCGTGCTGGAGGATGCCGGTCGCGTCGGTCAGCACGCCGAGGTGCTCGAGGTTCACGTCGGGAAGCTCGACGACGGGCGCCACCAGCGTCCGTGCGTTGTGCTTGTTCCGCCGCTCGCGCTTGTGCTCGATCCGAGCGCGCTCGAACGTCGCCAGATAGCGTCCAGCGACCACCGGCCACAGCTTGTCGGCACCGTACGCCGCTGCTCGCTGCCCCATCTCGCTGCGCTTCGCATCGTCGCTCAAGAGATCGATCACTTCCGTCGCGATCGCACCGGAGTCCGCGCGCGGAACGAGGACACCGCGCCCGTCGGCGAGGAGCTCCGTCGCGTGTCGGTACGGCGTCGAGATGACCGCGCGTCCTCCGCCCACCGCGTACGCGAGGGTTCCCGACGTGCTCTGTTGCATGTTGAGGTACGGCGTCACGTAGATGTCCGCTGCGCAGAGAAAGTCCGCGAGCTCGTAGTTGCTCACGAAGCGATCGTGAAAGATCACGGCTCCCTCGACGCCCAGGCGGGCTGCGCGCGATGCGAGTTTGATGCGATAGCTCTCGCCGTCGTGCTCTTTGACGTGCGGGTGCGTCGCGCCGAGGACGATGTAGACCGTCTCCGGGTGACGCGCGAGGATCGCCGGCAGCGCATCGATCACGTACTCGATGCCCTTGTCGGGTGACAGGAGGCCGAACGTGAGGACGACGTTCTTGCCGGCGACCCCGAGTTGGTTCTTGCGCTCGCGATACGGCAGCGCCGGGATGCCGTGCGGGATCAGATCGATCTTCTCCAGCGGCACGTGATGGACCTCGTGGAGGATCCGCGAGCCTTGCTCGGACATCACGACCACCCGCGTCGACAGCTCCACGAGCTCGTCCATCACGTGTCGCTGGCGATCACTGGGCTCGGACAGGATCGTGTGCAGCGTCGGCACCACGGGCATGCGCAGATCACGTAGCAGCGTCAGGATGTGACTGCCGGCCTTGCCGCCGAAGATGCCGTACTCGTGTTGGAGCGAGACCACCTCGACGCCACTGACGTTGAGAAAGTCCGCGGCGCGACGATACGAGACGAGATCCGGCTCGCTGATCTCGAACTGCACGGTCGGTGGATACGCGTGCGTGCGGCCCGTGTCGTTCACCGCGACCACGACCGGCTCGATCAGCTGCGGAAGGTCCGCGATGCTGTTCGCGAGATCCGTCGTGAACGTCGCGATCCCGCACTGTCGCGGGAGGTGGTTGCCGAGCAACGCGACTCTGCGAATCGATTCCATCACGTGCTCCGCCATGCGACCTCCGAGAAAAGGTCACTATGGCCACGCACGATCGATCACGGCAACGCGAGGAACCAGCTGGTTCGGCGCGTCGCGCTTCGACTACGTAGTCTTACGCATTGCGGGCAGCTCGCGATCAGCGAGCTGTCACTCAGCCCGCGATCGTCAGGCCCATTTGGGCGCGGACCGTGAAGAACTCTTCGGAGATCGAGTAGAGAACGAGCTCTTTGATCTTGTCCTTCACCTGCGGACCACCGACGACGACCGGCTCCGCCGAGACCATGCGTGCCGCGACCTCGAGATCGCCGCACACCACGAAGCCCGCGCGATGCGAGACCGCATCGACCGCGTGTCCCCACTTCGCGAGGTTGATCTCGGGTGCCGCTTGGATGAAGCGCGCCACGACCGCACCGAGTTGCTCGAGCACCTGCGGAGGCATGCGCTTCTGCATCTCGGGGAGGTACTGCTGGACGAGCTGCACCATGTCCGGCGGGACCGGGAAGCGCGGCTGCACCATCACGATGGCGCTGAGAACGACTACCTTGAGCTCGGTGTTCGTGGGCAGCAGCATCTTCAGGTAGTACTCGGGCCGCATGAACGTCAGGCGGCGCGCCGACAGGAACGCGATCTCGCGCTCGCTCTTGCCTTGCAGCAAGTGCGGGCGAACCACGAACGACGGACACAGCTCGCTCTTCTCGATCGCGTTGGCGAGCTGGATGTCGGCCGGCTTGTTGTCCTCGACGAGGAACACTTCCGGCAGCGGCACATTCAGGACCTGCGCGACATAATAGAAGAGCTTCGAGAACATCAGCGGATCGCCCGGGAGCTGGCGACGATCCTTGCGCTTGATACCGAAGTCCTTGTGCGGGAACGCCTTCATCGCGGCGACGCCCTGCCACGACGCCCCGAAGATCGCCGAGATGTAGCGGTTCTCGTCGGGGTGGATGAGCTTGCCCCACGTATCGGGGCTCATCACGTTCTTCGCCTTCACGAGGCCACGCGGCTTGTACTGCTCGTAGAACTGCAGCTCGTCCGGGTCGGCCTTCTTGAGGAACGCGAGGGTGTTACAGACGCACCACGTCTTGTCGTACTGGTGCGCGTCCATGTAGATGCGACGCAGCGCCTTGTACGAGTCGTACTTGAACGGCTCGTTGCGGAGCATGCGCATGTGCTGCTCGATCGCCTTGTCCGTGTAGTCCGGACCCGCGACGAGGTACAGCTCCGCGAGGATCTCCGCGCGATCCGTTCCGTCGGCGCGTAGCTCGTTCTTCGGATCGAGCTGCTGCGCGACCTCGAACGCCTGCGTTGCCGACTGGTAGTGCTTGAGACGCGAGCGATAGATCTCGCCGAGGCCGTCGAACAGACCGACCTGGATCTTGAGGAACGTGTTCGCCGCGCCTGCCCCACCGGGCTTCGGCATACGCTTGATCATGTCGCGATACGCGCGCTCCTGACCCTTCCAGTCGCGCTTCGTGGTCAGCACGCGATCGATCGCTTCGAACGACTTCAGCGCGCGCGGGATCATCGCTTCCGGCAGCTTCTCTGGAACCGCGAAGAAGCTGTCGAGTGCGCGGCCGTAGTAGTCCACGGCCTCGTCGAGTGACTTCAGCTCGTCGCGATAGATCGTCGCCGAGGCATGGAGGTACGCGCCCTTGCGAACGTTGTCGGACTCGAGCGCGATGAACCGATCGATCGTCTCGACGACCTTCTTCCACTGCTTCTGATCCGTGTAGAGGTCCAGGATCTTCTGCAGCAGTTGGTGATCGTCAGGCGCGACCTCGAGGGCATCGTGGTACGCGCTGATCGCCTTCTGCGGGTTCGCGAGCTTCTCTTTGTAGATCGTCGCGATCTCGTCGAGGAGCGCGACCTTCTCTTTCGATTGCGCCGTGTTGCCCAGGCCGCCGATCAACCCGCGCTTCGCGTGGACGACGGCTTCCCAATCGCCCTGCTGCTGCTGCAGATCGATCACCGCGAACAGGGTCTCGCGGTGGTTCGGATCGATCTCGAGAGCCTTCTCGAACATGTTGAGCGCCTTCTTGCGCTCACCGAGTGCCTGCCGCACCGCACCGAGGCGGTTGTAGATGCGGACGACATCCTGCTCGTTCTGACCGTCGCGATGCTGGACGAGGATCGTCTGGTAGATCTTTCCGGCGTTGTCGTAGTCCGACATCTTGAACAAGAGGTCGGCGCGTCCGGTCAGCGTCGGGAGATACGTCGAGTCGATGTCGTAGGCAGCCTTGTAGTAGCCGAGGGCCTTCTGGTAGTCGCCGAGCTCGTCCGCCGTCTTCGCAGCGCGGAAGTACAGCTCGTTGAGCTCGCGCGGGTCTGCGTGCAGCTGGCCGACCTTGCGCGCCAGCATGTCGATCACGGGCGAGAGCTCGGCCCACTGGTTCGATTGGAAGTACAGCGCCGACAGCGGACGGCCCGCGTCGACGTGCTCGGGATCGAGCGAGATGACCGCGGCGTAGAGCTGCTTCGCGGCTTCATCCTGCTGCAGCTTGTCGTCGTAGATCTTCGCCGCCTCGAACAGCAGGCGGACCTTGTCCGTGATGACCGGCGTGTAGCTCTCCGCGCGCACCATCATCTGGGCGGCCTTGAGCCAATCGCCGCGATCCGAGTACTGCTTCGTCAGTGCTTCCATCGTCGGCACGTGTGCCGGATCGATGGCGAGCGCGCGGAGCAAGTTCGCTTCGGAGCTGTCGGCGTCGCCGAGCTGGCCGTACTGCAACCGGCCCATGCGCCAGTACAGGTCGACCTGCTTGCGCGCATCGTTGGACAGCGTCACCAAGTGCGCCATCGCATCGATCGCACGATCCCACTCGCTGATCTTCTCGTAGAGACGACCGAGAGCGTCGAGGGCGCGCTGCTCGTCCGGATCGAACGACAGGACATCGCTGTAGGCCTCGACCGCGCGGTCGACGTCCTGCAAGTTGCCCTCGTAGATCGCACCCATCGCGACGTAGAGGTCGACGCGCTGCTGCACGTCTGACGTCGCCATGATGTGGTTGCGGTAGGTCTCGACGAGCGCTTCCCAGCGACCCGCCTGCTGATACAGACGAGCGAGCTCGCGATACGCCGCGTAGTTGCGGTTATCGATCGCGACGATCTTCTCGAATGCCTCGGCGGCGCGATCGAGCTTGCCGAACCGCTCTTCCCACGCGGCCGCCATGCGCTCGTAGAGCGGCACGCGTTCCGCGTCGGACGGAGATGCGTCGAGCTGTGCCTCGAGGACTTCGAGGTACTTCTCGGACTGGTTCGTCTTCTCGTACAGGCCTTCGAGGGCCCGCAGCGCGTTCAGGTTCGACGGGTCCGTCGTTAGAACTTGCTGGTACGCGGTGATCGCCTGACCGGCGTCGTACAGACGCAGATCCCAGATCGTGCCGACCTCGAGTCGGAAGCGCACGATGTTGCCTTCGTCGGAGTCGAGATCCGCGCGGCGGTTCAAGACGTCGATCAACGGCTGCCACTGCTCGGTGCGACGGTACAGACGATCGAGCGCGACGAGTGCCGTGTTCGAGTTCGGTCCGTGGTTGAGCGCTTGCTGGTAGCTGTGGATCGCACCACCGAGATCCTGCATCTGCCGCTCGAGGAGCTCGGCGAGCTGGATGTACAGATCGGTCTTCTTGTCGGGGTTGTTCTCGACGGCAGCGTGGCGCTGCAGCGTCTCGATCAGCTCGCTCCACGAACCGCGCTTGCGCTGCAGCTCGCCCATGCCACCGAGCGCGCCCGTGTGGCTCGGATCGATGCGCAGTGCTTGCTGCACGCTGTGGATCGCGTACTCGAGGTGCGAGAGGTGCTCCGCGTACCAACGTCCGATCTTGACCCACAAGTCCGCGGCAGAACCGCGATCCTCGCGCTCGAGCTCGTTGACGCGGTTCGTGTACTCGTCGAGGAGCTCCTGCCAGCGGTTGGTCGCCGAGGCGAGCCGCTCGAGCTCCATCGCCGTCACGTCGTGCGAGTAGTCGCGCTTGAACGCGGCCTGCAAGACGTAGAACGCGGACTCCTGATCGCCGATCTCTTGTTCGTAGATCTTCGCGACACGGTTGAGGATGGTGATCTGTTCCTCGACGTTGGGGCGTAGCTCGGACTGCTCGAGCAACACCTCGACGAGGTTTTCCCACTTGTACTGCTGCTGATAGATCGCTTCGAGGCGATCGGACGCCGTGATGTTCGACGGGTCCGACGCGCGCACGCGCTCGTAGACCTGCGCGGCGCGGGTGAGGTCTTCGACCTTCTCTTCCCACGTCGCGGCAGCCTGGAGCAGCGTCTCGCGGCGCTGGACTTCGTCGTCGAGCACGAGCGCGCGCTTCTCGAGCACGTCGATCGCCTCTTCCCACCGACCCTCACGCGTGAACAACCCTTCCAGGGCCGCCAGCGCGCGGAAGTCGGACGGATCGATCGCGATGACCTTGCGCCATGCATCGACCGCAGCGTCGACGCGACCGAGCACGTCGCCCTCGAGCTGACCGAGCTGTGCGTACAGCTCGATCGTCTCGTTCTCGGCGATCGTATCGGTCATCTGACCGACCTCGATGATGCGCGAGAGGGTCTGGCTCAGTTCGTCCCACGACTGCGTGGAGCGATAGAGCTGGGCCAACGCGCGCAGCGTCTCGAGGTCGTTACCGTCGATGCGATCTGCAGCCAGCCACGCATCGAGTGCGTTGCGCTCGCGCTGCAGCTTCTCTTCCCAGATGCGACCGAGGTGCTTGTACAGCCGGATCTGATCCTGATCCGTCGACGCCACAGCGACCTGACGCTCGAGGATCTCGACCAGCTCTTCCCAGCGCTCGCGGCGCGTGCAGAGCTCGCCGAGCGCGGTGAGCGCCTGCATGTCCTCGCCACGAATGTCGAGGACGCGCTGCCACAGCTCGATCGCCTTGTCCTCGCCGGCCTTCTCGTTCGGACCGGATGCCATCGCTTCCGACGAGATCCGCGCCATGCGGGCGTAGATGTCGGCCATCTCGTTGTCGGCGTCGGCGACGTCGATCAGCTTCTCGTAGGTCTCGAACAGCTTCTGCCAGTCTTCGCGGCGGAAGTGGATCGACTCGATCGCCTCGAGGGCGCGGCGATTGCGGCTCTCCTGATCGAGGACCGCGGTGTAGCTCGCGAGCGCTTGATCGTTGTCTCCGAGCGCATCGGCGAAGATCTCGCCGCGCCGGAAGTACAGCTCGAGCTGCTCGTCGGGCTCCTGGACCACTTCGATGCGGCGGCGCAGGATCTCGGCGAGATCCTCGTACATGCCCGCGCCGAGGTAGAGGCGATCGAGCGATGCGAGTGCATCGGCATCTTTCGGCTCCAGCTCCAGCACGCGCAGGTGCGTGGTGACGGCTTGCGCCGCGTCGCGGAGCTCGAACTCGTAGACGCGCGCCATGCGGAGCAGCGTCATGCGCTTCGCATCCTTGTCGGACGTCTTCTCGAGCGCGCGCGTGTACGCGCCGACCATGTCTTCCCACGCACCGGTCTCGCCGGCGAGCCGCTCGCTCTCCTCGAGCGCGCGGTCCCACCGCGGATCCTCGACGAGCGCTTCGCTCCACCAGTGGAACGCCTTCGCTTGATCGTAGAGGCGTCCCTCGGCGAGCTCGGCGAGCCGCTGGTACATCGCCTGGCGATCCGCGCCCGACAGCTTCGTCAGGTGGACTTCCAGGATGCCGTGCAGTTTGTGGAACTCGCTCGCCGCTTCGTACAGCGGCTCGAGCACGTTCCCGATCTCGACCTGCAGGTGGCCACCGTGGAACATGTCCTCGAGGGCCGCCAATGTCATCTCGTGCGTCGGATGCGCGGTCAGGATCTCGCGATAGACCTCGACGGCGCCCTTGCGATCGCCGAGCTGGGTCTGCAGCGTTTGACCGAGGCGGAACTGCAGCGCAGCAACCTCGGCATCGCCATCGGCGAGCGAGATCTCGCGGCGCAGGATCTCGGTGAGCTCGGGCCACGCGTTCGTCTGCGTGTACAGACGATCGAGGGCGAGCACCGCCGGCTTGTTGTCGAACTCGACCTCGAGCAGCTTGCGCAGCGTCGCGATCGCCTTGCCGACATCACGCAGCTCTTCCTCGTGCACGCGTGCGAGACGCGAGAACAAGTCGACCTGGCGCGGAACGTCGAGCGACTTGTCCGCTTCCGCTTGGTACAGCTTCGCGAGTGCCTCGAAGTTGTTCGTGATCGTCGCGAGCCGCTCGATATGTCCGAGCGTCGCGGCATTGCCCGAGTCGTCCTTGAGCGCGCGAGCGTGTGCATCGAACGCCGCGTTGGCGTTACCGATCATCTGCTCGTGCAGGTTCGCGATGCGGTGCAACAGCTCGACCCGCGCGTGCGGATCTTCGTTGTGCGTGACCATCACCTCGAGGACGTCGACGAGCTTTCCGTACTCGCCGGCGGTGTCGTAGATCGGCTCGAGGACGCGCGCGGCCATGACCGGCTCGGTCTTGCCGTGAACGAGTCCATCGAGGGCGTGCAGCGTCTCGGCGTGCGACGGGTCCATCTCGAGCGCCTCGCGGTAGCTCTCGATGGCGCGCGCGACATCGCCCAAGCGCAGCTGCCACAAGTGGCCGATGCGGTACTTGAGTGCGACGGTCTCGCCCGTGGTCTCGGACAGCTCGACCTGGCGCTCCAGGTTCGCGAGCAAGTCGTACCAGCGCTCCGCCTGACCGTAGAGACGATCGAGCGATTGGATCGCGGGTAGCTCGTCGGCGTCGAGATCCAGGATGCCCTGGTAGGTCTCGATCGCCTTCGCGACATCACCGAGCTCGCGGTCGTAGACCTGCGCGAGCACGTAGAGCATCGCCTTCTTGTCGTTCGGATCCTCGGCGAGGTCCGCCTTCTTCGCGTAGACGTCCTTGAGCGGCTCCCACCGCGCGAGGCGGACGTAGAGGCGTTCGAGGGCATCCATCGCGACCATGTCGACGTCGTCGATCGAGAGGACGGAGCGGTACGTGGCGATCGCGGCGTCCGCGTTCGTCAGCACTTCCTCTTCGATCTGCGCGGCGCGGAACAGCAGCGCCTTCTTCTCGTCGACGTTGGAGACGATATCGGCCTTGCGCTTCATCGCCTCGACGAGCTTGCCGAAGTCTCCGGTGCGCTCGTGGATCGTCTGGATCGCCGTCGCGGCCTCGACCGTGGTCGGGTTCGCTTGGAGGATCCGCTCGTACGTCGCGACCGCACCCTTGTCGTCGCGGAGCTCGTGCTCCTGGATCTGCGCGCGGCGGAACAGGAGCGCGACCTTGAGGTCATCCTCCTGCGCTTCCGCGGCGACGCCGTTGTACAGCTCCGCCGTATCGGCCCACTTGCCGAGACCGCGGCTCAGACGATCGAGCTGCTGATGCGTGACCTCGTTGCGCGGGTCCTCGCGCATGGCGCGCGCGAACGTCGAGTACGAGCTCTCGCTGTTGTCGCCGCCGATCTCGTGGAGCTCGGCGATCTGGTGATACAGCTCGTTCTTTCGAGCCGGATCGAACGAGTGCTTGAGCATGATCTCGAGCACGCCGACCTGCTTGTTCCACTCGCCGCGAGCCTTGTAGATCGGCTCGAGGATGTTCGCGATCGTGAGCTCGTGCTCCGTGTTCGAGACCAACCGCTCGAGAGCGGCGATCGCGTCGCGGTTCTGCTCTTCGATATCGAGCACCTGACGGTAGGTCTCGACGGCGGCGCCGGCCTCCTTGAGGTGCGTCTCGCGCAGCTGGGCGAGGCGAACGAGCAAGGCGACCTGCTCGTGCGGGCTCTCGACGAGCGTGAGCTGACGCGAGATGTTGTCGCCGAGGTCGCGCCAGTTGCCGCGCGCGACGTTGAGGCGATCGAGAGCGCGCAGCGCCTTCAGATCGTCGGGTGACTGACCGAGGATCTCGGTGTACGTCGCGATCGCTTCGTCCTGGTTCTCGAGCATCTCCTCGTGCAGCGAGGCGATGCGGAACAGGAAGTCCAGACGCTCGTCCGGCTCCTGCGCGATCTCGACGCGGCGACGATAGACCTCGAGCAGGTCGTTGAACTTCTGGTCACGCGTGAAGATCGCTTCGAGCGCGGCGAGTGCGTTCAGATCGTCTGGCTCGATCGACAGCGCCCGCTTCCAGTACTCGACGGCCTTCTCGGTCTTGCCGAGGCGGTCTTCGTAGCTGCGCGCGACCTTGGTCGCGAGCTCGTGCGCGAGCGGCGGATCGAGGTCCTTCTTGGAATTGAGACCTTCCTCGTACAGCTTGACGAGGCGCTCCCACCCGTTCTCGATGAGCGCGGCGATCGCTTCGAGCTGTTCTTTGGCGGCCTCGGTCGACGGATCGACCTTGAACGCGCGCGCGTATGCATCGAACGCCTTCTCGGCATCGAGGAGCTTCGTGCGCTGCAGCTCGCCGATGCGAAGTAGCAGCGAGGTCTGGCGCAGCGAGTCCTTCTCGGCAGCGAGCTGGATTTCGTGCACGCCGACGAGCGGGCCCCACTCGTGGAGCGTCTCGTAGACGGGCTCGAGGATGCCCGCGACCATCAGCTTGTTCTTGTCCTGGTCGCGGAGGTGGACTTCGAGGGCGCCGCGCGCACGGTCGTGCGCCGGCATGATGTCGAGGATGTCTCGGTACGCGTCGATCGCGCCCGGAACGTCGTCGAGGTTCTGCTCCTTGACCTGGCCGAGGCGGAACTTCAGCTCGGTGTGGCCGAGCTTGTCCTCGTCGGGACCGACGATCGTCAGCTGACGACCGAGGATGTCGGCGAGCTCTTTCCACTGCTTGTTACGCAGGTAGACGCGATCGAGGCTGCGCAACGCGCTGGGCTCGTCGCCCGCGGCGTCGAGGATCGCGAGATAGGCAGCGGTCGCCTTCTTGTCGTCCTTGACCTCGTCTTCGTAGAGCTGACCGATCTTCGACTGGATCGCGATGCGCTCGTCGCCATCGCTCGTCAGGTCCAGCTTCTTCGTATAGATGCCGAGCAGCTCTTCGAACTGCCCCTTGCCGATGTAGAGCCGCTCGAGGGCGTCGAGCGCCTGCTCGTTCTGCTCGTCGAGAGCGAGGATGCGGCGGTTCATATCGAGCGCGCGCTCGACATCCCCCTGCTCCTTCTCGATCACGCGCGCCATCACCAACATCAGCGGCAACGCGTCCGCCTTGTGGGAGAACTTCGGCAGCGACGTCTGGTAGGCGTCGATCAGCGGGTTCCATCCGCCCGTCTCGCCGGCGAGGCGCTCGGCCTCGGCGCGAATCTCCTCGGACTCGTGATCCTCGGCGTGCGCCTTGAGCCACCAGCCGAACGCCGCGCCCTTATCGCGCAGCTTCTCTTCGTTGTACTGGGCGAGCCGCTTCATGCGCTCTTGACGCGTGATCTGATCGTCGGCCGCCGTTGCCTTCAGCTGGATCTCGAGGACGCGGACCAGTGCGCGCGGATCTCTGCCCGTCTCGTAGAGCGGGATCAATGCTTCGGCCGCGGCGAGGTTGTTCTCGTCGAGCTGGAGCACCTTCTCGAACGCGCGCATCGCGCGATCGGCCTTCTGGATCTCGTCGCGGTAGAGCACCGCGATCTTCATCGCGAGCGACAGCCGGAACTGCTCGCTGCCCGCTTCGACCTCGCGCTCGAGGACGCGGATGTACTCGTCGATCTTCTGCCGCGAGCGGTAGAACTCTTCGAGGTCCTCCCACCGACCTTCGGTGACGTAAAGCTTCTTGAGGGCGTCCTGCGCGCGACGGTTGTTCTCGTCGATCGCGAGCAAGCGCTGCCACGCGTGGATCGCCTTCGCGCTGTTCTCGACCTTCTCGGTATAGAGGAGACCGAGGCGCTGGAGCGCATCCGCACGCGCCTTGTCGTCGGACGCGGCGTCGGCCTGCCGGCTCGCGATGTCCGCGAGCTTGTCCCACTCCTTGTTGCGCTCGTACAGCTTGTACAGCTCGCCCAGCGCCATCTCGTGGTTGGGCTCGTACTGGAGAACCTTCTCCCACCAGAAGGTCATGACCTCTGGCTTCTTCACCTTCGACGCCGCCATGTTCGCGACGTCGATCACCTTCGCCGCGCGCTCGTGCTCTGGCGTGCGCTCGACTTCCGCTTCCTTGAGCTTGATCAGCTTCTCCCAGTCACGACGCTTCTCGTAGACGGCGAGCAGGTGATCGATCGCTTGTTGGTTCGACGGATCGAGCTCGAGGACTTTCTCGAACGCCTTGATCGCTTCGGCCTGGTTCGAGAACCGCTCGAGGTAGAGGTTCGCGACCTGGAGATAGATCGCGATCTTCTCGTCGTGATCGCTGCGCTCCGCCTTCTCGGAGAGCACCTTCACGAGATCGGGCCAGCGCTTTTTCGCTTCGTACAGCGCGCCGAGGCGATCGTAGATCGTGAGCCGCGTCGGGTCCTGCTGGACGGCGGCGTTGAGCGCCGAGATCATCTGGTTGTCGTTGTTGAGCTTCTGATACGCCTCGGCGAGCTCGAGGAGCACGGACGCCTTGTCGGCGCCGCTCGTCGCGACCTTCGCCTCTTCGTCCTTCAGCGCATCCGCGAGCTGAGCCCACGACGCGTTGGTGCGAAGCACGCGCGCGAATTCGCGACGCGGTTCACGCGCCGTCGGGTTCTGCGCGATCACGTTCTTCCATGCAGCGACGCCCTTGTCGGCGCCACCTTCGGCGGCCTTCGCCGCCTTCATCGCCTCGTCGAGACCCGCGGGCACCGGCGCTGCGGCGGGAGCCGCGGCAACGGGCTGGGCCGTCGGGCCCGGAGCGGTGATCGACTCGCGTGGAGCCTCGGCCGGCTTGGCCGCGGCTGCCTTCGCATCTTCTTCGTCGGCCTTCGCCTTCGCCGCGGCATCCGCGGCATCCTTGTCGGCGGCGGCCTTGTCGGCGGCGGCGGCCTTGTCGGCGGCAGCCTTGTCGGCGGCAGCCTTGTCGGCGGCAGCCTTCGCATCCGCATCCGCCTTCGCAGCTGCTTCCTCGTCGGCCTTCTGCTTTGCGGCGGCCGCTGCCTCGGCAGCTCCGTCGTCGTCATCCTTCTCTTCGGTGTCGCGGCCCTTCTTGCCCTTCTTCCCCTTTTTGCCCTTCACCGCGGTCGCGAGATCGTCGGGAACTTCGTCGGCCGCTGCCGCTGCGGGCGCCGCCTGCATGCCGGGCATCGAGCCCGCTGCGGTGGGCGCAGCTGCGCCCTCGTCGTGCAATCCAACCGCGCCGACAAAGTCTTCGACGTTGGGATTCTTCGGCTCGATCATCGCCGCGATCGCGAAGAACTTCCGCGCGCGCGCGATGTCGTTGACCTTGTCGAACGCGATGTTGCCGGCCTGCAACGCGACGAACAGTCGCTCTTCGCCGGTCAGCTTGTCGACGACGCTCTCGGCGACATCGAGCAGCTGGCTCCACTCGCCCTTGTCGCCGTGCACCTGACGCAGCAGCGTGTATGCCGCCACGACCGAGCGCATCGATCCCGCGCCGTTGCTTCCGCTCGCGCGAATCGCCGACTCGAAGAACTTCGCGCCGCGATCGCGATCCTTGAACCGCTGGAGCCACTCGAGACCGAACGTCCGGAGCGCCTCGACCTTCGCGACGTGATCCGTCGCGCGATCTGCGCGGCGGCGGTGATGCGCTTCGAGCTCGTCCCAGCGCTGCGTCGTCGCGAGCAGCGTCTCGTACATGAAGTTCGAGCTCGGCTCCTCGATGTCCTTCACGAGGATGAGCTTCAAGACTTCTTCGAGCCGCGGATCTTCCGGCGCTTCGATGCGCAGCATGCGAGCCGCGCGAACGAGTGCACGAATCGCGAGCTCGTCCTCGAGACGATCGGCTTTTTCGATCACGTCATCGACAGAGTCGCTCCAGAACTCGGGGTCGTAGTCGAGCGCGCGAAGAGCATCCTGCACGCGGACCGAATCCGGCTGCACTTCGGCAGCGCGTTGCAGCACCGCGAGCGCTTTGTCCTTCTGCCCACTGTCGAGCATCGCCTCGCCGACGATCTGGGCGAGATTGCCCGGAGCGTTCGGATCGCGAAGCTCCATCTCGCCGAGCTTGGCGACCATTTCGAAGCGGCCGATTTCGCCGTACACCTCGCGGGCGCGCGATAAGGCGCGCACATTCGCTGGATGTAGTTTCCACGCGCGTTGATAGAGACCGATGGCGCGATCGCGCTCCGGAATCACATCTTCGACGAGTGCAGCGAGCTCGACGAGGCGCTCCGATTGCTCGGGTTTGGTACCCGAGCTCTCGAGCTCCTTCTCCAACTCATCGATCGTTGCTGACCAATCTCGCGATCGGCGCAGGCGTTCACGAAGCAGCGTACGCGTATCCATCTGCGGACTATCCTCCCGCAAACAATAAAGAAACCCCGTCCCTCAACCGATGAGCTTTATATCACGCCACTTTAGAAGGATGGGGAGTGCGTGGCTTGGTTTCTGATGCCCACCCGATCGACCTGGCGGCTGTGCGATCGAAGGCCCCTGCGGTCACCGAAAACGACGAAGGGACCCGAAGGTCCCCTACGAACTTCCGTCGTCTTCGACGGTGAGGTGAAGCTCCGACTACTTCTTGCCCTGCTTGACGAGGTCCTCGGGGGACATGCGCTCCGCCCCGCTGGCGCCCTGCTGGTTGTTCTGCATGGCCGACTTCGCGGCGATATCGAGCAGCATCTTGCTCGCCTGCTGCTTCGCGAACTCGACCGAGGCGCCGCCCGACTTCGAGAAGTCCTCGAGGTCCTTCTTCGCCTTCGCGAAGTCGCCCTTACGGAAGTACGCCTGACCGCGCTGGAACTTCGCCTTGTGGTTGTCGGGGCGGCTCTCGAGCGCCTTGTCGAACGACTCGATCGCTTTGTCGTCCATGCGCTTGTCGTCGTACGACATGCCGACGACGTACCAGATGTCGCTGACCTCGTTCGATCCCGGAACGACCGTCGCGCCTTGCTGCACGACCGACAGCGCCTGATCCGTGTAGTCCCACTTGCGATAGAGCTCGCCGAGCGCGATGTACGGTGCGGCTTCGATCGGTGCGAACGACAGCGCCTTGGTCAGCGACGTCGCCGCTTCTTTCGGCTTGTCGGTGTCGCGGAAGATGCGGCCCAGATAGTAGTGGGCGCGCCACAGCTCGGGGTTGAGCTTGACCGCTTCCTGCAGCGCTTGCTCCGCCTTCTGGAAGTTCACGACCGTCAGATCGGGCACCACTTCCTCGGGCTTCTTGTTCTCGCGGCGCGCCTGATCTTCGCGCGCCTGGAACACGGCCTTCTCGTACAACGTACGGCCGTACATCATCTGGTACATCGCCTGCTCCGGCGCGATCTGCACCGCGTTCTGCATCGCGTCCGACGCCTTGGCCCAGTCGTTACGACCGATCCACGAGCCGGCGAGTGCGTACCAGGCGACGTGGTTCTCGCGCCAACGCTCCGTCGACTTCTGGCAGGCCTCGATCGCCGTCTCGTACTGCTTGGCGCCGTACGCCTTCACGCACGTGTTCGATAGCTTGATCGACTCGCCGCGGTTCTTGCTCGGGCAGCCAGCGAGTCCGACGAGCATCGCCGTAGCGAGCACCATCGTGGTGAGGAGCTTCATGCTGCGAAACGTAGAACGACGTCGGGCGTGACTCAAGTCATCTCATCGAAATCGACCTGACATTCGAGGAGACGATCCGAGGCGCGATTCGAGACGATTCTCGACGAGAACGTCGAGGTCGGCGTCGCGTTCGACCCGACCGTCGCCGTCCCAGCTTCATGGTCAACGGCAACCTCGACGCGGATCCTCGTCTCCGGAAACAAAAACGCCGACGGCTTTGGACCATCGGCGTCATGTCTGGATCGATTGTTCGATCAGCCCGCGGGACGGAACGTGAACGGATAGTTCACCTGCACGCCACCGCCGCCCTTCGGCTTCGGGAACTCGATGGCCTTGATGACACCGGCGACGCAGCTCGCGACGTTGCCGTCGACACCCGAGCCCGACGACGACGCGACCGTACCGTTCGGCGTGATGAAGAACTGCGTGGCGACGGTGCCGGCGAGGCCGGGCTTCGCGAGCAGCTCCTTCTCGTAGCAGTACTGGATCTTCTGGATGTTGCGCTTGATGTAGCGACGGATGATCGCCTTATCGAGGTCACCCTGTGCGTTCGGCTGACCGATCGACACCGTCGGCACTGCCGCCGAGCGACCGCGCATACCGCCGCGACCACCACCGACGCCGTAGCCCGAGCCCGTACCCGAGCCGTGGCCGATCGTGCCGTAGCGACCCGTTCCGATCGTGCCCCAGCCCGTGCCACCGCCGCCGGGACCGAAGCCCGAGCGACCGAAGCCGAAGCCACCGTTCATCTCGCCGGCCTCGTTACCGAGGAGACCGCCGTAGATGTTGCCGTCGTCGAAGCCGCTGGAGATGTCGCCGGTACCGGTGAGGGACGCGAACGCGCCGCCCTGGGTCAGTGCCGTCGAACCGAGGATACCGGCGTTGCGCGCCTGCTCGATCGCCTGCTGGCGCGCGAGCTGCGGATCCTCTTGCTCCTTCTTCATCTTGTACTGGCCCTCGGCGCGGTCCGAGTCCTTCTTGCCCATCTTGCCTTCTTCGAGGGCCATGGCGGTTCCGGTACCACCCGACTCGTCCTCGCCGTCCTCGGGCTTGTCCTCTTCCTCGGGAGGCGGCGGATCATCCTGCGACGCCGAGTTCGTGCGCGTCGACGTGTCTTCGAGCGAGGCGAGATCGATGTTCGCGCCCGAGCCATCCGGGTCGACCTGATCGATCAGGAACCAGAAGCCGAGGTGAACGGCGAGCGAGCCAGCGAAGTACGCGAGCACGCGGCTCTCGAGCGCCGCGAACAGCGGCATCATGTGGCGGCGCGGCTGCGGAACGGCCGAGACGAGGAACGTGGTCTTGCCCGCGCGGACGCGGATCTTCGCGCCAGGAGGAATCGGCGAGATCGACGTCCGACCTTGCGCGGCGAGATCGGCGAGCGACGTCGACTGACCGCCGACGACCATCTCGCCTTCCATGCCGTGCGCGAAGTTGAACTGGAAGTCATCGCCGTGCGGCGCGACGAGCGGGAAGTCCGCCGCCGGTGCACCTTCGGTCGCGAACTCGACGCCCGGCGCCGTGCCGATGCGGTAGTACGGCGACTTCTTCTCGGAGCGCATGCGCGCGAGGCCCGCCGTGGCGAAGCCGATGCCGAGGAAGAAGCCCGCGAACATCATCACGTCGTACGCGAACGGCAACGTGCGCGGACGGACCGAGTAGCCCGGCTTCTTGAGGACGTTGACTTCGTACTCGTAGCGACCCTTGTTGTAGGCCGCGTTATCGACGGAGATGTAGAACGCGACCGCAGCCATGATGACGGCCGCGGCGGCGATCGCGAAGAACGTGTACGTGACCGGCGTGACCTTGCCACCGCGCGGGTCCATGCAGTGCTTCACACCGACGACGGAGTCACCGAGCATCGCGGCGACTTCGACGGCGCGAGCGCCGCCCATGTCGTCGGCTTCCGAGGCCATCGCGGCCTGGAATCCAGCCGGCGCACCCACGGGCGTCGAGCCGTAGATCGCAGCCGGAGATGAGATCGACCCGGCCATGCCGGGAGGCGGACGAACGCCAGCCGACGGCGGAGGCGCGTAGCTCTGCTGCGGAGGTGGCGGTGCAAACGCGGGCGTCGGCGGCGCAGCGGCCGGGCGCGGCGGCGGTGGCGCGGCGGGCGCGGTCATCGTCTGCGCCATCGCGGGCGCGGCCGGGCGCGGGCTCGACGCGACCACATCGACGGGCGGAGCCGCCGGCGTGTTGACCGACGTCGCGGCGTCTTCTTCTTCGCCGACGCCGATCGCGAGCTCGATGCGAGTCTCGCCGACGACGATCGTGTCGCCGGACTGGAGCTTCGCCTTGTTGACCTTCTGGCCGTTGACGAAGGTGCCCTTCGTCGAGCCGAGGTCGATGATGCTCACGTCACCGGGGCCGTTGACCTCGATGATCGCGTGCATGCGGCTCACCGTCTCGTCGTCGAGCTTGAGGTGGGCCGACGGGACCTTGCCGAGCTTGATGACGCTCAGGCTGAGTCGCTCCTCGCGGAGCAACTGGTCACCTTTGAAGATGCGGAACGTGAGGGGTACTTTTGCGCCGGCCATTGATTTCTCCGTTGAGGAGCTTCTGCAAACAAGGCCGGGGATGATCGAGCAGCGCTGGCGATCAGCCAGCGCCCACGATCACAAGTCCTCGGCCGACTTGATGATCTCGGGGATGAAGTCTTTGCGGATCCGAATCAGAGACGAGTGCTTTGCGAAGTCACGGGCATTCAAGTCCGTGCCTTCCGGCTTCACGAGATCACCTTCGATGGTGTCGCCCGAGAAGTCGTAGACCTTCACCTTGCCGGCCTTGTCGCCACCTTTTGCGGGCTGCGCGATCGCAACGCCACCGACGAGAAGAGCGAGGGCAAGAGCACTAACGAGTTTCCGCATGGTCATCCCTTTCAGGAGCACCTTGTTGCAGAGACCCGTGAGCACGGAGCCACTGACAACGAGGTTTGGTTACCGGTTCCGAGATTCTTTCCAAAAAGTTCCGCCCGAACAAGACACACGATCTCGTGTTCAGTTGCTGGAAGGCGATTTCAGGATTCCAGCAACTTGGCCCGAGGCCGTTCATCGAGGACCGTAGCGTTTTGCCCCGGTCCTCTCGCGACTACTTCTTCGGTGCCGGAGCCGCACCACCGGCCGGAGCCGCCGGCGCGGGGGTCGGCGTCGGCGTCGGAGCGGGCTGCGGCGGCATGTTTGCCTGCGCCTTGAGGAAGTTGTTGATCTGGGTCGTCGTCTTGTCGATGACCGTGATCTGCTCCTTCGCCTCGGCCTTGTCGGACTCGTCGGCGTTCTTGTCGAGGAACTGGCGGAAGTAGTCCTTCGCGGTCGCGTAGGTTCCGAGCGACTGCTTCAGGTCTTCCTGCTTGCTCGCACGGAAGTCCTTATAGAGGACCGCGAGGTTGTAGTAGGCCTCGCCGCGGCGCGGGTCGATGTCCTTCGCCTTCTTGTACTGCGCCTCTGCACCGTCGAGATCCTTGAGGCCACGAAGCGCGGCGCCGAGGCCGATGTACGCGTCGTAGTTCTTCGGCTGGATCTCGATCACCTTCGTGAACTGCTCCTTCGCGGCGTCGTAGTTGCGGAAGCCGAGCGTCGTGAGACCGACGTTGGTGCGCGCCTCGGCGAACTTCGGGTCGAGCTCGACCGCTGCCTGGAACGACTGCAGCGCGAGCGAGAGAGCGCCGCGGTGCATGTAGAGCAGGCCGTACGCGTTCTGGAGCGGCGCGTACTTCTCGTTGCGCTTCTTGCCTTCGTCGAGGAGAAGCTTCGCGAGATCGAGCCGGTTCTTGTTCTTCTTCCAGCCCTCCATGTAGACCAGGCCGTAGACCGTGTACGCGGTGACGGAGTCGGAGTCGACGCCGAGCACGTTGGACAGGTTGAAGCGCGCGTCCTCCTCGAGCTTCTTCCAGTTCGAGTCCTTCTCGCCGATCTTGCGCATCTGCTCGAGCTCGAGCGAGGCGAGGTTGATGCGGGCGGCGATCAGCTTTCCGTTCGCCTTGACCGCGCTCTCCCAGTACTGCTTCGCGCCGTCGATCTTGCCGGCCTTGTAGTAGATCTCGCCGAGGTTCGAGAGCGCCATCGCGATCTTCGTCGGATCGCCCTTCATGCGCGTCGCCGCCTGGTACGCCGATTCCGCTTCCTTCGACAGGTTGCAGCGGTGGTACGAGAGGCCTGCCATGAACTGCGCCTCGACGAGGTCGGTGTGCTCGCGCGCGACCGCTTCGAAGTTGCTCGCAGCGCTGCGGCACGTCGACTCGTTCCACGCGCCCTTGTCGTTGGTCGCGAAGAACGTCGCGGCGGACTCGTAGTCCTTCTTCGCGTCCTGCGAGACTTCACGCTTCTCGACGGGCTGGCCGTTGCCACCGGCCGTGGGGACGTTCGGCGGCGGTGGCACGGAGCCACCGCTGCTGAGCCCGGACTTCTGTCCACCACCGCACGCGACGAGCGCGGCGAGCGCGGCGCTATAAATGATCTTGTTCATCATGGAATGTGTTTCCTGGTGTTCGTTCGTCGTGGGGTGATTACTCGAGCTTGACCGCGGGCTCGACCGCGATGACCGGCGCGACATTCGTCGGGTCGGCACGCAGCTCGGACGCCGTCGGGAACTCTTCCGGCTTGATCTGTCCGAGCTCGCGCTCGCACATCTTCGACCAGTCCGAGAACCAACCGAGCTCGGTGGACTTCGAGAGGCACACGCCGTACGCGTTGAGCGACGCGGCTTCGAGCGGCTCGGCGACTTCCGTCATCTTGTCGCAGAACGCTTCGACCTTCTCGTCGGCGAACTCGCCGGTGCGAACGTCCTGCGGGATCTGCGCGGTGAACAGTGCGTCCGAGAAGTTCTGCGAGATCTGACCGAGGCGCGCGGCCGCGGTGATCGAGTTTGCCGCGTCCTTGATCGCGAGCACACCCTCGTACTTCTTGGTCGCGTCGCCACCGACCTTCTTCTTCTGCTCGACCCAGTCGTTGAACCGCTTGAGGCTCTTCTCCTTGATCGCCTTGAACTTCGGATCGGGATCGAAGTTCAGGTTCTGCGGGAACGTCAGCGCGAGGTACGCCTCGAAGTCCTTGTCGGCTTCCGCGACCTTCGCGAGGCCGTAGTAGTAGCGCGCGCCACCCTCGTCGCCGCCGGTCTTGCCGCCGCTCTTCTCGAACGCCTTGGACGCCGCGGCGAACGCCTTGAGCGCTTCCTTCATCTTGCGGTCGTCACGCTTGACGACGGTCAGCTTGATCTTCGAGTCGGGGCCGCACTGCAGCGGCTGATCCGAGCCCGTCTTGCCCTTCTTCTTCTTCTTGAGGTTGATCGCGCGCTCGCGGACGACCTTCACGCAGGAGCCATCGACCTGCTTCACCGGACAGCTTTGCTCCCAGAGGATCGCACCGATCTTCGCGTTCGCGATGACGAGGCGATCGTCGCCGCCCTTGCTGCCGTACGTGCGGATGTACTCGCCGAGGTGCTTGATGACCGCGTCCTTGTCGCCCTGCTTCTCGTAGACCGAGGTCAGCGAGAACGACGCGTTCGCGGCTTCCGCCGGCTTCTTCGCGCCGAAGGTCCTGATGAAGTACTTCGTGTTCTCGATCGCCTTCGCGTCGTCGCCGATACCCTTGCGATAGAACACCGCGTCGCTCATCGCGTCGTAGGCGTTGCTCTCGCCGGCGTACTTCTTCGCGTACTCCTCGAGCTTCTCCGCGGACCGATCGTAGAACGCGATGTCGCCGTACGCCTTGCCGATCGCCATCAGCGCCTTCTTGGCCTGCGAGCTGTTCGGGTAGTACTGCTGCAGCTTCGAGAACGCTTGGATCGAGGCGCCGATCGAGCGGCCCTCCATGAAGCAGAAGCCGGCGTTGAACAGAACCTCGTCGTTCTGCTTGCTCTCCGGGTCGGCGTTGTAGATGTCGAGGTAGGCCTGGCCGCACTGGATGTACTTGCCGAAGTCCTTGCTCTCCTTCGCCTGCTTCGCGATCAGCTCGGCCTTCTTGCGCATCGACTTCGCCTTGATGTCGGCGAGGACGCTCTTCAGGTCATCCTTGCCCTCGAGGAACTTCTGATCCTTGCCGAGCTTCTCCGCGAGCGCGAGCATCGCGTCGTACTTCTGGGTGCGGTTGTACGTGTCGAGCAAGAGGTTCGCGGCGTACTCCGCCGTCTCGTGCTCGCGGTGCTTGTCGATGATCTCCTCGAACAGCGGGATCGCTTTGTCGAACTGGTTGTAGCGGCGGTAGATGTTCGCCTTGAGGAACTTCATACCGACGAGCTCGTCGTCCTTCGGGTCCTTGATGTACGTGATGTAGATGTCGAACGCGGCGAGCATCTTCTCCTCGCGCGGCGGGATCGGCTTGGGCTCCGGGACCTTGTCGTAGTCCTTCAGCTCGTCGTCGACCTTGTCCGCTTGCTGCTTCACGCGCGGGTCGACGTTGAGTGCGTTCTTCCAACCGAGCACCGCGGCGTACGCGGCTTCCTTGACGAGCTTGCCCTCGAGCTTGCCGCCCTTGACGACGTCGGTGAACGCGACCGCGGCGTTCTCCCACAGCTCGGTCTGGATGCGCGCGTTCTTCTCGTTCTCCGCCCGGCTCCAGATCAGCTCGGCGTAGAAGTACTGGGTCTGCGCGTAGTCCGGCGCGTCCGTGAACACGTCGAGGTAGACCTTGTAGAGCTTCTCGGCGTACGCGAGCGTCTCGGGGTTCTTGGTCTTCGCCGACTCCGAGTGATACGCGCGAGCGAGCTCGCCGGACATCGCCGAGGCGTTGTCATGGCACTCCTGCGCTTCGCTCTGCGGCAGCGTCTTCTTGCCCTTGAGCGCGCCCCACAGACGGACGAGGTTCTCGATCTCCTTCACCTTGTCGGCGTTGTTCGCGCCGGGCATCGAGAGCATCGCGTGCGAGATGTTGTACTGCCACAAGCAGACGTTCTTGCTCGTCGGCTGGAGCTTCATCAGCTCCTGGAACACGTAGATCGCCTTGTCGCTCTTGCCCTGACCGAGATAGAGGTCGGCGAGGATCTCGAGCATGTTCAGCGCGTACTTGTTGTCGATGCGCTGGAACGAGACGTAGGCCTTGTCGGCCTTGCCGATCTCCGAGTAGGCGCGGACGAAGTCCTTCTTCGCGGCGCGGTTCAGGATCTCCTGCTTCTTGTCGTTCTTCGTGGCCTGCGCGACCTGCGCGAACGTGTCGAGCGCCTCGATGAAGCGCGACAGGTTGAGATGGATCCAGCCCATCTTGTACATCGCGTACCAGTAGGCCGAGCTCTTCGGGAACTTGAGCACCATCTTGTAGCGGCTCTCGGCGTCCGCGAGCTGGTTGTTCTCGAAGTAGTAGTCCGCGAACGCGAGGTGCGCCTCGGGGACGTACTTGCTCTGCGGGTAGTTCTTCAGCAGCTTGTCGTAGACCGCACGCGCTTCCTTCAGGTACTTGCCGCCCTGCAGCGTGTACCCGTAATAGAACAGCGCCATATCCATCTTCGGATAGTTGCGGAAGGCGTCGTTGTCCGTGAGGCCCTTGTAGGTCTTCACGGCCTTGAGCAAGTAGTCCTTCGCCTTGTTCGCGGCGAGCTGGCTGTCCTTCTGGAGCTTCGCCTTCTGCGCCGCGTTCTTCGGCAGGTCCGCCGCGATCACGTACTCGACGCTCTTCAAGCGCCAGTAGCGCTGTTGCTTCGCGTAGAGCTCGCCGAGGCGGAAGTAGTAGTCCGACTTCTCTTCGACTTCCGCGTCCGGCGTCTGGGAGATGAGGTCGGCGAGGATCTGCTCCTGCTCGCCACGGATGTTTCCGACGAGACCCTCGATCGAGAGCACGTCGTCAGCCGATAGGGATGGCTGCGTGTCCTTCTTGTCCGGCGCCTTGGGAGCGACGGGCTTCACGCGGTCGGATAGCTTGACGTCGATCTTGACGTCTTGCTGGCGGGTGTACTTCGGCTTGGCTCCTTGCGCCCATGCAGTGGCGCTACAGACCAAAAGGCCGAGAGTCGCGAGCTTCATTCTGTTCATTGCGATTCCCTTTTTCTCCGGCGGGATCAACGAGAGCCTTGGCGAGGCGATGGTGAATCTATCGAAGCGGTTTGAGGAGGTCGTCACGCATTTGTCATCCCTCCTCCCGAAAACAGCACCTCGTAAAACTCGAAGCGAGTTTTACGAGGATTTGGTGACACGGGGGCCCAACTGGGCTCGGTGGTTACAAAAGTCAGGCGATCACTTGGGGCAGCGCGACCGGATCTTGAACCGGTAGTAGCCCAGCTCGTCCTTCCAGTACTCGCCGTCGAACTTCCACTGGAAGTGCTCGTCGTCGACGACGATCGGCTCTTCCCTGTGGCCCTTCTCGACGCGGTTGAGCTTGAGCGAGTCCGCCGAGAGCTTCTCGGCCTTCGCGTTCAGGATCTCGAACTTGATCTTCGATCCGTCGCGCGACAGGGCGCCCAGCTCGCGCGAGAGGCGATCGACGCGGTCGCGAGCGACCTTGCCTGCCTCGGCGGCGGCGACCGACTGCTGGACCGTGAGCTCCTGCAGAACTTCGGCGGCGACCTGCGTCGTCTGCCACGCCTTGTCGGACTTCTGCAGCATGTCGAGCTCGTGGTTGAGCTCGTCGACCCACGCGAACGTCTTGAGGAGCGTCTTGTCGTTGAGCACGCTCATGACGAGGCGCTGCGTCTTCTGATCGAGGCCGGCCTTGTTGCCCTTGACCTTGCGGACGTAGTCGTAGAACTCGGCGTTGTCGTCGAACTTCTTGACGACGTCCTCGAGGTTCTTGCGCAGCGGCGAGTACTTCTCGTTGTAGTCGCTGATCGCCTCTTCGGCCTGATCGTAGAGGCAGTACTTGAAGTAGATGACGCTCTTCAGGAGCTCGGACTCGGGGAAGAACTGGTCCTCGAAGTACGGCGCGTTGAGCGTGTGGATGTTTCCGAGCGCCTTCGAGTTGAGCGTCTTCATGAAGTACGCCCAGCTCGCTTCGAACAGCGACTCCGCCCAGTCGGCCGAGTTCTGGTCGAGCTTCTCGAAGTACTTGATCGACGTGTCGAACTGCTGTGTCGAGTAGAACACGCGCGCCATCTGGAGCTGCGCGAGCTCGTTATAGTTGGCGATGTCGTCCGCCTTGTACTGGCGCGGCCGCTCCTGACCGATGATCAGGATCTCCTTGAACGCGTCGACGGCGGGCTTGCCTTCGTACTTGCGAACGTACGTGACGCCCTCGAAGAACTTCGCCTTGACGAAGAACTCGCTCTCGCGCGAGACCTGCTGGAACAGCTGGATCGCCTTGTCGAAGTCGCCGTCGCCGCCCTTGCGGTAATAGTGGCGACCGAGGAGGAAGAGCAGCTCGTCCTTCACCGTCGCGAGCGACGAGTCGTCGAGCGCCTTCGCGTCGTACGTTCCGATCTTCTCGAGGATGCCGGACGTCTCGGGCAGCACGCGCGACAGCGCGGCGAGCCACTTGAGTGCAGCACCGTGATAGGTGTGCGCGTCGCCGCCCTGGACGATCTTGTCGAAGTAGGCGAGCGAGCCGGCGTAGAAGCCCATCTGATAGAGCGTCTTGCCCATGAAGAACTCGGCGCGCTGCTTGTTCTTCGCGTCGTCGCCGCTCTCTCCATCGAGGACCTTCTTGAGCTCGATGCTCGCCGAGAAGAAGTCCTTCTTGTCGTAGAGCTTGATCGCGCGCTCGAGCGTCTTCGAGGGCGGCGTCGATGCAGCGCTCTCGGGCTCGAACTCCATGTCGCCCTTGTCGCCCTTCTTCTGGGCGAGAGCGGACGATTGGATCGTGAGCGCCGAAAGCGCGACGAGGGACAACTTCGTGAGCAAGCGCATCAAGTCCTCCGGTGCGAAAGCCGGCCAGCCATCCCAGCTGGTTACGGCCGCGGAATCATCGGCAACGGGATGGTGCCTGTCAAGGCAACGAAGGTCCGCTTCCCGGACAGTTCGCAGATGACACCCCAGGACACGTCCAAGGGGATCGTGTTGCGAACATCTTCACGGCGACTTCTCCGACGGTGCGCGAGTCGTGCAACGGAAGATTGTGCTGACGGATGTCCGCAGATCGCGACACCAACGCGTATGACGCCTCACGCAGCGATCGTCCCGGATCCAGAACGACGTTCGGCAATGATTGGAGTCGTTCTATTGACTTGGATGTGGTCCCTCATATTATCGGGCGCGATGAGTCGACGCCGTCACGTCGTGGTTCTCTCCGGTCTGTTCGCGGCACTGCTCGCGAGCTGCGTGGGTGAGCCGGTCGGTCGCATTTGCGACCTCGGAACTCAGTCGCCCGCGGCGACGGAGGTTGTCGTCGCATCGCCGTCGCTCGACTGCGTGTCGCGCACGTGCCTTCGCGTTCCGCTGGGACGCGAGCTGCCCGCCGGCTCCACGTTCCCCGCAGGTAACAACGGACTCTGCACCGCCGAGTGCGAATCCAATGATGACTGCGAGCGCGTGCCCGAGTCGCCGTGCATCACCGGCTTCGCGTGCGGCGTCGCCGTCACCGTCGGTCCGTTCTGCTGCCGCAAGTTCTGCATCTGCAAGGACTACGTGGTGATCCCCGAGAGTGGACAGCTCACGACCCCGAAGGCGTGCGACGCCTCGAACGATGACAACACGTGCTGCAACCTGAGCGGACGCGCCGGCAACAGCGCGTACCCGCTCTGCCAGTAACGGGACACCGACGACATTGCTTCGCGTGACGAAGCAGCTCGCGTTCGCGATGGTTGTCTACTCGGCGCTCGCGCCGATCGCGTCGGCGCAACCGAACTCGCCGGCGCAAGCCGAGGCGCTGTTCAAGCGCGGCAAGGAGCTGCAGGCCAGCGGCAAGCTGCCCGAGGCGTGCGCCGCCTTCGATGCGAGCCAGAAGCTCGATCCGACCGTGACCACGCGCCTCAATCAGGCGAACTGTCGCGAGAAGAATAACCAGCTCGCCACGGCGTGGGGGCACTTCCTCGAGGCCGAGCGCGAAGCACGCGCGATGGGCACGACCGAGGCCAAGCAGCTACAGAAGGTCGCCAGCACGCGCGCCGCCGCCCTCGAGAAGCGAGTCTCGACGCTGCAGATCAACGTGCCCGCCGAGGTCGTGAAGCTCCCGGGCTTCGAGATCTGGCGCAATCGGGACGCGATCGATCCCGCGTCGCTCAACACACCACTCCCCATCGACGGCGGTACGTACACGATCGCCATCCGCTCGCTGCGTAGCCGCGAGTGGACGACGACGATCTCGGTCGCAAACGAGAAGGACGCGAAGTCGGTCGAAGTGCCGATCATCGTCGAGGACAAGCCGGTCACGAACCCCGACAAGCCCGACAAGCCCGACAAGAAGCCCGACACGAAGTCCGATTCGAAGCTCGACTCGAAGGCCGACCACGAAGGTCCGATCACGCACGTCGACGAGGATCGGGTGATGGAGCAGCCCACGTTCGGCCCTCTGCGCTACGCCGCGATCGGCGTCGCCGCCGTCGGTCTCGGTGGTCTCGTGTTCGGCTCGCTGCGCGGCATGTCCGCCCAGGACAAGCAGTCCGAGGCGCAGGCGCTGTGTCCCGATCCGGCCACGCCTTGCGAGAACGCCGTCGCGGCCACGCAGCTCACCTACGATGGCCACACGCACGCGACCCAAGCGAACCTCGGCTTCGCGATCGGCGGCGGCCTCGTCGCCGTCGGGGTCGTGCTGTGGTTCGTCGGCAAGCCGTCGCCCCGCCCTGCCCCCGATGTGGCGATCGTTCCGTCCGTCGACGCGCACTCCGCGAGCGTGTCGATCTCGGGGGCCTGGTGATCCGCCTCGCGCTCCTCGTGGTCGCGGTCGCCGCCGTTGGCTGCGACGTTCCCGAGGTCGACTACATCGTCGCGGATGCGGCGTTCCCCTCGGTCGACCTTCGTCAGGGCATCGACGGCTACGCAGGAACGGTCGACACGTACATCGACAGCATGTCCCCGAACGTTCCGCAGGGCAGCTCCGACAATTTGTTGTGGAGCACGTCGTTTAACGCGCACGCGTTGCTCCGGTTCGAGAACCTGACGGACCACATCCCGCAAGGCTCGACCGTTCGCGACGCGCTCCTCTACATCTACGTGGTCACGCCCGGATCTCCGTCGGGAATGCTGTACGAGGTGACGTCGAACTGGGACGAATCGACGACCTACAACACGTTCGGCGCCACGCCAGGTGTGTCGATCGAGGATCGCACCGCGGTGCAGATCGGCACCATCAACGGTGAGACCACGGGCATCGTCTCGTTCCACGTCGGCGCGAGCCTGCAGCGCTGGACTCAGAACCCGAGTCTCAACAAGGGCTGGGTGTTCATCCCCAACGACTCGGCATCCGTTCGTATCGGCTCCAGCGAGCGCGCGATAGAAGAACAGCGCCCCGGGCTACGGGTCACGCTCTCGCACTGATCGCGACGTTTCCGCGGAGCACATTCCTCACAACAGCGACTTCGGATCGACGTCGGCGATCGGATTCGAGCTCCAAACGACGCCATGGACGACGGTGAACACCCAGACCTCGCGGTACGAAGGTGCCAGCTTGCTGGTCGTCTTCGTGACGACGACTATCTCAGGCGGGCCGCCAGCGATCACGTCGCGCTGGGTGATCGACTCGATCGTCAAGGTCTGATCGATGCGAGGCTCGCCGTGCGGCCAGACATCCTGACCGTGCTCGCCAATGATGCGAAAGTACCAGCCGCGCTTGACGTGGATCGCGATCAGGACGGGTTCGTAGCTGCGCGCCGAATGCTCGTCGGGCTCGGGCTTCGTCACCTGAACGCCGAGATACGGCTTCGGCGGCTTAGCCATTCGATCGCCGATCTTGCACCGCTTGCAGTAGGCGTTGAATGTCGGCTGCGGGCCGGTCAGCTCCTTTGCAGCCCCTGTGTAGCCGACGCCCCAGCGCACGTCCTCGGCGCGCGCATCACCGGCGACCGCCACCGCCGCAACGGCGATCACCAAGCGCAGCATGCCGTGAGGCTAACACCAGCGGCACGCGGTGCCAGCGTTTCCGCGGAAACGCCCGAGTCCATATCGAGGCCGAGGTCTTGCGGAACTTCGTGAGGTCCGTGATCGAGGCCGACGTTTCCGCGGAAACTCGTGAAGTCCGTGCGTCGGCGGTGCGACGTCTCCATCGACGGCGCGGCGACGTTTCCGCGGAAACGTCAGGTCGGTGATCGGGCCAACGCGGATCGCCACGATCGAGGTCAGTTGTCTCGACCGACCATCTCGATCGAGATCGACTTGATCGTGATCCTCGTCGGGGGCATCTGTTTCGGTTGGGATTGCCAACGTTCGTGCGCACCGAGGTTCGCCCCACTGGGTGTTGCTCCTCTCTTGGCTCGTGGCGCGAAGCCCCCGACGAGGATCACGATCAAGTCGATCGTGATCGAATCGATCGACCTTGATCGAGACAACTCATGTGCGTCGGCGCGTCGTTCACAGCTCACGCGTCGGGGATGGGCCGATGCGTTCGCTCACGGATCTCCGCGGAAACGTCGATCCACGGATCGGACGCGTTTCGTGGAAACGTCGCCGCGCCATCGATGTGCTGCGCGATCAAACAGCGAGCGATTCTCGATCGGTCAGCCTCGCCATGCGTCCTTGATGATCTCGACGCTGTCGCCGGTCACCGCGACCACGTCGAACCGACACTGGTCGTACGCGGGCTTTTCGAGGACGAGGTAGAGGTACGCGACCTTCGTGACCTTGCCGCGCTTCTGCCACGAGACCATCTCCGCGGCGTGGCCGTGCTCGTCGTCCTCGCGGCTGCGCACCTCGACGAACACGAGGATGTCGCCATCACGCGCGACGACGTCGAGCTCGCCGAGATCGCGCTTCCAGTTTCGCGTGACGATCTGATAGCCATCGGCCTCGAGCGCAGCGACTGCGCGATCCTCGGCGGCAGCACCGATCACGTTGGGGGCCGGCGGCTTGTCCGCGATCGCGTCTTCGAGGTAGGTCGCGTGCAGCTTGTACTGACGATCGTCGCGCCGGCGCTGAGCGTCGCGATCGCGCGCCTGACGCTCGGCATCGGTGAGACGATGTCGCCGCTTCGGCCTCGCCCTTGCGGTCGTTGCGACCGGGTCGGCGGTCGATGCGACCGACGGGGTTGCAGTCGATGCGTCCGCGGTCGATGCGTCCGCAGTCGATGCGTCCGCAGTCGATACGTCCGCCGTCGATACGTCCGCCGTCGGTGCGTCCGCGGAGTCGGTGTTACTCGACCGTGGTCGAGCGCTCGCAACCTTCTTCTGTTCC
>Ga0154020_10001382_pt1 | contig 30039 bp, 24 predicted proteins | sample Klosneuvirus_201_FD_109709 | JGI IMG/M metagenome (GOLD analysis project Ga0154020, IMG submission 109709) | Active sludge microbial communities from wastewater, Klosterneuburg, Austria - Klosneuvirus_20160825_MG | ecosystem: Engineered > WWTP > Aerobic digester > Activated sludge | place...
CGTCCTAGGCCAGAGCGTCATCTCCGCCGGCAACTTCCACGGCATGCCCCTGGCGATTCCGCTGGACGCGCTCTCCATCGCGATCTCGCACGTCGCCGGCATCGCCGAGCGGCGCGTTTTCTGGATGACCAGCGCTTTCGACCCCGAGAGCCACCTGCGCCCGTACCTCACGCCCGACCCGGGCCTGTGCTCCGGGCTCATGATCGCCCAGTACACCGCCGCCGCGTGCTGCAACGAAATCGTCGGCCTCGCGACCCCGGCCAGCGTGGCGAACGTGCCAACGAGCGCGGAGATCGAGGACTACAACAGCTTTGGTCCACGCGCCGCGGCGAAGGCGGCGCGCGGGCTCGAGCTCGCCGAGTACGTCGTCGCGATCGAGTTGCTCTGCGCCGCCGCGGGGCTCGACGTTCACCGCCCGCTGACGTCCGGGGCACGCGTCGAGCGAGCGCACGCCCTGATCCGTGCCGTGACCCCCCCACTGACGGCCGACCGCGAACTCACGCCGGACATAGAGGCGATCGCGGCGCTCATCCGCCGGGGCGAACTCGATCACTGTTAGGCTGCCTGTCCCACGGCACCTTCTCGCGCTCGGCTACGCCCCTGGGGCTTGGGCCGCCCTGGTCCGGTGGGGCCGCAGCGCCCGCCACACGAGCATCGCGACGCCGATGATGAGCAAGAGGTCCGCGACGTTGGAGACGTACGGCCAGATGACCCGCCCGCCCCAGGGGAACTGCCAGCCGAAGGGGAGCACCGCGTCGGGCAGCGGGTGGATGAAGTCCCGCACGCAGGCGAATCGGAGGCGGTCGTAGAGGTTCCCGATGCCGCCGGAGATCAGCATGCCCAGGGCCGCGTGCGAGGACCAGTCTCGCGCCACTGTCCACTTCGCGAACATGTACATCGCGAAGCCCATGGCAAAGCACGTAAAGACGATGAACACCACGCGCTGCCCGGCGCCGATCCCGAAAACCGCCCCGGGGTTCAGCACGAGCGTGAACTCCAGAACGCGGGGGATTACGACCACAGGCTCGTGGGCCTCGATCAGCAGCGAGGGGTTCGCGGTCGCCAGCACGTCCTCACGCGTCACGATCACCGGGGTGCCGGCGACGGTCGAGAACGCGATGCTCTTGCTCGCCAGGTCGGCGACCACCCCCACCACCGCCACCGCCAGCAGCACCACCCACGCCCGCGTGCATCGGAGCGGGCTCACGGGCGGGCTGGTGGAGGGCGGCTCGGTTGGCACGTCGGAGGAACCGGATCAGGACGCTCGCATGGCGTGCCGCTCGAGCTCGCGGGCGGCTTCGATGCAGTACCGGGTCCAGGGGATTTCTTCCAGCCGCTCGGTCTTGATGGGCTTTCCGGTGACCTCGCACACGCCATAGGTCCCGTTGTCGATGCGCTTGATGGCCTCGTCGATCTCGCGGATCAACTTTCGGTCGTTCGCCGCGAGGTCAAGCTGCAAGGACTGCTCGGAGGCGTCGGACCCTTGCTCGGCGAGGTGCGAGGGCATGTTGGAGAGCGAGCCGCTCTCGCCCTGGAGAGCCGCGGCTTCCATCCCCGCCACGTCGCCCACCAGCTCGGTCCGCTTGCGGAGCAGCAGAGCGCGGAAGTGATCAAGCTGCGCCCGGTTCATGTGCGTCTTGAGCTCGGGACGGACCTGCTCGACCTCGGGCCCGCCATGCTGGCCCAGCGCGCGTCCGCCCGCCGCCTTGGGCCCCGACGGGATCAGCGGCTTGCGGCTGGGGTTGCTCGGGTCCACCAGAGGCGACAGCCCCGCGGGCATGAAGCTGGCAGCGGTCACGGGGGTACGGACCTTCTTCGCGGGCTTGGGGCTCACGACGGTGATGCCCTTGCGGCCAGCCTTTGCCGCCTCCGGCGCGGGCTTTGCCGGGGCCTTCGGAGCCTTGGGGGGGGCCTTGGCGGCGACCTTCGGGGCCGGCGCCTTGACCTTCGCCTTGGCCTTCGGGGCCGGCTTGGGAGCCTTGACCTTTGCCTTGGCCTTCGGGGTGGGTTTCGCGGCCTTCGCCTTGGCGGTCTTGGGCTGCTTCTTCTTTGTGGTTGCGGCCTTCTTGCCCACGGGTGCCCTCCGGCGCCTGACGACTGGGAATGCCGATGCGGCCCTCGGGGCCGGCATCCGAGCGGTCGCAAGCCTAGCCCCGAGAGTTTGGGCGGTCAAAAGGAACCCGAACCTCGAACCGGCCTCAGCCGACAGCTACGCCGAGGGCGTCGCCGGCTCACCCGCCGCCTGTTCGATGACCGTGCCGATGTGCCGGTAGCGCTGGTACCTGCGTTCCAGCAGGCTGTCGACCGGGAGCGACCTGAGTTCATCAAGCTTGCGGACCAGCCACCGCTGGACCTCCGCCGCCGTCGCCGCGGCGTGGCGGTGGGCACCGCCCGCGGGCTCGTGCAGGATTTCGTCGATGATGCCCAGCGACAGGTTGTCCGACGCGGTGAGCTTGAGCGACTTCGCCGCGGCGGTGTTGGTCTGCTCGTTGGCTTCCTTCCACAGAATCGCGGCACACCCTTCGGGGCTGATGACCGTGTACCACGAGTAGGCGAGCATGCCCACCGCGTCGGCCACCGCGATCCCCAGCGCCCCGCCCGATCCGCCCTCGCCGATGATGACGCTCAGGATCGGCGTCCTCAGGCGGCACATCTCCAAGATGTTCACCGCGATCGCTTCCGCCTGCCCACGTTGCTCGGCACCAAGACCCGGATACGCGCCGGGCGTGTCCACGAGGGTCACGATCGGAACGCCGAACTTTTCCGCCAGCTTCATCTTCGCCAGCGCCTTGCGGTACCCTTCCGGGTGCGCACAGCCGAAGTTGCACGCCAGCTTCTCGCTGGTTTGCTTGCCCTTCTGGTGCCCGACGAGCAGCACCTTGTGGGGGCCGATGCGGGCGAATCCCGCGACGATGGCCGGGTCATCGCCGAACCGCCTGTCTCCGTGCAGTTCGACAAAGTCGCGGAAGATCATCTGCACATAGTCGCGGGTCTGCGGCCGGGAGGGGTGCCTCGCAACCCGCACCGTCTGCCAGGGCGTCAGCCCGGCATAGGTCTTCTCCAGCAGTTGCTCCCGCTGGCGGTTGAGGCTCGCGATCTCGGTTTGCAGCTCCGCGACCTGGCCACCGCCCCCCGCCTCACCGGCGAGGGCCCGCAGCCGGGCCTCCGCGGCTTCGATCTTCTGCTCGAGCGCGACGATGGGCTTTTCAAAGTCCAGCTGGTAGTACGCGGACATGCCCCGATTATACGGGGCAGCCCGCCCCACTGCCCGGTACTCTTTGGATATGACCACCGGCCTGGCGATCATCGGGGGCGGAGCTATGGGACGTGCCGTCGCCGAGGGGGCCCTCGCCGCCGACGTCCAGACCGGCCCGCTTGTCATCGCGGAACCGGACTCGGGCCGTCGGGGCGGGCTCGCGAGGCTTGGAGCGACCGTCGTTCCTTCCGCAGCGGCTGCCATGCGCGAACTCACCCGTCTGGAGACGGCACCCGGGCAGGGCGTGATCCTGCTCGCCGTGAAGCCCCAGGTGTTTCGCACTGTGGTCTCCGAACTGGGGGATGTGGGCGCGAGGCCGGTTCTGTCTGTCATGGCCGGGGTGACGTCGGCGGCGATCCGCGCGGCGCTCGGCGGTGCCGCCAGGGTCGTGAGGCTCATGCCGAACACCCCAGCCGCGGTTCGGATGGGCGTCACCGGGCTCTGCGCCGGAGCGGGCGCGAGCGAAGAGGACGTGGCGAGCGCCGAGCGGCTGTTCCGTGCGGTCGGAGAAGTGGTCCGGGTGCCCGAGGACCTCATGGACGCGGTGACGGCGGTCTCTGGCTCCGGGCCGGCGTACCTGTTCTACCTCGCAGAGGCTCTGGAGCACGCGGCGATCGATGCGGGCTTTGACCCCAACACCGCCGCCCGGCTGGTCCGCGGGACGCTCGCGGGGGCCGCGAGGCTCCTGGCGGACGGCCACGACCCGGCGACCCTCCGGGCCGCCGTTACCAGCAAGGGGGGCACGACCGAAGCCGCGTGCGAGGTGCTCGACGCGGGCGCGGTTCGCGGGGTGATCCAGGAAGCCGTCGGTGCCGCGACGGCCCGCGGCGCAGCGCTCTCGGCCATGGTGTCGGTCCCACCCTGAACTACACTGGCCCGCCAGGCAGGTGAAAGGAAACGCGCGGAATAAGGGAACGACCGGAGAGGCACGCGGGTGAGTGAACTCAACCACGAACGACTGCTGGTGCGAGAGGTGGAACGCGCCGCGTCCCAGCGCGGGATCCGCGTCGACCACATCGCGCAGGGCTGGATCCTCCGCCTCCAGCGGGGTCAGACCGTCCGACACGTCCACGGGTACACCTTCGACCTCAACCCCGCGGCCACCTCCGCCATCGCGTGCGACAAGGCGGCGACTTCCGCGGCTCTCGCGGCGTGCGGCCTCCCCCGCGTGGAGCATCGCCTGTTCCTGCACCCGAGCATGGCCCGCTTTGTTGCGCACGCCGGCAACTGGGACGAGATGCTCCGCTACTTCGAGTCCTGCGAGTGCGACGTGGTCGTGAAGGACAACCTCGGCACGGGCGGGCGCGGCGTGCACCGGGCTCGCTCCAGGGTCGCGCTCGAGGCCGCCGTCCTCTCCCTCTTCGAGCGGGGGCAGTCCGTCGCGATGTGCCCCTTCGTGGATATCCGCGAGGAGACCCGCTTTGTCGTGCTCCAGGGCGAGTGCGAGGCGGCGTACACCAAAGTACGGCCCACCGTCACGGGTGACGGCCGCCGCACCGTGCTCGAACTCCTCGCGGACCAGATCACGCGCACGGGCATGACGCGGGAGTGCGGCAGGCTGCTCGCCAACCTCGATGCCGACTCCGCGTCGGTGCTGCGAGAGGTCCCCGCCTCGGGCGAGGTCCGCCTGCTGAACTGGCGTCACAACCTGGGCCAGGGCGCGACGCTCTCGCTCATCGAGCCCCGCCCGCAAGACCCCCGCGCCCTGCTGGCCGCCGCCGCCGCCACAGCCCTCAACCTTCGCTTCGGGAGCGTGGACATCGTGACCGTCGGTGGCAAGCCGATGGTGCTCGAGGTCAACTCCGGCGTGATGATGGAAGCACTCGCGACGACACCGGGAGGCGGAGAACTCGCCGCCCGGGTGTACGATCGCGCCGTCGGTCTCATGTTTGACACCCAGGAGCCCAGCCCTTGAGGCACACTCTCTTCCGATCCCTCGTCCTCGCGTCAAGCGCCCTTGTCTGCCTCGCGGCGTCCGCGCAGGACCAGCCCATCGCCTTTACCGGGGCCCGCATCATCCCGATCGGCGCGCCAGAGATCGACCGCGGCACGCTCGTGGTGCATCATGGCAAGATCGTCGCCATCGGCGCGGACATCGCCATTCCCGCCGGTGCGACGAGCGTCGACCTCGGGGGCAAGGCCATCATGCCCGGCCTCGTGGACACTCACAGCCACATCGGCGGTGCCGCGGGCGCCGACTCAAGCTCTCCCATCCAGCCCGAGGTGCGTGTCGCCGACTCCCTGAGTCCGTTTGACGCGGGCATGCGTCGCGCCCTCGCGGGGGGCATCACCACCGTCAACGTCATGCCGGGTTCCGGCCACCTGCTCTCGGGCCAGACCATCTACCTCAAACTCCGATCCCGCCCGGGAGAGGCCCGGACCATCGAGTCGCTCTTCATCAACGCCGGGGACCCAGACGCCCGCACGCCCGCGGGCGGTCTCAAGATGGCCAACGGCACAAACTCCATCGGGGGCGCACCGTTCCCAGGCACCCGGGCCAAGTCCGCGGCACTCGTCCGAGAGCGATTCATCAAGGCCCGCGAGTATGCCGACACGCAGGCGAGAGTACTGGAGTCCGCCAAGCCCGAGGACGCCCCCGCACGAGACCTGGGCAACGAGGCGCTCGGCGAGGCCCTCCGCGGCGAACGCATCGTGCAGCACCACACCCACCGCGCCGACGACATCATGACCGTGCTCCGCCTCCAGAAGGAGTTCGGCTTCCGCGTGGTCCTGCACCACGTGAGCGAGGCATGGAAGGTCGCAGACGAGATTGCCCTGGCGCAGCGGGAGTCCGGCGGCAAGGTCCTGGGGTGCTCCGTTATTCTCGTCGACAGCCCGGGCGGAAAGCTCGAAGCCTCCGGCCTGTCCCTGGAGACCTGCGCCGTGCTCGAAAGGGCCGGCGTCACGGTCTGCATCCACACCGACGACTGGATCACCGACTCGCGCCTCTTCCTCCGATCCGCCGGGCTCGCCGTTCGGGGCGGCATGTCCCGCGAGGGCGCTCTCGCCGCCCTCACGCACAACGGCGCGGTGATGCTCGACCTTGGTGATCGCGTGGGGTCGCTCGCCCCGGGCAAGGACGCGGACTTCATCGTCCTCTCGGGGGATCCGCTCTCGGTGCGGTCCCGTGTTGAGCAGACCTGGGTCGAAGGCCGCAAGGTCTTTGACCTTTCCGACCCCGGCGACCGCCTGTGGGCCGAGGGCGGGTACGGCGCCGGGCAGCCCCAGCGCCCCTACCTGTGCTGTGTGGACGGCGCGGGCGTTGGAAGCGGGGAGTAGGCCCTACGCTCGGTCATGCTCACCCTCGCCGCGGTCGTCTCCTGCGTGCTCGCCGGCGGTCCGGCCCAGGTCACCGCCCCGCCCGCCTCGTCCGTTCCCTTCAGCGCCGTCACGCTCGCCGACCCCTTCTGGGCGCCGCGCCAGCGAGCCAACGCCGCGGGCACGCTCGATCAGAACTGGTCGCAGTGCGAGACGACCGGGCGCATCGAGAACCTGGAGCGAGCCGGCGACGCCAAAGCGGGCGGGTACCGGGGATACTTCTTCAACGACTCTGACGTCTTCAAGATGCTCGAGGGTGCCTCGAACCTGCTTGCGCGCGACAACGACCTGCAACTCCGACGCCGCGTCGACAAGCTGTCCGGCGTCATCTCCCGGGCCCAGCAGCCCGACGGCTACCTCAACTCCTATTTCACGATCGCAAAGCCCGAAGAGAAGTGGGCGAACCTGAAGGACATGCACGAGCTGTACTGCGCCGGGCACCTCATCGAGGCCGGTGTCGCGCACTCCGAGGCCACCGGCCGCAAGACGCTTCTCGACACCGCCGTCCGCCTCGCCGACTGCATCGAGCAGAAGTTTGGTCCCGGGAAGACCAGCGGGGTCTGCGGTCATCCGGAGATCGAGCTCGCGCTCATTCGGCTCTACGAGCACACCGGCGACGCGCGTCACCTGGAAACGGCCCGCTACTTCCTGAACGAGCGGGGCCGGGGCACGGACCGCCCGCTCCTTGGCGAGTATTGTCAGGACCACGCGCCCCTCGCCGAGCAGCAGCAGGTCGTGGGCCACGCCGTGCGGGCGATGTACCTGTACTCCGCCGCCACGGACCTCGCCCGCATCGACAATGACGCTCGCATGACCCCGGCCCTGATCTCGCTCTGGGACAACCTCACGCTCCGCAAGATGTACGTGACCGGGGGCATCGGCAACTCCGCCCAGAACGAGGGCTTCACCACTGACTACGACCTGCCCAACGACTCCGCGTACGCCGAGACGTGCGCCTCCATCGGGCTTGCCATGTGGGCCCGGCGCATGAACGTCCTCACCGGCGACGCGAAGTACGCCGATGTCATGGAGCGAGTGCTCTACAACGCCGTCGCCTCGGGCGTCTCCCTCGACGGCCGCTCGTTCTTTTACGTCAACCCGCTCGCGGCCCGGGGGGGCGTGGCCCGCCAGGAGTGGTTCGCCTGCGCCTGCTGCCCCCCCAACATCCTGCGTCTGCTTTCATCCATCGAGCAGTATCAGTACGTGCAGAATCCCGACGGCCTGTCCGTAAACCTCTACGCCGCGGGCACCGCCAAGCCCCCCGCGTGGGGCGGCTCAGGCCAGATCACGCAGGAAACCCGCTATCCCTGGGACGGGCGAGTCTCGCTCCGCGTGGAGGCGCCGAGCGACCGGGGCGAATGGACGCTGCGCCTCCGCATCCCCGACTGGTGCGAGTCGTACTCGCTGCGCGTCAACGGCTCTCGCGTCGAGGCGCCGTTGGCTCGTGGCTACGCCGAGATCACCCGGCGCTGGGGCCGGGGAGACAACGTGGAACTCGGGCTCGACATGCCCGTGCGCCGCGTCGTCGCTCACCCCGCGGTGACGGGCAACGCGGGCCGCGTCGCGATCCAGCGCGGGCCCATCGTTTACTGCGCCGAACAGGCCGACAACCCCGACGGCGTTTCCAGCATCGTGCTTCCCGCTGACTCGCCCATCTCCGAGAAATGGGAGCCGGGGCTGCTGGGTGGCGTCGTGGTGCTCACCGCCCCCGCCGAGCGTCAGGCAGCGGTCTTCCCTTCCGACCGCTTGTACCAGCCGCGGGGCGCGGGCACTCCCGCGACGCTGCGGCTGATCCCCTATTGCACCTGGGCCAACCGGGGCGCGGGCGAGATGACCGTGTGGCTCGCGGAGTCACCCGCCGCCGGCCTCCGCGCCGGAAAGGCGTGGCTCTCCCCAAGCGCGTCCCACTGCTACGCGAGCGACACCGTCGATGCGCTCTGCGACGACGTGTGGGGCGAGCGATCCGGTGATCACAAGCCGCCCCGGATGACCTGGTGGCCCCGCAAGGCCGGCGAGCAATGGGCCAGGTACGACTTTTACCCCGCCCAGACCGTGAACGCCTGCGCCGTGCAGTGGTTCGATGACACAGGCCGCGGAGAGTGCGCCCCGCCCGAGTCCTGGAGGCTCGAGTGGACTTCCGACGGCAGCGCGTGGCACCCCGCCGACCTGCTCGCGGGCTCCACCTATGGCGTGGCCCTCGACGCACGCAACGAGGTCCGCTTCGCGCCGGTCACCTGCAAGGCCCTCCGACTTGTCGCGCAGCTCAGGCCCGGAAAATCCGCCGGCATCATCGAGTGGGCCGTCACCCGCGTTCCATAGGACCCGCCACGTGACCAGCCACAGGACCGGCCACATGACCAGCCGCACCCGCCGCTCGTGGGATTGGTGGGCCGTGATCCTCGCCCTGGCGATCCTGCTCGTGGCGGTCGCGGTGCAGAAGGTCTATTCCGCGGACCTGTGGTGGCAGGTCCGCAACGGCGAGTGGATCATCGAGCACGCGGACGTCCCTACCACCGAGATGTACTCGTACACCGCCCAGGGCGCACCGCTCCGCGAGATGCGGTGGATCTACTGCGTGGTCATCGCCAAGGTCTGGAGCCTGGGCGAGTGGGCGCCAAGCGTGCTGCAGGCGATGCTCGTCTCTCTCACCTGGGGAGTGCTCCTCTGGCCCCACCGGCGGGTGCTCGGTCACCCCGCCGTCGCACTCGCGGTCCTGCTCGGGCTCGTCGCGGGCTCCGCCCGCTGGGTCATGAGGCCGGAGCTCATGACCTATCTCATGATGGCGGCGTTCCTGGTCCTGCTGGATCGCTCCCGCCGCACCGCCTTTGCCGGCAGGGGCTCCCCGGTCGTCTGGGCCCTCCCCTTGCTGCAGGTCGTGTGGGTCAACACGCACACCACCTTTGTCTTCGGCCCCGTGCTGTGCACCGGGTTCCTGCTCGCCGACGCGATCGCCCGCTGGATCACCGGTGCCCGCGCCGCCCGCGCGGGGCTGTCCGGGCCGCGGGCCGTGAGCCTGCCCCTGCTCGCGGCGACCGCACTGGTCGTCGGCGCCTGCTGGGTCAATCCCTATGGCCACTCGGGCGCGATGTACGCCCTCCAGATGTACCAGGAGACCAGCGCAGGCCACGCGACCCGGCGGCTCATCACCGAAATGCGGAGCCCGCTCGAGATTCCCCTTGCATCCTGGGGCTGGGATTTCTGGGCCTGCGCCGCGCTGGTCCTGCTCGCCGCCGTCGCCGCCGGCCGCTCGGCGTTCACCGCATGGCGAGAGTCGCGCGACAATGGACTGCTCGCCCCCGCCGACCTCGCGGGCTTGCTCGGTGGCGTGCTCGTGCGGCTCGGGCTCGTCGGGCTCGCCGCATACCTCTTCACCATGCTCCAGCGCAACACCCCCATGACCGCCGTCCTTGGCGCATGGGTCGTGTGCAGCGCGGTAGCGGTCGCACCCGAGGTGCGGCGCCCGGCGCTCCGCGCCGCATCGCTGGCCGCGTCGCTCGCCGCCCTCGCCATCGCCTGGTTCTTCGCGACCGACCGCTACGCCGTGGCGCGAGACCTGCCCCGAGAATGGGGCCTGGGAATAGTCCGTTGGTATCAACCCCGCGGGGCCGAGCAGTTCATCCTGGAGCGTGCTCCCAGGGGCCACCTCTTCAACGTGGTGCGTGACGGCAGCTTCTTCGTGCACCGCGTCGCGGCGGTCATGCCCGTGTACATCGACGGCCGGACCGATGCCTACGGGCCGGCGATGTTCGAGGAGTCCGCCGCGATCGGCCCGGGCACATTCCCAGAGGTTGCCGCCCGCCGGGGCATCAACACCGCAGTCATCCCCACGCGCGGGCACGAGGACCTCGCCCGTGCGCTCGCCACGTCTTCCGAGTGGGCTCTGGTCCACATCGACCCAGCCAGCCTCGTCTTCGTCCGCAACATCCCCGAGCACGCCGCAATCATCTCCGAGTGCCGCGTTGACACCGGGCGAGCCTGGGGCGTCGGACAGATCCCCGAGGAGCGCCCCGCGGGCTGGCGTGCCGCGATCGGAGCCGTGGGCAGGCCCTGGTACTCGCTCTCGATGGGCGAAGCGCTGCTCGCGGTGGGCTCCCCCGGCAACGCGAGGCCATACCTCGAGCTCGCGCACGAGCGATTCCCGGACCACGCTCAGACCCGGCGTCGCCTCGCCGCGGTTCGTGAAGCGCTGGGCGACACCAAGGGTGCCGCAGCACTGCTCGCCGGGCTGCCGGTGGAGCAGGCCGCCGCCGCCCGTTTCGAGGCCGCGGGGATGCTCATATCCCAGGGCAGACTGCCCGAGGCGCTGCCCGCGCTGCGGGCCGCAGCCGCCGCGGATCGCAACGACCCCCGCCTCGCAGAGGTACTGGGCGACACGCTCCTCCAGCTCGGCGACGCGCGCGCCGCCAAGGCCGAGTACGAGCGGCTGGTGAAGCTCGCCCCCGTCACGGTGAACACGCTGAACAAGCTCGGCACCGCCTGCGACGGCGCGGCGGACTTTTCCGGGGCGATCAAGGCGCTGGAGGCTTCGCTCTCCACCGTGCCCGACCAGCCCCAGGTCTGGAACCTGCTGGGCGGTGCGTACGCCAAGTCCGGCAACCTGGTGCGCGCCGAGGTCTGCTTCCGCAAGGCCCTCGAACTGAAGCCCGACCTGGGCCCGGCCCAGCGCAACCTGCAGCGCGTCCTCGAACTGCGGAAGTAAGCCTTGTCACTCGCGGCCCGCGGGCTTCGAGTTGAACACGAAGTCAACGCCCGTGACGCCCCGCCCGCTGCGGAACGCTCCCTCGCGGTCCGGGGCTTCCTCGCCCTCGTTGTCGATGCCGTCTACGCCGACGGTGTAAAGCAAATAGGGCCGAGGGTCCGCCGCGGGCCTGGGGATGAAGTACCCGAAGTCCATTCCCGAGTACGGGTCCTTGGGCAGGGGCACGCCGAGCTCCCCCAGCGTTGCAGGCGGGCGGCCGTGCTCCGCCCGAAACCGCTCAATCTCCAGCAGCACCAGCGTGGCCCGCCTCGCGCACGTCGATCGGTCCGAACGCATCACGAAATGGCTGAGCGCGGGCAGGAGCAGCCTCAGGACGCCGTCGCTGGGCCTCGCCTGCGTCTCCAGCGCCATCTCCAGCCTCACCGGCTCCGCCAGCCGCGCGTGGGGCTCGCTCGCAGCCGCCTCCGCGATCACGAGAAAGTGCTCCTCGGCTCGCATCACCGTCAGGTCGAGCGACGGATACCGCCACCACAGAAGATTGGTCCACTCCGAGGGCGAGCCCGAAGTGTTGCCGGCGGACTCGCGAGTCAGCGCCTCCACGCGCGTGGGAATGCACCGCCCGTTCGCGTCGTGCAGGCTCCGCAGCGTGTCCAGAACGCTTTGGCGCTCACACTCCATCGCCCTCGTCGGCAGCGGGGTGTCCGCCATCGCACGCGTTGAGGCGATCATCGCCTCCAGCGCCGGCCCGTCCAGCCCGTCGCGGCTTGCGAGCAGGCGTGCCGCCTCCATCGCCTCGTCGAACACCGCGTCGGACACCAGCCGGTCGATCAGCGTCGGCTGCTGCGACTGGATGTTCGCCACCTTCAGCGCCCGGGTGTACCACAGTTCCACCCCGGGCTCGCCCCCCGCCGCCCGCGATTGACCCATGCGAGCCACGCACGAGAGCCCCATCTCCCGGCCATTCGTCAGCTCGGGAAACCGAACGTCGATCAAGCGATCCACCCTGTCATCAAAAGGCCGGATGCACCGGGGGGGCACGCCGATGCCATCGAGGGCTCCGACAGCGGCAGGAGCGCACAGATCAACCAGCATGCGCTTGGCCAGGTCGCGCGTTTGCGCGGAAACATCGTCCCTCTTCAGCACGTGGTGCGGCACTGGCCACGGGGCTGACTCAGGCCAACCCGCCGGTGCCCGATCCGGCGCCCCGTCACCGTATCGCTCCATCACAGCCCCGCGCGACGCGCTGTACAGCTCGCACGCCGCCGCATACTCCTCCCACTGGTCCACTCCAACCACGCGGGCTGCGTCTACCAGCCCCCTCACCGCCTCGAGGTGGCTGCGATCCGGGCCGGGCTCGACCGTGAACGCCCAATAGACCTCGCGCGCCCCCGCCGCCAGCACGCCCAGGCCCGCGAACCCAACAACCCATCGGCGCACCCTGCGCATGCGTTAGCCCCCCGCGTTCCCGCGACAGTTCATTCCGGCGAACTCACGACAAAGTCGATGCTCGTCCTCGTGCTCCGCCTCATCGCGTCCCAATCACGCACGGTCGTCGAGCCCGGGCGCAGCGGTGCGCCGTCGTCTGTCTGGTCCCCTCCCACGCTGTACAGCACATAGCGAAACCCGCCCGGGGAATACGGCTCCGCGAGGGCCCGATACCGCAAGGGCTCGCCTGTCCACACATCCACGGGCAGTTCCGCGAGGTACTTCGGGGCCAGTTGCTCCAGCGTCTCCGGATACGCCCCGGTCGCGAGTCGATGCCGCTCCAACGCGATCATCGTCCGGATGCCCGCCCGGTCCGTCTGCACCATGTCGCACGAAACGAGCGAACGCTCCATCGCGGGGACGAGCATCTGGGGCAGCAGAAGCGAAGTCTCCTTATCCGGGTCGATCCTGGCAAGGTCGCCACGCTCGCCCGCCCGGAGCATTGCCGCCTTCTCCACCCGATCAAAGACGCCGTCGATGTAGTCCTTGTTCTGGTCAAACGTCCCCAGTCGCCAGCGTGGCGAGAGCCCCGCACCCATCGTCCCGGCAAAGTTGTTGACTCCCTTGGAGAATCGGCCGAATCGCACGTTCGCGGGCTCGGAAAAGAGCAGGGCCGTCGACTCCACCGCGAACGAACGCTCTCCCCGGAGCATCACCAGCGCATCGCCCCGGGGCTGCTGCCCGTCAAGCACGCGCTCCATCGCGTCCAACCACTCCGGGCCGGGGCTGTTCGCCAGCACCCGCCTCATCTGGCCATAGTTCAGCGATTCGATCGCAAAGCCCACCAGCCCCTCGATCAGCACTGGGGAGTAGGAGAGCATCCGCGCCAGGGCCTGGTTCGCCCGGGCCGCACGCTCAAACTCCGCTGGGTCGCCCGCCTCGAACGCCAGCCTCATCCGCGCCCCGTTCAGTCTCGCCATGTTCCGCGCTGGCCCAAGGTGAGGCAGCAGCAGGTTGATGGTGGGCGTTCCGGGCATCACGGTATAGTCCCGCCGGGCCCGGGGGCACTGGGTCATCCGATCCATCGCCTCGTACACACCGTCCGCCCGGTACGCGTCGACCATCTGCCGCCCGAGCTTCGCGTTGAGTTCGTCCGCCTCGACCTGCCGGGGCAGCCGTTCGATGCCCGCTCGCGGCGGGTCCAGCACCTGCGAGAAATCGGGGAACGCCGCATCGCCGTGCGAGGTCTGGGGTGGGGACGCCCGCCAGTCCCGATCGTCCGCCGCCGAGAGCAGGGCCTGCGCCTTGTAAAACTCCACCCACGCATCATCGCCCGTCGGCAGGGGCTGGGCACTCTCCGCAAGGTCGTTCAGGGCCTGACCCTGCGTAAGCGCCGCCGTGGCACGTCCCGCCTGCACCGACAGAAACCACTCGTACAGCCCCCACCCCGCGGGCGCGACGACCACCAGCACTCCCAGCGTCCACCCCGCGGTGCGCTTGATCCGGCTCGCGCGCCGCGCCGTGAACACCCTGCTCCACAGCGTCGGCTTCCCCGCCTTTGGGCTGAACACGCGCAGCGATGCGCCGTCGCTCACCAGTTCGTCCAGCGCCGCATCCACCTCCGAGACAAACCCGCACTCCGGGCAGACTACGCACAGACTCTCCGGCACCGGCACGCCCAGCAGCGAGTAGCCGCAGCCGGAGCATGAGCCCCGGGCCCGGATGACGTACCGCACCCGCCGCCGAAGCAGCACGTCCCGCATCACCAGAGCCGCGACGCAGCCGCCCAGGCACACGCCCATCACGATCCCGGCCACCGCCGCCCCCGGGCCCCCCGAACCGGCTCCCCGCGGAACGGCGTATCGCCCCAGGGCTTCGAGCGGCTTCCACGCCGCCAGCCCCAGCAGCCCCGAGGCCAGCACAAACGCCGCCGCCATCAGCGACAACCGCCCGAGGCTCCGCCGGAACCCGCGCCTCGCGGCACGCACAAACCGCTCGCACCGCTCCTCCTCGAAGCGGTCCAGTTCCGGGAATGCCCTGTGAATCTTGGTCGTAAGAAGACGCATGCGCCGTAACCCCCGCGGCACAGCATACCGGCCGGGCCGTCTCCTGGTTGCGGCTAGATCCGCCGCCGGTACGTGATGCTGAACATACTCATCACGAACGACATGAGCACGGTCTGCACCCCCACCGCCACCAGCAGGCCGCCCAGGATCATCAGCCGCAGCGTCACGGCGCTGTCCAGCGACCCGTGCAGCCCGGACGCCGCCCACCGCACCGTCGGAATCCCGATCAGCGTGAGCCCGGCCAGCGTCGAGATCACCCCCGCGATGCACCCGCGCTCCAGCGAAAACACCGCGTGCAGCCTCTTGAGCAGGGCGGGCATCGGTCCCAGTTCCGTCTCCAGCGCATACAGCCTCATCGCCGCACCCGTGACGCACAACTGGTACCCCACCACCAGCATCAGCGACGACGCGACCAGCGTGTGCAGGTCCAGTTGCACGCCCGCGATGTTCACCGGCCCCAACGCCACCAGCAGCGTCAGCACCAGCCCAAGAAGCCCCAGCACGCACCCGGGGATCAGCAGCGTCCACCGAGGGGACATCACCAGCATGAACCGCAGGTTGCGCCACCCGTCGCGGAACGACCTCAGGTGCGGGGCCCGCCCGCGCTGGTCCTTGTGCAGCCGGATCGGAACCTCCGTCACGCGCAGCCTCTTCAACTGGCCCTTGATCACCATCTCGCTGGCGAACTCCATCCCCGTCGTGCGGCAGTCCAGCCTCTCAAACGCCTCTTTGCTGAACGCACGCAGCCCGCAGTTGAAGTCCCCCGCCGGGCTGCGAAACAGAATCCGCCCCATCATCGTCAGGAACGGGTTCCCGAAGTACCGGTGCAGGGGGGGCATCGCGCCGGGCGAGATGCCCCCCGCGAACCTGTTGCCCATCACCAGCTCGAACCCCTCTCGCAGCTTCGCGACGAACTTCATGCCCTCGCCGAAGTCATAAGACATGTCCGAATCGCCCATGATCACGTAGCGCCCGCGCGCCGCGCGGATGCCCCCCATGAGCGCACTGCCATAGCCCTTCTCCGCCACGTCCACGACTCGCGCCCCGAGCCCACGGGCGATCTCCTGCGAGCCGTCCGTCGAGCCGTTGTCCGCCACCACCACCTCGGCCCGCAGCCCCCCCTCCTCCACGCACCTCTGCGCCGCCCGGATGCACCCCGCAAGCGAGTTCGCCTCGTTCAGGCAGGGCAGCACAAACGTCACCTCAATCTCGGCACGCTCCGCCCCCGCCGGGTGCAGATCGACCACGGGCAGCACGCCCGAAGCACCCGCCCCCACGGGGCTTCCCCCGGCCCCCACGGGGCTATCCAGAGTTTGATCCATGCGCAGAGGGCTCCAATCCGCGCCCCGCGGGGCGCCCGCACATTGTTGGCGCACTCAGTAGCCCGGTCCCACTCGCGCCGGCCATCGCCCGCCGGGGTTCACCAGGATCGCCCCCACATGATTCAGGTTGGTGTGCGTCACCGCCGCGTCGATGCTCGCCGCGCCGGCCTTCAGCGCGCCGTAGACATCGTGGTCCGCGAGCGCCCGTGCCGGGTCAAGCCCGGCTTCACGCATCCGCCCCAGTGAGCCCGCGTCCACGATCGCGCCCGCCGCATCCGTCGGCCCGTCGCGGCCGTCCGTCGAGTACGCGACGATGACCGCGTCTCCCGGCAGCCAGTCCGGTCCTGACTCCAGTTCCAGCCCCGCCGCGAGTGCCAGCTCCTGGCTGGGGCCCCCCACCCCTCGCGAGGCGCCCACCGTCACCGTCGTCTCGCCGCCAAAGACCACCGCCACGGGCGTGCCCGCGTGCGCGAGCCCCGCTGCCTCGTGCGCAAGGGTTCGCCCGACCTCCGACGCCTCCCCCTCGATCTGGCGCCGGACCTCCACGCGGAACCCGGCGCGCTCCACGCACGCCGCCACTGCGTCCAGCACCGTCGAGTTGCTCGCGATCACGATGTGCTCGATGTGCGCCAGCCTGCGGTCGCCCGGCTTTGGCGTCTCCGCGTGCCGCCCGCGCGCCCCATCCCGCAGGTGCTGAGTCACCCTCGGCAGGACACCCGCGAGGCCACGGCGTTCAAGCACCCCCAGCGCATCCGCGTAGGTCGTGGGGTCGGGCGCAAACGGCCCGGACGAGATTACGTCCAGCGGGTCGCCCAGCACGTCCGACAGCACGTACACCCGCGTCGGACCCTGTGCCATCAGCCCTAGCCGCCCGCCCTTGAGCACCTCCACGTGCTTCCGCACCGCGTTGAGTTCGCCGATGGTCGCGCCGGCGAGTTGCAAGGCCCGCGTCGCTCCCGCGAGGTCTTCAACGGTCAGCCCCGCCGCCGCAACCGACAGGTACGCCGACCCGCCCCCCGACAATGCGACCACGAGCGCCCCTTCCGTCGCAGCCTCTTGAACAAACAGCGCAACCTGCTTCCCTGCTTCCTCATTCCTCGCGGTCGGGTAGGGGTGATCGGCCGCCAGCATTCGCCACGCCGGTCCGGGAGCACCCGCTGTGTCCGGGCCGACGATCAAGCCGGCCGCAAGGTTTTCCCCGCACAATACTTGGAGTTCCGCGCCCATCCGCACCGCCGCCTTGCCCACCGCCAGCCCAAAGACCCTTCGAGACTCCGGAATCCAGAGCCTCTTCAGTGACGGCACCGGGTCCGCCGCCCGTTGCGCCACGCGCACCAGGTCCATCGCGACACGCCGCAGTGCGTTCATGTTTTCCACACGACACCCTAGGTCGAGCTCTCAACCCCCCGATGGCACCGACAACTTTGACACCCGGCCATCCCGCTGGTAGCCTGCACCCTTCGGAGGGGAATGGCCCCCTGCGCTCCAGGAGATCTTCACATGAGTCAGTTTCCAGGAATGGCCGGCGCCCCCACCGGTGGCGCGATGAAGCCGCATCGCGGTACGCTCATCCTCGTTCTCGGCATCGTCGGACTAGTCATCTGCCTTCCCTGCGGCATCGCCGCTTGGGTCATGGGCCACAAGGATCTCAAGGAAATCGACGCCGGCCTCATGGACCCCGCAGGCAGGGGCACCACCAAGGCTGGCAAGATCATCGGCATGATCGCCACCATCCTCGGCTGCATCGCGATCGTCCTCAACATCGTGCTCACTGTCGCCGCGGGTTCCCGCTGAAGACCCTCAAAGAAAGGACTCGCCAGTGACCCAAGTCCCCCAGCAACCCGGCTACGGCATGCCGCCGCAGGCTCCCGGTGGCATGCTCAAGCCTCACCGCGGCACCGTCATCCTCGTCCTCGGAATCCTCGGCATCGTGGTCTGCGGGATCTGCGGCATCGTCGCATGGGTCATGGGTAACGCCGACCTCCGCGAGATCGACGCCGGCCTCATGGATCCCGCAGGCCGGGGCACCACTCAGGCCGGGAAAATTCTCGGCATGATCAGCGTCGGCCTCATGGCGCTGGGGATCGTCCTGTGGCTCATCATGATGGTCATCGGCCTCGGTGCCGCCGCCGCGGGTGCCGCCGGCAACGGGCCCTGAGTTTCGCCGGGCCTACAACCCGGTGACTATGCCCGCCTCACACTCGACACTTCGCCAACGACTCCAAGACCACGCCGTCCCGGGCGTGGTCTTTCTCGTTTGGGTCGCGATCGTCGTCCTCGCGTACTTCTTCTCCCAACGCACCGGCACCGACCTGCCCCTCTGCACGCTCCGCAGAGCCACGGGCATCCCCTGCCCCACCTGCGGCGGGACGCGCGCCACCATGAGCCTCCTGGCCGGACACCCGGTACGCGCCCTCGCCTTCAACCCTGTCGTCACCGTCTTTGTCGTCGTCGCGCCGCTCTGGTGGCTGTCGAGACTGCTCCGCCCCCCGCCCCCATGGAGCCCCGCACGCCGCCGCGTTGCGTCCATTCTCGCCTGGGTTCTCGTCCTCTCCAACTGGGCATACGTCATCTGGCACGAGGCATCGATCCGGGGCGGCTAGGGGCTGGTTCAACGCCTTCGCCTTGGTGGCCCCGCTCTCCAGAGCGGGGGCCTTCACGGTTTCAACTCATGCGCGCCATCGCGTCCAGCCTTCGAATCGCCTCCGCGATTGTCTCCCGCTTCTTGCAAAACGCGAACCGCACAAGGTCTCGCCCAAGCCCCGGCGTGCCGTAGAACACCGAGGGCGGGATCGCCGCCACGCCCACGCGCTCGGTCAGGTGATAGCAGAACGCGCGATCGTCCGCGAAGCGCAGGGGCGTGTGGTCCGCCATCACAAAGTACGTGCTGTGCGACGGGAACACCCGCAGGCCCGCCCGCGAGAGCGCTGCGCTCAGCGCGTCCCGGTTCTCGATGAACAGCCGGCGCAGCCCCGAGGCGTAGTCCCCGGGCGCTTCCAGCACCGCCGCCGCTCCGTGCTGCAGCGGGGTGGCGGCACAAAACGTCAGGTACTGGTGGGCCGCTCTCACAACCCCGGACAGGGGCTGCGGCGCCACCGCCCAGCCGATCTTCCACCCCGTCAGGCTGAACGTCTTGCCCAGGCTCGAGAGCGTGATCGTCCGCTCCCACATCCCCGGGAGCGTCGCCAGAGAGACATGAGGAAGCTCGGGCTCGAACGTCAGGTGCTCGTACACCTCGTCCGTGATCGCCACGAGCCCGTGGCGGATGCACTCGCCGGCGATGATGTCCAGTTCCTCGCGCGTGTAGACCTTCCCCGTCGGGTTGTGGGGCGTGTTCACGATGATCGCCCGCGTGCGGGGTCCGATCGCCGCCCGCAGTTCCGCCGGGTCAAACCACCACGCGCGGTGCCCGTCCGCCGGAGGCCTCAGCGTGACAAACCTCGGCACCGCCCCCGCCATCGCGATCGCCGTCACGTAGAAGTCGAAGAACGGCTCAAAGACCACGACCTCATCCCCCGGGTTCAGCAGCCCCAGGATCGTCGCGGGGATCGCCTCCGAGCACCCGTTCGTCACCGTCACGTTCGCTTCGGGGTCGATCTCGCCCCGCCCAAGCGCCGCCCACGAACCCGCGATCGCCCGGTTCAGCACGGGCACGCCGATCATCCTCGCGTACTGGTTGTGCCCCTCGTGCATCGCCCGGGCCGCCGCCTCCTTCGCCGCCGCCGGCCCGTCAAAGTCCGGAAAGCCCTGCGCCAGGTTCACCGCGCTGTGACGCACTGCCAGCGCCGTCATCTCCGCGAAGATCGAACCCCCAAACGGCCGAAATCGGTGCGCGATATCTGCGTGCATCAAGCAAAGCGTACTCGCCCGACGACCGCGCCGCGCCAACGCTTCCGCATGCTCAGGCCAGGTCAGCCCGCCCCCGTCTTCGCACTCCCCGACCAGCACGGTGCCATCACTTCCCTTGCGGACTTGCTGGCCCGGGGACCCCAGGTCCTCTTCTTCTACCCCGCAGACTTCACCCCGGTCTGCACCGCGGAGGCCTGCTACTACCGCGACGTCGCCAGCGAACTTGCCGCCCTCGGGGCACGCATCGTCGGCGTCAGCGGCGACCCGCCCGACTCCCACCGCCGCTTCGACACTCAGCACTCCCTTGGCCTCACGCTCCTCAGCGACATCGCCGGCGACACCGCCCGCGCGTACCAGGCCCTCGGTCTCTTCGGGTTCCTCCCCTTCGGCAGACGCCGCGTGACCTACCTCATCGGCACCGACGGGCTGATCAAGGACGCCGTCGCCCAGGAGTTCGGCATCTCTCGCCACAAGGACTTCGTCCGCCGCACCGTCCGGACGCTCCATGACGCCCTCACGCCGCGCGACGCGCGTCCCGGAACGCCTCACACCTGAACGACATTCCCCTCCGCGATCACGTACACCCGGTCGCCCCGCCCGGGCCTTACGGGAGCCCCGCCCGCGAAGGGCGTGCACGCGGGCAGCACCCCAACGCGCGGCCCTACCAGGAAGGCCGGGAGCTTCAGCCGATCCGTCGCCGACGCCAGCACCAACGCCGGGTGCAGGTGCCCGCACCACGTGTACACCCCGGGCTCCGCACTCTCCGCGGGCTCATGCCTGAACTCAAAGGGCCCTTCCCGAACCGGCCCCTCGCGCAGACGCACCCCCCACGCCTCGGTCGCTCGCTCCACGCGGCGGTCGTGATTCCCAGGAATGATCTCGAACACCGCCGACTGCCGCCGACGCCACTCCCCCACGCTCTCCACTAACTCGTCCGTGAGTCCCGCGGGTGCGTGCAGCAGGTCCCCGAGCACCAGCACACGCGCCGCGCCCGACTCCCGGATCGCCTCCTCAACCTGACGAAGCACCTCACGCCCCGCGTCCGACGGGATGGCGATGCCCGACGCTCGGAACGCGTCGGACTTTCCCAGGTGCAGGTCCGCCACCAGCAGCGTGCGCCGCGCGGGCCAATAGACCGCCCGCTGCGACATCAGGACGACCGGCTCGCCCTCCGCTCCCGCCTGCCCCCCGACGTGTGTGCGCTGGCTTCCCCGCATCCCGGCTCCCACTGCTGCTTCATCGCCTCGATCCGCTCCAGCAGCGAGCGGCTGCTCAACCTCCCCGCCAGCCGCTCGATCAGCAGCGGAAACGCCAGCGGCGAGGGCCTCGCGGCTCGAACGATACGGAGAGAGCCGCCGCTGATCCGCCCGAATGTCCGCGCCAGCCGCCCCGCCTCGTAGTGCCGGCTCATCACCTCCGACGTTGCCTGCCTGATCAGCAGGTTATTGGGTTCAAACTCGCTCAGCACGTCAAAGATCAGCGACGAGCCCGCCTGCAACTGCCGCGCTGTCCGCCCCCGCCCCGGATACGCCTGCACCACCAGCCCGGACACCCGCGCGATCTCCCGAAACTGCAACTTCGCCAGGAAGTTCGTGTTCGCGCTCTCCGCGGCGTCTCCCTCCAGGCCCTCCGGCGAGAACAGCCCCGGCCCCACAGCATTCTCAAAGTCGAACGGCTCCGCGCTCAGCACCTCCACGCCGTAGTCGTTCGCCGCAACCGAGAACGTGGCCGGCGAGAGCCTCGACAGCCTCAGAGCCAGCACCGCGCCGAGCCCCGCGTTCACCAGCCGCCCCTCGAACGGAAAGACGAACAGGTGGTGGCCCTCCCGCGTCCGCGTGATCTCGATGAGCGTCTCGTCCGGCGTCGGGATCGCGCTCACGCGCCGCTGCGCATCGAGAAATGGCCGGATCGCCAGCGACAGCGTGTCGTCAGGGCTCCTCCCCTCGTCGCAGAGCGACCGCCGGATCGCCTGCGACAGCGACTCCGAGATCGGCAGCCGCGTGCCCGACCAGATCGGCGTACACGTCGTCTTCCCGGTCGCGGGCCTCACATACGCCACGAGGTCCCGGAACCGCGCCAGCGTCAGCACCTTCCCGGCAAACACAAACCGCTGGCCCTCCCGCAGCCTCGCGATGAAGTCCTCCTCGATCCGCCCGAGCGAGCGCCCGGACGTGTACTTCACGTCGATCGTCCCGTCGCTCGTGATCGTTCCCACGTTCAGCCGGTGCAGCGCCGCCACCTTCCGGTCCGGCACCGTGTACACGCCGCCGCTCTCCACGACCTTGTGGTAGTTCTCGTACGCCCGAAGCGACTCCCCGCCGTGTGTCACCATCGAGAGCGCCCAGCCGAACTCCTCCGCAGTCAGACCCTCAAAGCTCGCCGCTCCACGCACCTCTTCCAGCATCGCCTCCCGGGTGAAGCCTCCCCCCAGCGCGCACGTCACCAGGTGCTGCACCAGCACGTCGATGGGCTTTGGCGCCGGCTCCCGGGGCTCGATCTCACCCCTCGCCAGCGCCTCCCGCGTCGCCATGAACTCCACGACCTCCATCAGGTGCGTCGGCACGCACGTCACGCGGCAGGGTGTGCGTGGCCTGTGGCTCGACCGCCCCGCCCGCTGCACCAGCCTCGCGATCCCCTTGGGCGAGCCCACCTGCAGCACCCGCTCCAGCGGCGCAAAGTCCACCCCCAGGTCCAGCGAGCTCGTCGCGACCACGATCCGCACGCTCCCGTCCTTCAGGCCCCGCTCCACCCGCGCTCGCTCCTCCCGATCGATGGAGCCGTGGTGCAGCGCCATCACTGGCTCCCACTCCGGCCTCAGCATCCGCAGCGCGGCGTACCAGCGCTCCGCCTGCGAGCGTGTGTTCGTAAACACCAGCGAGGGCAAGGCAGGGTCCAGCGCCGCCGCCACTTCCTCCGCCATCACCAGCCCCAGGTGCCCCGCCCAGGGCAGCGTGCGCCCGTCCCGGGGCAGCAGCACGTCCAGCTCCACGGGCCGGGGCATGTCGCCATCGATCACTACCGGCGTCTCGCGGGCACCCACCGCCGCCCGAGCCGCCACGCCCGCGTTGGGCAGCGTCGCCGAGACCGCCCACGTCCGGACGCGCGGCGAGAACGCCCGCAGGCGGGCCAGCGCCAGCTCCGTCTGGCTCCCGCGCTTGCTCGCCACCAGCTCGTGCCACTCGTCCAGGATCACCGCGTCGCACCCAGCCAGCACCGTGGGCGCGTCGCCCCGCGTCAGCAGCAGCGTCAGTGACTCCGGCGTCGTCACCAGCACCTCGGGCAGGCCCCGCTGTTGCCGCCTCCGCACCGCGTCCGGCGTGTCCCCCGTGCGGCTCTCGACCCGCACGGGCAACCCCAACTCGATGACCGGGCCCGCGAGTGCCATCTCCACGTCCCGCGAAACCGCCCGAAGCGGGCTCACATAGAGCACTCGCAGCCCGGGCCGCACCCGCCCCCGCGCGTGCTCCGCGCACAGCATCGCCAGCGGCCCGCCGAACGCCCCGTACGTCTTCCCCGCCCCGGTCGAAACCTGGATCAGCCCGCTCCGCCCACACAGAAACGCCCGCCACGCCCGCCTCTGAAACTCCCAGGGCTCCCACCCGCGCGACGCAAACCACCCCTCGACCATCCCGAGGCCCGCGGCGTGCTCCTCCCCCGCTGTCGACTCGGTGCCCAACCGCATCGCTCCACCCTTGATGCCCCGCCAACGATCGCAGCGTAGCCCCAATCCGCGTCGGGCCCGCCTGCGAAGGGCCTACCGGGAGCTCGCATGCGAACGCTCGTCTGGTTCAGGTCCGACCTGCGGACCCTCGACAACCCCGCACTGCACGCCGCATGCGCCCAGAGCGATCAGGGCGTCGTCGGTCTGTTCGTGGTCTCTCCCGGCGAGTGGCGAGCGCACGACCTCGCGCCCGTGCGCATCAACCTCATGCTCCGCACGCTCCGCGAGCTCTCCGCCTCGCTCGCGTTGCTCCGCGTCCCTCTGCTCATCGTCACCGCCGAACAACCCCGCGACGTGGCCCCGGCCGTGCTTGCTTCCGCCCGTGACCACGCCTGCGACACCATCGCCTTCAACCGCGAGTACGAACTCAACGAGTCGCGGCGGGACGCGCGCCTCGAGGCGCTCGCCGCGAAGGCCGGCCTCCGGGTCCACACCCACCATGGCCAGGTCCTGATCGCGCCCGGCTCGGTCCGCACCGCAGAGGGCCGGCCCTACACCGTCTTCACCCCATTCAAGAAGTCTCTGTTTCGCGCGCTCGCCCAGGCAGGTCCCATCCGCCCGCTCGGCTCGCCCAAGACGCAGCCCGAACTCGTCGCCAGGCCCTCGCCAATCCCCGCCACGCTCCCGGGCTGGGAGTCACCCGTCCCCGCCTCCGAGTGGCCCGCGGGCGAGGCCGCCGCACACCACGCGCTCCGGGCCTTCGCCGCCGAGTCTCTGGGCAACTACCGCGACCGCCGCGACCTTCCCGGTGCCCAAGGCACCTCGCGTCTCTCGCCTGCGCTGGCCATCGGCACACTGAGCCCCGGGCAGTGTCTCGCCGCCGCGCTCACGAGCGCCGCCGGGCCCGACCCTTTCGCCGCTCTTGCCGATGGGCCGGCGACCTGGGCCAGCGAGCTCGCCTGGCGCGAGTTCTACATTCACATCGTCGCCGCCTTCCCGCGCGTCTGCATGCACCGGGCGTTCATCCCCGCCACCGAGCGCGTGGCCTGGCGTGACTCAGCCGCCGACCTTGCCGCGTGGCAGCAGGGCCGCACGGGCATCCCACTCGTCGACGCCGGGATGCGCCAACTCCTGGCCACAGGCTGGATGCACAACCGCGTCCGCATGGTCGCCGCGATGTTCCTCTCCAAGAACCTGCTGCTGGATTGGCGCCTCGGTGAGCGGTGGTTCATGCGCCACCTCGTGGACGGCTTCCTAGCCTCCAACAACGGGGGCTGGCAGTGGTCCGCAAGCACGGGCACCGACGCCGCCCCGTACTTCCGCGTCTTCAACCCCGTCAGCCAAAGCCGGAGGTTTGACCCTAAGGGCGACTACATCAGACACTGGGTCCCCGAGCTGCGGTCGCTCGACGCACACGCCATCCACTCGCCATGGGAGCTCCCGCCTCTGTCCTCCGCAAGGCTTGACTACCCCGCGCCGATCGCGGACCTCGCCACCTCCCGCGCCCGCGCGATCCAGGCGTTCCGCGTGCTCTAGCCCGAGATCTACACCAGGCCCAGCGCGAAGAACGCCGCCGTGAACGCCAGGTCGGCCACAACAATCGCGACCACGCACTGCACAACGGTGCCGGTCGTTGCCCGCCCTACACCCGCCGCTCCGCCCGTCACCCGCAGCCCATTCAGACACGCGATCAGCCCGATCAGCACGCCAAAGACCGTGCCCTTCATCACGCCGGTCCAGAAGTCCACGGGCTTGACCTGCTCCAGCATGTTGCTCACAAAGGTCGCGTACGGAATCTGCAGCACCAGCACCGAGATCCCCATCGCCGCGATGCACGCCATCACGTCCGCGATGACCGCCAGCACCGTCATGCTCACGACCGACGCGATCACGCGAGGCACCACCAGAAACCGCACCGGGTCCAGCGCGTGCGCCTCCAGCGCCTCGATCTCCTCGCTCACCACCATCGTTCCGATCTCCGCCGCGATCGACGCCCCCGCAAAGCCCGTCATCACGATCGCCCCGATCAGCGGCCCAAGCTCCCGCAGCACCGCCACTCCGATGATGTTCGCCACCAGCTCCTTCTGCCCGAACTGGTCCAGCGGCGGTGAGAGCTGAAACGCCAGGATCAGCCCGACGCACCCCGAGACCAGGGACACGATCAGCACGCTCCGGGCGCCGATCCGCACGACCTGCGTCATGATCGCGGGCCGCCCCAGCCGCGTCCGCTTGCGGAACATCGCCCGCAGCACCCACGCCGTGCTCTTCACAAGCAGAAACAGCGACGCGCCCGTCTGGTCAAGTACCTGCAGCGCCCGCGCCCCGATGAACTCCAGGGGCGACGTGACCAGGCGCGCAAGCCCGCGGCCCGCGGCCTCCAGCCCCCGCCCCGCGCCATCCGAGTTGTCCGGAGCGGTCGCCATGGTTCGTCAGGTGCTCATCGCAGCGCTCGAGTCCGTCACGATCGTAAAGACCGAGTGCAGCTTCGCGATCTCAAACACCGCCCGCACCCGCTCGCTCAGGCCGCATAGCACCAGGGGCACACGGTCCCGCTTCGACATCTGCAGCGCCTGCACCAGCGCCGCCAGCCCCGGCGTCGCCATATAGGGCACCCCCGTCAAGTCGATCACCACGCGCCGCGCCCGTCCGTCAAACGCCTCCCGCACCGCCTGCTGCAGCGTCGGCGCCTCGTGGTATCCGATGTCCCCAGAAGGTGCCAGCACCACGGCACCCTCCGGGCTCCTGTTGACCTTCACCGCGAGCGGAATCCTGTCGGCCATTCTGCGTCACCCCTCACAACAGCACGGGTTGCGGACACCGGGCGCCACACGCTTCACGAGCGTCAGCCGCATGCCCTTAGCCTCCCGACGTTCGTACACCGCTTCGTCCATCGTCTCGCGGATGATGTGCACACCCAGGCCCCCGGGCCGGATGTCCGACAGGTCTCGCCCACGGATCGCCGCCGGGTCCACCTGCCTCGCCTCGTCCTCGATCACGATGCGCACCCCCACCTGCGTCTCGGTCGCCGGCAGCGGGTACACCCGCACGCTGATCGGCCCGTCCAGCCGCCGCTCATACCCGTGCTTCATGATGTTCGTCAGCGCCTCATCCACCGCCAGCGCCACCTGAGACCCCGGCGTCTCCGGAAAGCCCAGCGCCCGCGTCACACCCACCATGAACTCCCGAACCGCGCACAGATAGCACGGGTTGCTCACCAGGTCGATGCGAAGATCGGGCGTGTCACTCATGCGCTCCGGCCTCCCGATCCTTTACCCACTCCGACCACCGATCCATCGCCCGGCGGCGGCGCTCGGGCGGGTCCGACGCATCGTACCCCAGACGCTCGCCCGTCACCCGGTCCAGCGCCTCGATCGCCAGAAGCCTCGTCGCCGGGTCGTCGCTCGCCAGCATCCGCACCAGGTCCCCAGTCGCCCCGGCGTCCCTCGCGTCCCCGGCACGCACGATCGCCATATTCCGCGCCGCCGGCTCCGGAGAGTCAAAGTCCGCACGGATCGCCGGCCCGCACCCGGCGATCCCCGCCACAACCCCCGCCAACGCCATCCACAGCACTCGCGACATCGCAGCAGTGTAATCGACAACCCGCCCCTCTGTCCCGCAGCCTCCGGCACTCCAATACTCTTGGTTCCCCTCAGCACGGAGCCACCATGCCCACCCCCAACGCCGACCCCAGCGCCGTTGAGTCCATCCCGGTGCTCGACTTCGGCGGGCAGACCGCTCAGCTCATCTGCCGCCGCGTCCGTGATGCCGGCGTCTTCTCCAAACTCGTCGCGCCAGACATCTCCCCCGCCGCCCTCGCCGCAATGAACCCCGCCGGCATCATCCTCTCCGGCGGGCCCGCCAGCGTCTACGAACCCGGCGCCCCCACCTGCGACCCGGCCATCTTCGACCTCGGAATCCCCGTCCTCGGAATCTGCTACGGCTTGCAGCTCGCCGCCCACCTCCTCGGCGGCAAGGTCACCCCGGGAAAGCACCGCGAGTTCGGCAGGGCCTCCCTCTCCATCGACCGCCCGGGAGATCTCTGGAAGGGCGTGCCCCCAACCACGACCGTCTGGATGTCCCACGGCGACCAGGTCGCCTCCACCGGCGACCTCTTCATCCCGCTCGCCAGCACCCCAACCTGCCCAAACGCTGCCGTCCTCTCCACCGCCAAAGGCCGCCGGTTTTTCGGCGTCCAGTTCCACCCCGAAGTCACCCACACGCCCCACGGCACCGACATCCTCCGAAACTTCGTCTACGAAGTCTGCAAGTGCCGCGGCGAGTGGCGAATGGCCGACTTCGCCAACTCCGCCGCTCACAAGGCCCGTGACCTCGTCGGCTCCGCCCACGTGATCTGCGGCTTGTCCGGCGGCGTGGACTCCTCCGTCGTCGCCGCACTCCTCCACAAGGCCATCGGCCCCCAGCTCCACTGCGTCTTCGTCGACACCGGCCTCCTCCGCCGCGGAGAGCGAGACCTCGTCGAATCCACCTTCCGCGACCACTTCCGCATCGACCTGCACGTTGTCGACGCCGAAGCCGACTTCCTCTCCGACCTCGCCGGAGTCACCGAGCCCCAGGAAAAGCGCAAGCGCATCGGCCGCCGCTTCATCGACGTCTTCAAGGCCAAGGCCAAGTCCATCCCCAACGCCACCATGCTCGCCCAGGGCACCCTCTACCCGGACGTCATCGAGAGCGGCCACGGGCACTCCGGCAAGGCCGCAGGCATCAAGCTCCACCACAACGTCGGCGGCCTCCCCGCCGAGCTCGGCTTCAAACTCGTCGAGCCCCTCCGCGACCTCTTCAAGGACGAAGTCCGCAAGTTGGGCGGCGTCCTGGGCCTGCCCGACCACCTCATCTGGCGTCACCCCTTCCCCGGCCCCGGGCTCGCCGTCCGCGTGCTGGGCGAGGTCACCAGGGCCAAGCTCGACCTGCTCCGCGCCGCCGACGAGATACTCCTCGAAGAGATCGTCGCCGCGGACCTCTACCGCAAGACCAGCCAGGTCTTCGCTGTGCTCCTGCCCGTGCAGAGCGTGGGCGTCATGGGCGACGGCCGCACATACGAGAGCACCGTCGCCCTCCGCGCCGTCGAGTCCGAGGACTTCATGACCGCCGACTGGTCACGCATCCCCTACGACGTCCTCGCACGGGTCAGCAACCGCATCATCAACGAAGTCCGCGGCGTCAACCGCGTCGTCTACGACATCTCCAGCAAGCCCCCTGCCACCATCGAGTGGGAGTAATGCGCCCGGCAACCGAAATCCGCCGGTGTGGCACGATTCGTGTGCCTCCCGGCCGCGCTCACGGACACCCACCGCCGCCCACGATATTGATGACGGCGGAGACGTCGTCCTGGTCGACGTTGCCGTCGTGGTTGAAGTGGGGGTCGATGCCGGTGGGGCTGGGGCCGGTCCTGGGTGGGGCCGGTCCTGAGTGGGGCCGGTCTCCAGACCGGCCCATTGCCGCCGCTTCGTTCCTCGCTCCTCTTCCACTCCCTCTTCTGCCTCACCGTCGTCGGTAGGGCAGGCTTCCAGCCTGCCTTTCTTCACTTCTCCTCTTCCCTTCCTCGCTGCTTCCCTCCTTAGGCGGGCCCGGGGCGGCGCGCATTCCTGCCGCGCCACTGGGGGCGGCGGGTCGTAACGCTGCTCCAGGTGGTTCGCTCGGACCCCAGTTGCGTGGTGTCCGCGGCGCAGGTCTTGTGGCTGTGCCGGATGTGGCTCGACCGCGCGGCGGTTCTCCTCGCTCGATGTATTACAAGGCGGGGTTGCTCACTCGGCAGCCGCTGGTCGGCGGAGCGCGGCCAAGCGGGGAACCCGCACTGGCGACGCCGTCAGAGCCCGGCGACGCCAGTGGCACTTTGGAATGAAGCCGGTCGCGCGCCGCCGGCCGGTCGTTCGGATGTTGACGTTGCAAAGCAAAGCTTGGGCAGGCGGCCGCACCGATCGCCGCAGGTGCCGGTGATCGGTGACACGAAGTCAGTCGCCCGTGCGACCGGTGCCACCCCGCCCGCCGTCACCGAGAATGGGGACTGGATCGGGCATTGCCCGAAAGTATGGGTGCCGGCGACGGCAGACAGCAAAACACCAAGCCACATTCCACGCATCGGTTCCTCCTTTGACATCGGTGTCGGCGTCCAATCAGCATGGCGCACGGAAGAGCGACGACGAACCCCGGTGACGGTACGTTGGAAGCCACGCGGACGGCTGCTCCCAGGCCGAACCACAGTTCGGCACGAGCGTCGCCATCGACCCGATCCGCCCACTGCCAGACGTGCGATTGCGCGAACGACCCGACCGCGTACACGCTCCCACTGGGCCCGGCAAAGCTCGCCGTCAGCGTCGGCACGGTGCCGGACACGTCGAGCAGGCCCCAGGGCGTCTGCGTCGCGGGGTACTGCCCCAGCGCCCAGTCGCCGATCCTGCGGTTCGTGCCGATCAGCGTGTCGCCGA
>Ga0154020_10001383_pt1 | contig 30021 bp, 9 predicted proteins | sample Klosneuvirus_201_FD_109709 | JGI IMG/M metagenome (GOLD analysis project Ga0154020, IMG submission 109709) | Active sludge microbial communities from wastewater, Klosterneuburg, Austria - Klosneuvirus_20160825_MG | ecosystem: Engineered > WWTP > Aerobic digester > Activated sludge | place...
CTCTCAAGGAGTTCATGATGAGTTTTCGGATCTGTCTGACGTTCATTTTTGGGTCTGTATTTGTCCCCGCTGCTCTGGCTGAAAAGAATGTTGAGATCAAGCCGAAGATTGCCGAACTGGGAATGGTGATCGCCACGGAGACATTTGAAAATCCTCTGGCCGAGCCCCTCGCGGCGGTCAAAGGAGAATGGAAGGTCGTTGATGGTGTTCTGACTGGCAAGGAACTGACAGCTGACAAGCACGCTGCCGTGCTGAACTATCAAATGAAGAACCGCAATTCGGTCGTCCGCTTCTCATTCAAATTCGACGGCACAACGAAGGGCTTTAACTTTAGTCTGAACCACGCGAAAGGTCATTTGTTTCGCGTGATCGTGTCGCCGACCAGCCTGTCAATCAATCTGGACAAGGACAAGCAGGATCCGGCATCAAAGGCGATTGTCCTTGGCAGCAAAAAGGGCAGCTTCGAGCCGGGGAAATGGTACACGATGCAAATTGAGATGCTGAGCAGCCGTGTTGTGGCCCAGACGGACAACGGGATGATCGTGGAAGGGTCGCACGCGACCCTTGACACCGACAAACCGAACTACCGCTTCGTCATGAAAGGCGACTCGCTGGCTCTCGATGATCTGCAGGTTTGGGAGTTGAAATGACGGTGGCCCCCTTTCAAGGAACAGTCCCGAAATAACATCTCGAAAAGTACGTCAGGCTTTCCAGCCTGACATTGAGTGGAATTCGACAGGCTTGAAGCCCATCGTACCTTCGCGGAAGGTCTGAATATTGAACTACCGTGGCCGAATCGCAGTCGTTGAATTCATCAATTGTTCGGAAAATGCTGAGATTTTTCTTAAAATGGCGCTGTCCAACTAAGGAACACCCCAAGTGGCCACTGCCTGGTAATTTCCTGATCTCTTCAAACAGAATGGTAGGAATAGTTTCTAAACGCATCCCCGTTACGTAGTCTGATTTACTGTGGAAATGATCTTCGGACCGGAGCTGCATGCGATTTGATTGTCGAGTTGGGCAAGCGAACGCGATGTAAGTCAATGACGGTTCCTGAACCTGCCTCAGATTTTGACACAGGACATCAGGGAGAGACCATAATTCGAAGGAACGCGACAAGATTCGATTTTTCGACCGAAAGTCGGTCGGGAGTTCCCCATGCCAATTGGTTTTAGTTCACCACAGCCGTTATCCCACTTGAGCGCCACTGCGCGAGAACCGCTCGCCGTAATCGGAATCGGCTGCCGCCTTCCGGGCGACATCAATTCACCTACGACATTCTGGGAGGCTCTGCTGGAGGGCCGCGACGCAATCTGTGATGTGCCGGAAGACCGCTGGAACCATTCGCGGTTTCACGACACCAATCCTGAAAAATTCGGTTGCATTCGCAACGCGAAGGGTGGATTTATCAAAGGCGTCGATTTGTTCGACGGCGAGTTCTTCGGGTACTTTCCGGCCGAGGCTCAGCGGATTGATCCACAACAGCGGTTGCTTTTGGAAGTCACCCATGAAGCGATGGAAGACGCTGGCATCCGACGCGACCAACTGGATGGTTCACGCACGTCTGTTTTCATCGGTTCGTTCATGTATGATTACCTCTGCATGCAGACCGGTAGCGACCAGCGCGATGAAATCAACTCCTATGTAGCGATGGGGTCGGGCATCATGTCGCTGGCAAACCGCGTTTCGTACGATTTCAATCTGAAAGGACCCAGCGTTTCTCTCGATACCGCCTGCTCTAGCTCGCTGGTTGCGGTACATCTGGCCTGCCGCAGCCTGTGGAATGGAGAGGCGGAATTAGCAATTGCCGGTGGCGTCAATATGATGCTGCGTCCGGAATCTTCGATCGTGCTGTCTAGGGCCGGTTTCTTGAATCCGGACGAGAAATGCAAAGCCTTTGACGCTTCGGCCAACGGTTATGTTCGGGGAGAAGGCGTTGGGGCAGTAATCCTCAAGCCGTTGAGTAAAGCACTAATCGATGGTGATTTGATTTACGCATGTGTGCTCGCGACTGGCGTAAATCAGGATGGCTATCTGCCGGAAGGTTTCACCGTTCCGAACGTCTTCTCACAGATCGCCTTGCTGGAATCTGTCTACGTGGAAGCCGGGATCGATCCGCTGAAAGTGGATTATGTGGAAGCCCACGGTACTGGCACATCCGTTGGAGACCCGATCGAAAGTCTGGCGATCGGAGCGGTCCTTGGTCAGAATCGTCCCGCAGGTCCTCCTCTTCTCATGGGGTCGGTTAAGACAAATATTGGGCATCTGGAAGGTGCTGCGGGAATTGCGGGATTCATCAAGGGCGTATTGACCGCATATCATCGCATCGCGCCACCCAATCTGCACTTCCACGAACCAAATCCCGGGATCAACTGGGATTACAACAATCTCGATGTACCCACGATCCCCACGTCGCTGAATTCCAAAGACCGACCATTGAATGTGGGCGTCAATTCCTTTGGTGCGGGTGGAACCAACGCCCATGTTGTCATCCAGGGGCCTGCGATCCCGAAAGTTATTCATCACATCGGGAATGCTACGCATCGAACGGCTGCTATCGGCGCGACATTGTATGTGCTCAGTTCCCCGAACCGCGACACATTGCGAACAATTGCGTTGCGACACGCGGATTTTCTGAACACCGCTTCCCGCGACCTGGACGACATCGCATTTTCCGCCTTTTCCCGTCGCAGCCACTACCCACTCCTGCTGGCCGTTGTGGGAGAGACAAAGTTTGAAGTGGCGGATCAGCTTCGCAAGTTTGCCGATGGTCAGGTGGATTCGACAATTTTGTCAACGAAGATCACACGCAGGAAAAAGCCGAAGCTGGCATTAGTCTTCTCCGGACAGGGAGGCCAGTGGGCTCGGATGGGACTGCAGTTGATGGAGCGGGAACCCATCTTTCGTGAATCGATCGAAGAGATCGATTCACTGTTTCATGATCTCGCTGGCTGGTCGCTGCTCGAAGAGCTTCGCAAGAGTGCCGCCGAATCCAAAGTCAACGACACGGTCGTGGTTCAGCCTGCGATTATGGCCATTCAGATTGCACTGGTCCGGCTCTACGAACGGTATGGCATCCGGCCCGCTGGAGTCGTGGGCCATTCCATCGGCGAAGTCGCCGCCGCCTTTACCGCCGGGGCCATCACATTGGAGCAGGCGGTTCAGGTCATCTACCATCGTTCTCAGGCTCAAAATCTGGCCTCCGGAAAGGGTGGCATGCTGGCTGTCGGCCTGTCCTTCGAAGACGCGACAAAACTCATCGAGGGTTACGACGGCCGTGTTTCCATCGGTGCCGTGAACGGCCCGGAGATGCTCACTTTATCCGGCGACACAGCACCGCTCGATGAAATCGCAAAAGTGCTGGAATCGCGGAGCGTCTTCAACCGGACGGTCAAAGTTCAGGTGGCCTATCACAGCCATCACATGGAGCCAATTAATGGTATCATGCTGGAGTCTTTAAAAGATTTCCATGGCGAATGGACAAGGATACCGCTGTATTCCACGGTGTCAGGCCGGCTGGAACATGGGACGCACCTGGACGCGGAATACTGGTTCCAAAATGCCCGCAAGCCGGTGCTGTTTACCAAAGCATTGGCAGCCATGCTGACCGATGAATTCGATACGTTTGTGGAGATCGGCCCGCATCCTGTACTCGTGGGCGGTTCTGAAGCTTTGATACAGAAACGCGAAACCGATGCCGCGATCTGCGCGTCAATGACGCGGAAAGAGCCAGAAGTCACCGTGTTCCTCCAGAGTCTGGCCCGACTTGCGGCACGAGGCTTGTATCCGGATACGACAACGTTGTTCGGCAGCGAACGGCGATACGTGCGATTGCCTGCCTATCCGTGGCAACACACCAGGCACTGGTTCGAGTCTCCTGCGGCGGCGGACGTTCGTTTTGGTCGATTTGAACACCCCTTTTTGAAGAGCCATACTCAAATGGGGACGGAAGAGGGGCTGGCGGTCTGGGAAGCTTCTCTCGATGTTCAGAAGTTTCCGTATCTGTACGACCATCAGGTAGATGGCGAAATCGTGTTTCCGGCAACCGGGCATTTGGAACTGGCATGGGCCGCCTCCAGTCAGCAGTTTCGTTACGTTCCATTTTTTCTAGAAAACCTGCAATTTGATTCGCCGCTGATCATTCCCGACAACAGCCGATATCCGCTCAATGTACACTTGGAAATCGTCTCCGCAGATGGCGACTATCGCATTTGCACGCGCCCGGCTGAATCACGCGAGCATGCGTCGTGGTCAAAGCATTCGTCTGGCCGCATCAATACCGTGCAGGATCGCTTTGAAAAATCGCTTGTGTCACTCGATGATCTCCGCGTGCGATTCCGAGACGAAGAATGCCTCTCCATTGAACAGTTCTACGGGAATCTTCGAGAGGCGGGTCTGGCATACGGTGAAACATTCCGCTGTGTCCAGGAGCTTCGGCATCTCGGCCAGGAATGGCTGGCCCAGTTGACGTTGCCTGTGGAACTGCTGCATGAATCAAAGAGGAACTATTTTCACCCAGCATTGCTTGATGCGTGTATCCATGTCGTCTTCGCTGAGGTTCATCGAAATGGAGATCCGTTTCGAATTTACCTGCCTTATCGCATTAATCGAGTTCGGCTGTACGGACGGCCTACACAGCATGTCTGGTCCCACGTTCACATTACGCGACACGACGATCAGTATCTCTGCTCGGACACGCTGATATTTGACGAGACAGGCGCACTTGTTGCCGAGGTGCTTGGACTGATCGGTAAGCGTTTGGTTGGAGCGGGTTCTCGGCAGGCGGACATGTCGTACGAAGATTGTTACGAGTACCAGTGGACGGAAGCAACTCGGGTTTTCACCGCTGAAACGCGCGTGTATGACCTTATTCGCGCCGTGCTGATCGCTCCCGAATTGCCAGATTCTGCGGAAGATCGCGCTACCTCCAACATCGCCAGACTACTCTCAGCGGAAGGAGTCCAAACTCGGATTGTTCGCCCGGGGCCAGAAGAATGTTACGACGAATTGCTGGCAGATACCCCACTGGACCGACGAACACTGATTGTTTTCGCGGCGGGTTTGTCGCCGGTCGGCTCCGATTGGAAGGGCCTCTCTGGATGTCCTGCAATACCATCACTCCTGCGATTGGTTCAAACATTGCACAGGCGAGAAGGAGTGCCGCGACTCTGCCTGATAACGAATGGCGCGACGGGGATAAATACCGACCCAAGTCTGGATTTGAGCCAGGCGGTGTTACACGGGATGGCACGAGTCATCCGCAGTGAATTCCCGCAAATGTCGCTGACTGTGATCGATCTGAGTGCAGCAATGCCTGCCGATGAAATCAGCGCACTGATTGAAGAACTTCTCCACACGCGCCGAGATCAGGATGAGTCAGAAATTGCGATGCGCGGGGACGTGCGCCTTCTGCGACGAATGCTTCCGGTCGATCGGGATTCAGCCGAACTGGCGGCGACGGTCGAGGAACCGGGTGTCGGTGGCGCTTATCGAGCCGATCAGGCCATACCGGGATCGCTCGAACAAATTGCTTTCCGCCGGCTTCCACCTGTTGTTCATGGTGCAGACGACGTGGAAATCGCCGTTCAGGCATCGTCATTGAACTTCAAAGACGTGATGAATGCCATGGGGCTACTGCCCTCCAGCGTCGTTGCTGGCGGACTGACTGAACATCGGCTTGGGCTGGAAGTAGCTGGGCGAGTCCTCCGAACCGGGCCTTTAGTCAAGCACATCCAACCAGGTGATGACGTGATTGCTCGCGTCGCGGAGGGCTTCTGCGGCCGCGTGGTCGCCAACGGGAAATACGTGTTCCCCAGACCGAAGCAGTTGACCGCGCAGCAGGCTGCGGCGATTCCACTCGTTTACGTCACGGCGTGGTACTCGTTGTTCCACCTCGCCCGCATTATTCGAGGCGAAACTGTCTTGATTCATTCGGCTGCTGGCGGCGTGGGCTTTGCTGCGATTCAACTCGCAAGGCGCGCCGGAGCGACGGTCATTGCCACAGCCGGATCAGAAGAGAAACGTGAATGGTTAAGACAACTGGGCATCGAGCATGTCTTCGATTCTCGTACGCTCGATTTCTACAACAAAGTGATTGATGTAACCGGTGGGCGCGGTGTCGATATCGTCTTGAATTCTCTGACGGGCCGTTTTATCGCTCAGGGCATGAAATGTCTGGCACCATTTGGGCGTTTTATTGAACTCGGCAAAGTGGATATTTATCGAAACAGCAAACTCGGTTTGGAACGACTTGGCGAGAACATCTCATATTTTGTGGTCGATGTCGATCGGCTTGCTGTCCACAAGCCCGAGTTGCATCGGCAAATCCTGAGTGAAGTCATCGACTTATTTGCGAGTGGAGATTTGCAGCCCCATGAGATTACTGAATTCCAGATTTCCGATCTCCCACTTGCATTGAAGTTCATGATCCGCGCTTCATATCGAGGCAAGATTGTCCTGAATATGGAGCAAGATACTGTTCCAACTCTGCCGGCGCGAAATGCCTCATTCCGATCAGACCGCAGCTATTTGATTTCTGCCGGTGCCAGTGGCTTTGGGCTGGAAATCGCGCAATGGATGCTTAATTGTGGTGCTCGCTGTTTTGTGTTGCTTAGCCGCAGCGGTCCTAAAAGTGACGAGGATCGAAAGACCATTGAATTGATGAGGGAACGCGGTGCCCGGATCCTTCTGCCACAGGTTGACGTCGCTGATCAGAATGCGGTGCGACAAGTCATGGAACAAATCCGGGGCGAGCTTCCGCCACTTGCGGGAGTAATCCACGGTGCGGCGGTAATGGACGATGCGACTATTCCGAATATTGACATGGCTCGCTTTGAACGGGTCTTCCGACCCAAGGCGCAGGGAGCCTGGAGTTTGCATGAGGCCACTGTCGATGCCGGATTCTGTCTGGATTTCTTTGTCATGCTTTCTTCGGTGTCTTCTGCACTGGGACTTTACGGTCAGGTAAATTACGCTGCAGCCAACTACTTTCTTGATGCGCTGGCGCAGTATCGGCAATTGAAAGGACTCCCCGGCACATCCATAAATCTTGGCATTTTGGGTCAATACGCCGGGTTGTCGAAGACGCTGAACGAAGGTCAGGACGTCATTGGTTTGGTAGAAAGTCAAGGTCTTCTGGTGACACCGCTGTCGCACATTCTGGCGAAGCTGGACGCCACGATCGTTCAACAACCCGTCCAGCGAATGACTGGGCGATTTGACTGGATCAAGTTTCGCGCGGCCTATCCTCACTTGGCGCGGGACTCCCGATTTGTCGATTTGCTAAGCGACGCGGCGCTGGCACGTGGAAGTCGTTCGAAGCGAGCCAGTCTTCGCGACACACTCTCCGAACTTGATTCGGAACAGCAGATTCAACGACTCCAGGAGGAACTGGCCGGTGCCTTGGCACGCATACTCGACGTGCTGCCGGAGAAACTTGACGTTACCGCTTCGATAGATAGTTTTGGTCTGGATTCGCTCGCTCTGACGAGCTTGCAGATCGGAATTGTGCGATCGCTGGACATTAATGTACCACTTATCAAATTGCTCAAAGGGCCGAGCATCGCGACTCTCGCGATCGACTTGGCCGTGCAATTGACCGAGAGTGCTGCGGGCGAGTCAGTTGGCGATGCGGCGGAAACTGGTGCTGCGTTCACCCTGGCCGATTTGGAGGGCGTGCATGTCCTTAGCCCTTGGCTGATTCGCGGGTCAAGCAGCGCCAGCGCCTCCATCAGGTTGATTTGTTTTCACTCGATGGGAGTTGGGGCTTCGCTGTTCACCAAATTCCTGCTTAACCCGCCGGACGATTTTGACATTCTGGCGGTGCAAACGCCTGGTCGAGAAAACCGACTGGCCGAACCGGCTGCCGAGAGTGTCATGGAACTCGTTGATGAGATCGCACCGATGCTCCATCCTCTTTTTGACCGACCTGTGATTATTTGGGGGCACAGTTTCGGCGGTGTCGTTGCGTGGGAAGTCATCCGACGATTGCGCGATGAGTTCCAATTGGAACCGAAACATTTTGTAGTCACCGGGACGGCGGCACCGCACCTTATGGATCGCTGGCAGAATCGTGAAGTTCTGCTGAAGTCCCTTATTACGGACAACAGTCCTGAGTACCTGATGTCATTGTCTCGATATGTTGAGAACCCGGATTTCATCAAAGCGATTCTGCCCGGAATGAGACGGGATTTTCCGCTGTTGAAGAACTATCAATTTCGTCCAGGCCCGCCACTAAGTTGCCCAATGACCGCGTTTGCCGCCCGCCAGGACGACATGGTCTATGCAGACGAAATCCGCGAGTGGTCTCAACACACAGGTGGAGGATTCGAGTTAATCGATGTCGATGGCGATCACTGGTTCCTGGATCGCAATCGCGAGCGAATAATGGCGATGTTTCACGAACTTGCCGCCTGCCATCGGCCCGCTCAAATAGATGACGTCGCAGAGTCACGATCTTTGTGACGGCGTATTTCAGGACCATTCCTAATCTATGCCAATCGTCTCGATGGCGAATTCACCGCCCATTGCGTGCAATGCTTGTCTTGCCGTTATCAGATCTTGCCGTGCATCCGGCCAATCATACTTCTGGCCGACTTGACCACGGGCGAAAAGTGTTTGGGCATGCTCGAAACTCGCCCCCTGCCGTAACGCGACCGCCAGACTTTCGTCAAACGAATGACGCGCCTTGTGAATCTGCCCGTGAATCGCAGCGATTAATCCGCACTCACGCAGCGAGTGAGGAAGTTCGGTCTGAAACGTGTTGGCGGTCTTCAGAGCTCTGCTGGCCAGTTGACTTGCTCGACGCAGTCGCGCCGCACGAAGAAGCGGAGCCCCGTCACAATTCTTTACGGCATGGTGGCGCAAAGCTGATACGAGCCACGTGCGAAGTGGAAAGGTCCACACATTCTGAACGTCTTTCTTTTCGATTTCCCGAAGAGCATCCTCCAGAAAATTGATCGCCTCCACGGTTCGGTCTGCCATGAATAAACGCACACCTTCAGCCAATTTTACCTGCGCCGTTCCCTGCACGTCATACCGCTCGTGTCGCAACTCAGCTTGCACGACTTCCGCACTAACGTGTCCAATGGATCGCACCAATAAATCCAAGGCCATCCCGGAAGCCTGAACGTCGCCAATTTGGAGGCCCAACTGGTACATGTGTTCGGCCTCGGTTTTCGCCGCAGAGAGATCCCCCAAACGATAACTGCTGGCGGCAATGTGGTAACGGGCTCTGTTTTCCTCCCACGCATCGCCGGCGCGCTCCAGCATCCGCACTGCTTCCCGACAGGTCTCGATGCATTCTTCATATCGCGTTGCGACATAAAGTGCCAAACCGTTGTAATGAAGTGCTGTTCCTTGGCCCTGCAGATCGCCTAGTGACTTGTAAATGACATGCGCACGTTGCGAATAGCGAATTCCCCGATCAAAATACCCGAGCAGGCTCATGACTGGCGTATGCACGCAGTATGCTCGTGCCAGTTCACGAGTAGACGGATAGCATTCCGCGAGATTCATGCCACGAAATTGAACCCAGAGACATCGAGTCTTCCCAACTCCAAAAAAATATGCGTAAGACAGCCGATTATCGAGGCGAACTATGAGTAGTTCCTTTTCTGCGTTGTCTAATGATTTACGTGCCAGATACCACCCGGGCATTATCGTATGTAGCACCTGAACAAAGACTTCACGGAGTAACTGCAAATGCAAATTTAACGATGACTTTGGCACCTTTCGGCCAAGCGTTTCCAGAGCGTCTTCATGGCTCTTGATGGCCTGACCGATGTCGCCTTGTTTAAATGCAAGTTCACCAAGTTTACCCTCGATTTCAGCCCGCTTGAATCGTTCCGACGTGAGCGCTAATGCCGCTTCGAAGCGACTCGCGGCATCTGGGTATCGTCCCCGCAGCATCAGCACATCGCCAAGGCATTCACAGACAAGATACCGTGCCGCGCCGTCTGCATGTTGTGCGCCGCGTTCCGCAATTCGATAGAGTCGCTCTGCGTTTTCCAATGCGTACTGCGACCGAGCTTGATTGGCCATGGCCATGGCATATGGGAATGCTCGTTCGCTCTCACCTGCCGCATCGAAATGGTACGCCAGATCGAATATTCGCTTGGACGACTGTTCGTCGTGTGGAAGTGGCTTGGCGTTGTTCGAATTGGCTCTGTCTCCCGACGGTGCGACACCGATCTTTTCGGAATTGTCGGCGTTTGCCTTTTGCACCTGCAACTCAAGAACCGTTGCGATCCGGCGGTGGAGATCTTTGACGGTATTGACCGGCAAGTGGCTCAGAATCGTTTCGCGAATCCGATCATGCCAGGTTTCCAGTTCCTGTCCGTCACCGGAACCAGTGCTGCGCAGGAGGCGGGCAGAGCGGAGTGCGGCCAGCGTGCCATGTTCATCCAGTCGAAGCGCGGCGGCCTGACGTGCTGCTTCGAGTCGAAGCGGCTGGCCCGAGACGGCGATCACTTCCAGTAATCGACGGGGCTCATCCGGCAGCGCTTGGATTCGAGACCACAGGATCTCATCCAGCGCCAGCGTCCCCGAGTCGGAAGTGTTGGCGGCAACCTGAACATTGCTGCCGACACACTCCGCCAGAACCTGAACAAAGAACGGATTTCCACCTGATTCGGCGGCGATGGATTCCGCCTGGGCCAGACTTGCCGCGTCGCGGCGTCCCAGAAGATTCAATGCCAACTCGCGGGCTTCTGCCAGCCCCAGTTGATCAACGGACAGTTGCCTCTGGTCCAGTGCGGTTCCAGCTTTTTCAATCGCTCTGTTGAGTATCTCCAGACAGGAGCTGGTGTCCGCATCTTCGCTGCGGAAACACGCCAGCAGCATGAGCACGGGCGCGTCAGGCTGTCGCAACAGTTCCACCAACTGCGTCGCTCCATCCACATCACCCCATTGCAGGTCATCGATCAGCAGAACCAGCGGCTTGCGATCACCAATGCGGGCCAGCAATTCGCGGAGGGCGGCAAACGCGCGACGCCGCAGTTCATGCGGATCAACGACCTCACCCGCTCGGCTGGGAGATTCCGCGATCGCCGTCACTCGCTGCAAAACCGGAAAGACTTGCGCGAGCAGTTGAGGCTCCCGCGGCAAAACGGCCTGCGCTTCCAGCGGAGACAAATGACGCAGATGCCGGCTCAGGGAATCGATCAAATTGTCCAGCGCCTTGTACGGCACCGATTCCCGTTCGTAGCATTTGCCAGCCAGGATGACGGGGTCTCCCTGCTGCCGGAGTTCTTCAAGAAAGTGCTGCGCGAGCAGACTTTTTCCGGCACCTGAACGGCCCTGAAGACGCACAACCGTCGTACGTCCGTGGCGCATTGATCCAAATGCCGCGTGCAGTTCGGACAGCTGATTTTCGCGACCGACAAACGATGCCTTTTGTCCCGGCATTGATGGACGGGCAAAAGATGTCTCGACGCGCGAGGTGACCGTGTTGAGTCGTTGCAGGATCTCCGAACCAATCGGGCGGGACTCAATCGATGTGCGCAGTAAATCGATGCACAAGCTGTTCAGATCTTCAGGAACATCCGGCACCAGTTTATTGGGCGCTGCCGGTTCCCGCTGCTGTTTGTCGATCAGCACTCGCAGCGGCGGACCGGTAAATGGCAATTGGCCGGTCAGCGCTTCATACAGGATCACGCCGACGCTGTACCAGTCGCTGGCCTCCGATTGGGCCTGACTGGCCGCCTGCTCCGGTGCCATGTAAGCGACTGTGCCCGTCACATTCTGATCGGTGCTCTGATGCAGGCCCTCCCAGTCCATATCTGCTACCAAGCCAAAATCCAGCAGCACGACCCGCCCTTCGCGGGTCACCATGACATTGGACGGTTTGATATCGCGATGGAGTTTTCCGTGCGCATGCAGTGCAGAAATGCCCTGGGCGAGCTGTCGAAGGTTGTCGCGAAGCACATCATATTGCTGCGGTGACAAACTCCTGCGGGGTTCTGAGCCGAATGGACTCGGAATGTCGATGGTCGCCTCGTCCGTGAGCGCGGCCTGGTAGACATCCAGCGATTGAGAATCAGCTATGTGCGAATCCGGGCGAATACTGGCCAGAAAGTGTTCGCCTTCGATCAGTTCCATTGCGACGAAGTATTGCTGACCAGTCGAAACAAGTTCGTAAAGGCCGACCAGATTGGGATGTGTTACGTCAGCGAGTGCGCGAAACTCTTGTTTCAGACGGTAAATCGTCGATGCGGTAACTCGCTGCAGGGTTTTGAGGGCAACAATTTTTTGCTGCCTGGGATCCCATGCCTGATAAACAATTCCCATGCCGCCCTGGCCCAGGATACCAAGGATCTTGTAGTCTCCGATCGCAGGCATTGCTGTCTGGCCAGGATTCGCCGGCACGATCGCTTCGGAATGCTGTGGCGTGCTGTCGAGTGAGTGACAGGTTGTCTCCAGCCCGTGCAGTCCCTTGACGATTTCGCTGAGCAGGTCGGGGCAGTCACGACACAATTCCTCGGGACTCAAAATCCGGCCCTGGGAACGCAGCTCTTCCCAGCGGAGCAGTAGATGAGCGATTCGGGGATCGAAAACCATTGCAAATGAGCCGAAGATCTCAGGAATTACTGACAAAAGGTTGCTAGTGTATACTAGAAGGTAGGATTAACCTCCATCCCATTGGGATCGTGTGGCAGAGAAGTCCTGGATTTGCGGTGTTTACTGCATTCTTCCCCAGTGTTACGAGATGTTCGGTGAGGTGCCAGTTCCATTTTTTCACAGCCTCGGAGGGGCGACAGTATGTAGCTGTGGGCGTCAGCCCAATGGCACTCGATTTGCGATTAAAGTAGCCGTCACTCTCTGAGTGACGAATGCCAAAGGCCGCGTTTTGTGGCCTGCCTCACTCGGAGAAGTTGTGAATTTATCGTGGGGCAGGTTTGTAACCTGCATGGTTTTCAAGGAAATGGCAGGTTGCAAACCTGCCCCACGGCAATTCTTTCACAGCCTCGGAGAGTGAGGTCTACTTTGTTATATCGAGTGCCATTGGGCTCGCGACGGGTTGCTCACTTTCAACGGTAACGTTTTCCATGTCCCTTCTCCCTCTGGAAAGGGGGAGAAGGTGGCCGACAGGCCGGATGAGGTCTCCATGGGTGAAAGTATTAAAACAACACTTCACACTATCACGGCTGGAATGGTTTTCCGTTTTTTAACTCACGCGGGCTACGTACCAGGGGGCTGTCCTGGAGTTAATAGGATGAACCAGAAAAGAGTTGATTCTTTCCCCCTCACCCTGGCCCTCTCCCCCGTGGAAAACGCATAAAAATGGAAAATCAATTGCGGGGGAGAGGGGACAATTGCAAGAAAATCGACAGCATCATTTTTGACCGCGTGAAGCATAAATCAACAGCCTTCCCCCAAGCCGAATGGAGTCTTTGACACGAACATTGGACCGTCGTAGTTGTATTTAAGACCTCTGGAAATTGTCAGTATGACCGCTAACCCGTCTCAACGCTCACCCGCAGAGATCAACCCGTCTCAAGAACCCAGGTTGATTGGCAGTCGATATCAGGTTCAGCGCCGATTGAAGACCAGTGCCGACACTGAGACTCTGCTGGCCTCTGACGTCATTCAGGGGCAGTCAGTGGTCATCAAGATGGCTCGTGTTGCGTCTTTTTCCGCCTCAGCAAGGATGCGGCTCGAACACGAAGCCCTCGTCCTTTCTAAATTCCAGCACGGATCGATTGCCCCGTTGCTCGATTACGGATCTGATGGCGATCAATTCTATCTGGTGATGCCTTTTCTCTCTGGCATCACGTTGCAGGCGCGCCTGCAGCAGGGGCCGCTCTCTGTAACGGACACCGTAACGCTTGGCCGCGCGCTCTTTACCGCACTTAGCGCGGCACATGCTCACGAAGTACTGCACCGCGATATCAAGCCAGCCAATGTGATCGTGAATGAAGGGTTTCCGCTGCGAGAGATCACGCTGATCGATTTCGGTCTGGCGCGCACCGTCAATCTCGATGCAACGATTCGGGACCAACTGGTTGGGACAGCGCAATATCTGTCCCCCGAGGGATCAGGTCTACTGGATCAGGAAGTAACGGCTTGCTCTGACTTATACTCTGCGGGAGTCGTGCTGTTTGAATGTCTCGCTGGCCGACCTCCGTTTCGGGGCACGAATGTTGGAGAAGTCCTGCGCCAGCACATCACGCTCAACGCGCCCGATTTACGCAGCCTTGGCTTGCGCATTCCGCGGGTTTTGGATGAAGTGATCCAGCGCCTGCTGCGTAAGAACCCTCGCGACCGTTACCAATCAGCCGAAGCTGTGGTTGGTGACCTGAGAGTGATCGCCGACGCCATCCTGCGAGGCGAATCGGAACCAGCCCTTGTTGTCGGATTGCTCGATCGCCGACGGACACTGACGGAACCGGCATTCGTTGGACGTGGAAAGGAATTGGCAGCGCTGAATTCGCAACTGGAACGCACTCAACAGGGGCACGGTGGCCTCGTTCTTTTGGAGGCTGAATCGGGAGGCGGCAAGTCTCGGCTCTTGTCTGAATGCGCGCTGCGGGGTGCACAACAGGGCATTTGGATTTTGCGAGGGCAGGGCCTGGACCAAGCCGCTCAGCAGCCATTTCAGTTGCTGACAGGCGTGGCCAGGGGACTCACCGCGACTGTCCGCATGGAACCGGGTATCGAAAAGAAAATTCGGACGGGACTTGCAGATCACATTAAGGCCGCATGCTCCGCCCTCCCTGAACTGGCTACGGCGTTTGGCCCCGATGCCGCCGGCAAGCCGGGACCTGATTCGTTCGGCGAGACTCGCAGTGTCCAGGCACTCGCCGCCCTTCTGGATACGCTTGGAACAACAGGGCGACCTGCGCTGGTGCTGCTGGATGACTGCCAGTGGGCGGACCAGTTAACGCTGAAGGTTTTGAGTTACTGGTGTCGCCAATCCACGACCCAGCGGGCAGTTTCGGTTGTTGTTGCTTTTCGGTCAGAAGACGTTTCTGAAAGCCATCCACTCCGCGCCTTGAACTGCAAAAAGCACTTGAAACTGCCGGCATTTTTCGCGTCCAGCGTTCGCCAACTCGTCGAATCCATGGCTGGACCGTTGCCGGACGAAGCATTCAGTGTTATCGAGCGACTGGCCAACGGAAGTCCGTTCATGGCAGCAGCAGCCCTTCGCGGGTTGGTGGAATCAGAGGCACTGGTGCCGATCACCACAGGCTGGCAGGTTGACCCGCTGGCGATGGCGAGTGTTCAGTCGTCTCGCCATGCGGCTGAATTTCTTGCCCACCGCATCGAACTTTTGCCGGAAACAGCGGTCCAACTGCTCTCGGCAGGTGCCGTGCTGGGTAAGGAGTTTGATCTTTCCACCGCGGCAAGACTGGCTGGGCAAACGCCGGAACAGGCCATTACCGGTTTGAACGAAGCACATCGGCGTCACATCGTCTGGTCAAAGACAACAGATGACCGGTGTGCCTTCGTTCACGATAAACTCCGCGAAACAATGCTGGACCGCCTGCCGGAGCATGAACAAAAAAAACTGCATCTGCAGGCCGCGATTCATTTCGAAACATCGCCGGAGGACCGCATCTACGATCTGGCTTATCACTTCGACGCCGCTGGAGAGAGCGCGCAAGCCTTACCCTACGCGCTGGAGGCTGCTGAGCGAGCAAGAGCGCGGCATTCACTCGAAATTGCGGCACAACAATATCGCATCGCGCAACGCGGTGTTTCGGACACGGACGAAGTCACTCGGTATCGAATCGCGGAAGGACTTGGTGATGCGCTCATGTTGCTCGGCCAATACCCGGCGGCGGCCGAAATGCTGGAGGCGGCAAGTGTCCTGGCGCGGGACGAAACCACACGCGCCGAGATTGAAGGGAAGCTCGGCGAACTCGCCTTCAAACAGGGAGACAATCAGGCTGGCATCGAGGCACTTGAACGGTCGCTTCGATGTTTGGGCCGGAGAATTCCGCGTCACACGGGCATGTTCGTGTTATTGCTAGTCTGGGAATTGTTCGTGCAAACGTTGCATACGTTGCTTCCGGCACTGTTCCTGGGACGTTGCAGAATGCCGATCGCCGACACAGAATTCCTGGCCATTCGGCTGTATACGAGATTGAGCTATTGCTATTTTTTTGATCGCGGAAAGATTCCTTGTTTGTGGGCGCATTTGCGTGCTGTCAACCTGGCCGAACGATATCCACCAACGCTCGAACGCGCACATGCCTGGGCAACCCATGCCCCTGTGATGGCTTTGCTTCCGTGGCTCAGTCGCGGCGAAGCCTTCGCGAAGAAATCGCTCGAAGCACGCAGAGAATTAGGCGACGTTTGCGGACAGGGGCAATCGCTGCATTATCTGGGAGTGATCTTCTTCGCCGGTGCAAGATTTGATGAGTGCATTAGCGTATGCCGGGAAGCTGTCCGACTTCTTGAACGGACGGGTGATTACTGGGAGCGAAACATGGCGTGGTGGCAAAGTGCCAATGCGCTGTACCGGAAGGGCGACCTGGCAAATGCGATCAGGGAAATCAAACTCCTGTATGATGTTTGTACAGAGATGGGGGACGACAAGGTCTCGGGATTTTGCCTCGATGTCTGGTCGCGCGCTTCGGGCGGTCGATTGCCGCTCGATATTGTTCGGCGAGAAATGCAAAAGGAACGTCACGACGTCTGGGCAACCGCGCTGGTTCTGCTGGCGGAAGCCGTTCGTCTGTCTGCCATGAATGAGTTTGTCGAGGCAGAGAAGATCCTGCTGAAGGCTCGCGAAGAGTGTCGTAAAATCGGCATGGTGAATTCATGGGTGGGGCCCATTCTGCCGTGGCTGGCCACGGTTCGCCGCCTGCAGTGGCAGAGGTCAACTGATATGTCTCCGTATCGCCGCCGAAAACTTCTGCGCGGCGCCAGCCGCGCAGCGCGGAATGCGCTGTCGGCGGCCAGAAAATTTCAAACAGACCTGCCGCATGCGCTGCGGGAAGCCGGGCTGATCGCGGTGATGCAGGGATCACTTCGCAAGGCCCGCCAGTATCTGGATGAGAGCCTGGTGGTTGCCAAGAGGCAGGGGGCGCAATTTGAACATGCCCAGTCGCTGATGGCCCGGGCGCACGTAGGAAGAGAACTCGGCTGGGCTGGCGCAGATCATGACCAGGCAAACGCCACGCATTCCCTGCGGACGCTTGGTGCAGATTTTGCGATCGACGAATATGTACAGCCGCAGGCTCCAACCGTCAGGTCCGCCACCTTGTCCCTGGTTGATCGATTCGACACAGTGCTGGATGCGGGCCGCCGCATTGCGTCCGCGCTGTCGCGAGAGATGATCTTCACGGAAGTATGCGACGCGGCAAAACAGCTCCTGCGAGCCGAACGCTGTCTTCTGCTGCAATTCGAAGGAGACGACTCCTCAAAAGATCTCACGGTTGTTTCGGGGGAATTGAGTGTAGAGTACAGCAGGACAATGGCAGCCCGCGCGCTGACTTTGGAGCAGGTGATCGTCTTCAGGGAAAGTGATGCGGACGAGGAAAATGCGGTGCTGGCCGGCATCCGTTCGGCGTTGTGCGCTCCGTTATTTGTGCGCGGTCGGCCCGCAGGAGTTTTTTATGTCGATCATCGTGGAGTGAGCGGGCTGTTTGGTGAAGACGAGGAACGTCTGGCCGCGTTCATTGCCACCGTTGCCGGTGCGGCCCTTGAAAATGCGGAAGGCTTCACAGAACTCCGACTGTTGAATGACACGCTGGAGCAGCGCGTCGCTGAACGCACCGCAGCCGCCGAAAACGCCAATCGCGCCAAGAGCGATTTTCTGGCAAACATGAGCCACGAAATTCGGACTCCCATGAACGGCATTATTGGCATGGCCGAACTGACACTGCAGACCACACTCACGAATCAGCAACGCGAATATCAGGACATCGTACTCCATTCGTCCGAGTCGCTGTTGCGACTGCTCAATGACATCCTGGATTTCTGCAAGGTGGAGGCGGGCAAACTGGAACTCGAATCCATCGATTTTCCGCTGCGCGACAGTCTGAGCGACGCGATGCACACCTTTGAGGTTCGTGCCGCCGAAAAAGGGGTGGAATTGACCTACCTGGTGCCGCCTGATGTTCCCGACATTCTTGTCGGAGATCCCGGCAGGCTGCGACAGATCATCGTGAACCTCGTGGGTAATGCGCTGAAGTTCACCGAACAGGGCGAAATCGTCGTGGTGGTCATCATCGAAGAACTCCTGGAATCAGAAGTGGAATTGCACTTCGTGGTCAGTGATACCGGGATTGGGATTCCTGCAGAGAAGCAGCGACAGATTTTTGAGGCATTCAGTCAGGCCGACACATCCACCACACGCAGATATGGCGGAACCGGCCTGGGGCTGGCGATTTCCATGCAACTCATCAAACTCATGAATGGACGGCTGTGGGTCGAGAGCGAAGCTGGCGTTGGAAGCGCATTTCATTTTACAGTCCGCTTCGGTATCGCCGAAGGCGCTCCGGTGCATTCCTGGACGCGGTCTGCGGATCTGGTTGGCATTCCTGTGCTCGTGGTAGATGACAACAACACGAACCGACGTATTCTTGAGGACGTGCTGGCAAACTGGGGAATGCAGCCAGTTCTGGCATCCGACGGCCCGGAAGCCCTGGCCAAGCTGATTGACGCCGAAAAGCGTGGTGTCCCGTTCCGTCTGGCGCTTCTGGACGTGATGATGCCGGACATGGATGGCTTTATGCTCGCAGAGCGTATCCGGCAGAATTTTGTTCTGAAAGACTGTTCTCTGATTATGTTGTCTTCTGCGGGGCAGGATAATTCAACTCGTTTACTTGAACTGGATCTTGCGAGATACCTCATCAAGCCAGTCAAACAATCTGAGTTGAGTCACACGATCCGGCAGGTCCTTGGTACGACGACAAGATCGCTACCTCCGAAGAAGCTCTCCACACCAGGGTTTCCCGAAACGGAGCGACCACTGCGCATCCTGCTGGCTGAGGATGGGATCGTCAATCAGAAGGTCGCCTGCGGGTTACTGACGCGGCTCGGTCATAAGGTGGTTGTCGCCAATAATGGACGCGAAGCATTAGCGGCACTCGAAAACGATTCAACATTCGATCTTGTGCTGATGGATGTTCAGATGCCGGAATTGGATGGTTATGAGGCGACGGAGGCCATTCGTCAGAGAGAACTTACGACTGGGACTCATATTCCGATCATTGCGATGACGGCGCATGCTCTCAAGGGAGATCGCGAACGATGTCTCGAAGCGGGTATGGATGACTATTTGTCGAAGCCGGTACAGCCGAGAATCCTTGCGGAAATCATCCGTGAAATTTCAAGATCTGAACAACGCCCTTGAATTCTGATGATCGCCTAAACGCGCAATCGAACGGCTGAAAGTCGTGTTGACGATCCAGTGATCAACGGTGACATGGTGCCGTACATCGCTCGCACCCGGGTGATCGCTCAACATTCTCTCCCGCTGGAGGAGTTGTTAAGCTGGCGAATCGAATGTGGGGGAGGGGACAATCGCAATACGTTTTAACCATCATTCCGCATTCCACACCGCGCGAAGCATGAATTTTTGTGGGGATCGAAAACCATTGCAAATACGCCGAGGATCTCAGGAAATGCACACAAAAGGTTGCTAGTGTATACTGGATGGTAGGATTAACCTCCATCCCAATTGAGATTGCGTGACTGAGAAGTCCTGGATCTGCGGTGTTTAGGCGAGCGGCAGAATCGGTTTTACCAAACGGTGTTGCAATGTCGAAGGAATTCGACTTGGGACAGGTCGAACTACGTAGGCAGATCTGTCCCAGATCTGCATCCTTTAGCATGGTCGGTGGCAAGTGGTTGTCCGGGCGCAGACTTTGGAATTGGTAATTCCTTTCCTGCCGCTCGCCTTACTTCATTCTCCCTCTGGGTAGAGTCGAGCGTCAGCGAGGAGAGGGCTGCTGGAGCCAGGCACAAGAAATTTGTGGGTAAATGGAAATGAGTTGGACAATGCCGTATTTCGGAGAAAACCAATTTGAATACAGCCTCGGAGAGGCGACAACATGTAGCCGTGGGCTTTAGCCCACGAACAGGATTCAAGCTGGTTTCGTAGCCCCGATAGGCAACGCCTTGAAGGATTTTTGTCAGTGAAATTGATCAGAATATGGAATGCGGTGCATCGCCAATGATTCGAACACCTGCGGTTCCGGCCAACGGGCCGACAATTCGATTCGTCTCCAGCGAATGGCCGCCCCGATTGGGGCTATAGAACACGGGATTCACGGTCACCTGGGCCGTTGGCCCTGGCTAAGCACTCATGCGTAAGTTCTGGGGCATAGCTTGGCGAGCGGTGGGTGTCAGCCCACCGAGTTGCCCGCATTTGACTCGGAGGGCTTACGCCGCTCCGCTCGCCGGGTTTGCGGAGAGCGGGGGACGTCAGTCCCCTGATTGTGAATCGTGCGATTATGCCATTTAACTTATGCACGGGTGCTTATTAGAACGGATGGGCCTTTGGACCGAAAACACAGGGAGTCAAAAAGATTGGGATGCAATTCAGGCCCAGCGGGCCGAAACAGCCTCTGCCGGTGGCGTGAGCCACCGGTGGGTCATAGTAGACCTCACTCTCCGAGTGAGGCAGGCCGTAAAAGACGGCCTTTGGCATTCGTCACTCAGAGAGTGACGGCTACTTTAATCTTGGCGCGTGCTTCGCCCGCAACCGAAGTTCGCCATAGCGAACCGCTCTCCATCCGACCCCGCGTCGGTGGGAGCAAGACTGATCAGCTACAACATAAAGACGTCACGAAAAACACCCTCCACCGACCCTGTGTCGGTGATTGGGCGACTTTTGGCTATGCGTCGCGGCCACACCGATGCAGGGTCGGTGCAGGCCAAGGCGCAGTACTAGTCTTCTGCTGTAGCTCACCAATCATCGGTCCACCGACGCAGGGTCGAGGGTGCCAAAATGCCAAAAAACGACACCTCAACGAATTAAATTTTTCCCAGCAAAATACAAGATTCCAACTGTTTGCTGTGCAAAATGAGTACCATTGGCCTCACGGCACCGGCAGAGGCTGTGTCGGCCCATCCGGGCCTGAACAAAGAATCGCCTGGATATCGGACAACGTTCGTTTACGATCAGCCCTGAAGGAACACCATTATGCCGTTCGTTGGCTGATAAATTCACTCCAAAAGTCCTTACCAGCGTTTCCTCCTCACCCAACGCCGTTAGGGATTTTTGTAGCCGGATTCGTGAGAATTCGGACATTTGCCATGAAACGCTTTCGAAGTCTCACGACTTCGGCTACGAAAAACGGCCTTTTTCATCGACGAAAAATCATTAACGGCGTTGCCCCTCACCCGTAGCCCTCTCCCCCGTGGAAAACGTGTAAAATTGGAAAATCAATTGCGGGGGAGAGGGGACAATCGCAAGAAAATCCACAGCTTCATTTCTGACCGCGTGAAGTATAAACCAACAGCCTCCCCCGAAACCAAATAAGGTCTTCGACACGAACATGGGACCGTCAAACCAAGACCTCTGGAAATTGTCAGCATGACGACCAACCCGTCTCAACACCCGCCTGCAGAGACCATTGCGTCTCCCAATTCCAGAGTGATTGGCGGTCGTTATCGCGTACAGCGGCAGCTAAAAACTCGAGTTGATACAGAGACCCTGCTGGCGCTGGATCAGACAAACGGACAACAGGTCGTGGTCAAGACGACAGCGGCGGAATTGTTCTCGGCTTCGGTCCGCATGCGGCTGGAACATGAAGCCCATATTCTGTCGAAAGTCCAGAAAGGATGGTTTGCCCCACTCCTCGACTATGGCTCTGAAGACGATCAGGTCTATCTGGTCATGCCCTTCATTTCCGGGATCACGCTGCAGACCAGACTGAAGCAGGGGGCTCTGTCGGTTCAGGAGGCTATTCAAGTGGGTCGCGCGATCCTGACAGCGCTCAGCGCTGCGCATGCCAGCGATGTCTTGCATCGTGATGTTCGTCCCGCCAACATCATCGTGAACGAAGGTTCTGATCTTCACGAAGCGACGCTGATCGATTTTGGTCTGGCCCACAGCGCCGGGTTGGACGCCCGAATTCTGCACAAATGGGTCGGCACGGCACAGTATCTATCACCCGAAGCCGCTGGCCTCCTGGATCAGGAAGTCACCGCCTGTTCCGATTTGTACTCCACAGGAATCGTGCTGTTCGAATGCCTTGCCGGTCGGCCTCCCTTTGAGGGCAAAAGCGTTGGTGAAGTTCTGCGTCAGCATATGACTGCGCAACCGCCCGAATTGCGGAGTCTGGGATTGTCAGTTCCGCGCGTGCTGGACGAAGTCATCCAGCGTCTGTTACGCAAGGATCCTCGCGAGAGGTATCAAACGGCGCGAGCCGTGTTTTCTGACTTGTCGATGATTGAAGAGTCGCTGCGGCGAGGCGAGGCGGAACCAAACCTTGTCGTCGGAATGCGGGATCAGCGTCGAACACTCACCGAGCCGGCGTTTGTCGGTCGCGGACAGGAATTGGCCATTCTGAACGCGCAACTGGATCGCACTCAGGCCGGTGAGCGTAGTTTGGTCCTCCTGGAAGCGGAGTCCGGTGGTGGCAAGAGTCGGCTATTGCAGGAATTCTCGCAACGTGGTGCTCAGCAGGGGGCTTGGATTCTGCGAGGTCAGGGAACTGTCCAGGCCGCCCCGCGACCGTTCCAGTTGTTGGCCGGAGTCGTCGAAGGTTTAGTCGCAACCTGTCGGCTGGAACACGGCATTGAAGACAGATTAAGAAGCCAACTTGGGAACCACTTGAATGCCGCGTGCTCTGCCATTCCGGAATTGGGCATACTCTTAGGTAAAGATGACACGATCGAGTTGGGGCCGGAATCTCTTGCGGAGACACGCAGCATTCAGGCGCTTACAGTCCTTCTGGAGACGCTCGGTACTCTGGATCGGACAACAATTATTTTCCTGGATGATTGCCAATGGGCCGATCAGTTGACGCTGAAGGTACTGAGCAACTGGCAACGGCGATTTGACGCCTCAGATAATCCTATTTTGTTAATCATCGCTTTTCGCACGGAAGAAGTTCCGGCGGACCATCTGTTGCGTTCTCTCAGGCCAGCCTTGCATTTGACGCTGACCGCGTTTCAGCCGGCCAGCGTACGTAAACTCGTTGAGTCAATGGCCGGTCCGTTGCCGGATGAAGCCGTGAGCGTGATTGAGCGATTAGCGGAGGGCAGCCCGTTTATGGCCGCTGCGGCGCTTCGTGGGCTCGTGGAATCTGGTGCGTTAGTCCCCATTCCAACGGGCTGGCGGGTGGAGCCATCTGAAATGGTCCACGTGCAGTCGTCCCGTCATGCTGCTGCGTTCCTTGCCCGTCGCATCGAGTTATTGCCGAAAAAAACAATTAAACTGCTTTCCGTCGGCGCGGTGCTGGGCAAGGAATTTGACCTTCACCGTGCGGCAACGCTGGCAGCGCTGTCCACAGAAGAGGCGATGGGCGCGGTGCAAGAAGCGCACCAGCGGCATATTATCTGGTTTAAGTCGACTAATGACCGATGTGCTTTCATTCATGACAAACTCCGCCAGACACTGCTCGATCGCCTGCCGGAGAGTGAGTGTCGCCAATTGCATCTGCATGCTGCAATTCACTTTGAGCTTGAATCTCCGGACCGGATTTATGATCTGGCCTATCACTTCGATGCCGCAGGAGAAAGCTGTCGCGCTTTGCCGTATGCTCTAGGGGCTGCAGAGAAAGCACGAGCGCAGCATGCGTTGGAACTCGCCGAAGAGCAGTACCGTATCGCCCAACGCGGAGTTTCTGGCGACGACGACGCAATTCTATACCGCGTCACCGAAGGGCTGGGTGACGTGCTGATGCTCCGCGGCCTCTATCCATCAGCAGCGGAATGTTTTCGAGTTGCAAGGACAGTTGCAGAGAACAATTCAGCACGCGCTGAGATTGAAGGAAAACTGGGTGAACTTGCGTTTAAACAAGGGAATAATCGAGCGGCTTCTGAGGCACTCGAACGGTCACTCCGATTGCTTGGAAGAATTGTTCCTTCCAGCCCCTCGCTTTTCCTTCTATTTCTTGTCTGGGAGGTGATTTTCCAGGTGATGCACACAGTGCTTCCCATGCGGTTTCTCGGTCGTCGCAATTTGCACGGTGCCGAAACTGAATTCCTTGCGATTAACCAGTATCTGCATTTGGGCCGCGCATACTTTTTTGACCGCGGCAAAATTCCCTGCTTGTGGGCACATCTGCGTGCAATGAATCTGGCCGAGCGATATCCACCAACGCATGAGCTGGGACATGCATGGGCGACACATGCTCCCGTCATGTCTTTACTTCCTTGGCTGAATCGTGGCGAAGCCTTTGGAAAAAAGTCCTTGGAAATCCGAAAAACGCTCGGGGATTTATGGGGGCAAGGGCAATCGTTTCATTACTTGGGCGTCGTGTTCTTTACCGGAGCGAAATACGATGAATGCATCCGTGCCTGCCAGGAAGCAGTCAAATTGCTTGAACGGACGGGGGATTATTGGGAAATGAACATGGCGCGGTGGTCCGGGGTCAACTCGGATTTCCGAAAGGGCGATCTACCCCAGGCGGTCATCGAAGCCAAGCGGCTATATGACGTTTGTATCGAAATGAGTGACGACAAAGTCTCCGCGTTTAGCCTCGACACCTGGTCCCGAGCCTCGGGCGGACGATTGCCAGCTAATATCATCCACAAGGCCATGCAGCTTAAACGGAACGACGTCCAGGCAACGGCGCAGGTTCTCTTGGCAGAGGGTGTGCGTTTAGCGGCACAACGAGAGTATGCTGATGCCGAAAACACACTGTTGCAAGCTCTCGAAGTCTGTCGCAAAGTTGGCATGATGAATGCTTGGGTTTCGCCAGTGTTGCCATGGCTGGCAACTGTCCGCCGCTTGCAGTGGGAAGATTTGAACGACATAAGCCCAAATCGTCGTAGAGAAATATTTCGCGGCGTTCGACTTGCAGTGAAGCAGGCAATTGCAGTTGCCAGAAAGTTTCAGACCGACTTGCCACATGCGTTGCGCGAAGCCGGATTTTTGGCGGCTATGGATGGCGCGACAAATCTGGCTCGCAAGCATCTGAATGAAAGTCTGGCGGTGGCGGAGCGGCAGGGGGCGAGGTTTGAGCATGCTCAGACTTTGCTGGCACGGGGACGTGTCGGAAAAGAGGTTGGATGGCCGGGCGCGGAGGACGATCTGACAACCGCACGGCAGGCGCTGCGTGCCCTCGGTGCGGACTTTGCTCTCGATGTGGTGCCAGAGTCACCAGCCGCACCAGCGAAGACGGCCACGCTGTCTCTGGTGGATCGTTTTGACACGGTCCTTGACTCCGGGCGCAAAATTGCGTCCGCGCTGTCGCGTGATATGATTTTTAAGGAAGTTCGTGATGCGGCTCGACAGCTGCTGCGAGGAGAACGCTGCCTGCTGTTGCGACTCCAGGGGGATGATGCCCACGAAGATCTCGTCCCTGGCCTGGGAGAGCTAACTACCGAATACAGCGAGTACATGGCCAACCGCGCGGTTGGCTCCGGTGAAGTGGTTGTGCTCAAGCCGGGGCAGGCTGGCGAGGAAGTTGCCCTCCTGGCTGGCGTCCGTTCGGCCTTGTGCGCAGCAATTTTTGAACGCGGGAAGCCCGCCGGTTGCTTTTATGTGGATCATCGTCAGGTCAGCGGTTTGTTTGGCGACGACGAAAAACGACTGGCCTCTTTCATCGCCACCATCGCCGGCGCGGCACTGGAAAACGCGGAGGGATTCGCTGAACTTCGACGGCTCAACGATACGCTCGAACAACGCGTGGCAGAACGCACGGCTGCGGCTGAAAAAGCCAATCGGGCCAAGGGTGATTTCCTGGCCAACATGAGTCACGAAATCCGAACTCCCATGAACGGCATCATCGGCATGGCGGAACTGGCCCTGCACACCCCGCTGACAGAACAGCAGCACGAGTACCTGGACCTGGTCCTGCAGTCTGCCCAGTCTCTGCTGCGACTGCTCAACGACATTCTTGACTTCTCCAAAGTGGAAGCCGGGAAGCTCGAACTGGAGTCCATCGAATTTCCATTGCGTGACACCCTGAGCGACGCGATGCACACGTGCGGCATCAAGGCTGCGGAGAAGGGTGTGGAATTGACATACCTTGTGCCGCCGGATGTGCCGGATACGCTGGTTGGCGATCCTGGACGGCTTCGGCAAATCATCGTGAATCTCGTCGGGAACGGGCTCAAGTTCACTGACCAAGGCGAAGTTGTTGTCGTGGTAATCGTCGAACAACTCGAAGAACTCGATGATTCACAGGTTGTCCTGCATTTCGTGGTGAGTGACACTGGGATTGGAATTCCGGTCGCAAAGCAACAGCAGATTTTCGAAGCCTTTAGCCAAGCCGACACGTCCACCACTCGCCGTTATGGGGGCACTGGCCTGGGACTGGCCATCTCGGTGCAACTGGTCAAGCTGATGGGAGGGCGTCTGTGGGTCGAGAGTGAGGTTGGCAAGGGCAGCGCGTTTCACTTCACCGTCCGTTTCGGAATCGCCGCAGGCGCGCCGACGCACGCATGGCTCAAATCCGAAGATCTTGCGGGCATCCCCGTGCTTGTCGTGGATGACAATAATACCAATCGCCGAATTCTGGCGGATCTGCTGTCCAGTTGGGGCATGCATCCCACACTCGCCTCCAGCGGTCTCGATGCGTTGTCAAAACTGGATGATGCAATTGCGCGTGACATCACATTCCGCCTTGCACTGCTGGACGTGATGATGCCGGAAATGGATGGATTCATGCTTGCGGAACGGATGCGGAAAAACCCCTATCTGAATGACTGCGCGCTGATCATGCTGTCTTCCGCCGGACAGGACGAGAATGCGAACAAATTTCAGGAACTGGGGATCGCACGTTACCTCATCAAACCGGTCAAGCAGTCCGAACTGCGTGATTCGATTTTGCGAGTCTTGAGCACTCACGAGGGTGTCCAGGGTTCGATGAGAATTCGGATGGACAATGTTGCCGCCAGTTCGCGTTCAATGCGGATTCTGCTTGCTGAAGACGGTGTGACCAACCAAAAGGTCGCGTGCGGATTACTGGCCAGACTCGGGCACACGGTTGTCGTTGCCAGCAATGGCCTGGAAGCGGTGAATATGTTCCAGTATGACTCGGCGTATGACCTCATTCTGATGGATATTCAAATGCCGGAAATGGACGGCTATGAAGCGACCATAGCCATCCGCGACCTGGAGAAATCGACAGGGACCCATGTTCCGATTGTTGCGATGACGGCGCATGCGCTCAAAGGAGATCGTGAACGTTGCCTCGATGCTGGCATGGATGACTATTTGTCCAAGCCAATCCAGCCCAAAATCCTGGCGAAGATTATTAACGGTATCGCCGGATCGGCAGAGGTTGATCACTACGAACTGGTTGCATCCACGCCAGTTGAGGCGATCATCGACTGGGATGCCGCGCTGGAACTGGTCGGCGGAAGTGAGGAAGTGTTGAGCGAACTGATGGTCGTGTTCTTCGACGAAACCAGTCAGCTTCTGCCAGCAATGCGTACCGCGATCACCCAGCAGAACACGGTCGAAGTAAGACGACTGGCCCACACGATCAAAGGCGCGGCTTCGTGCTTTGCCGCCCGCCCCGCCGTGGCGGCGGCGTTGCGACTGGAAATGATTGGTCGGGATGGGGAACTTGGCGAAGCAGTCGAAGCCTGCGATACTCTTGAGTATGAACTTGTTCGGCTCAAACAGGCGTTGACGAATCATGCGGAAAAGTGAATGAGGATCGCTCGATGTACTTCACGCGGTGCAGCCTGAGGTACTTTCAGAGTCAACGTTTTCTATGTCCCTTCTCCCCCTGGTAAGGGGGAGAAGGTGGCCGACAGGCCGGATGAGGGGGCTGACGTGGAGTCAATATGATTAATCACAAAACAGTTAATTCTTCCCCCTCACCCTAGCCCTCTCCCCCGCGGAAATCGTGTCAAGTTGGAAAATAAATTGCGGGGGAGAGGGGACAATCGCAAGAAAATCCACAGCCAGCGACAGAAGTCGATAACACATTACAGCTGATCGACAAGGTACACGATCAGGGAACGTGCCCCATGGGCACCGATCACCAGAGATTGTTCGATGTCAGCGGTTTTCGAGGGGCCGGAGATGAAGCCCGCGAAGGCGTGCTGACCGATCGTCATTCGAGCGTACGCTTCGTGCATATTGTTGACCACTTGCGACGCGGGAACCACGATCGCGATGTGCTGCGGAATGAAGTACAGGACTCGATGCCGGACATTGTCGTCGGTGACCCAGATCGCGGCGTTCTCCGCCACAGCATAATGGCCCTTCAAAACGGCGAAGTCCACGTTTTCCAGATCGTGTGGATCAGCGATCGTGTTGAGATCGATGGTGTTGTCTCCAACGCCGGGAACAACGGTACAGCGGATTTTTCCGTTGCTCCATTGAGGCTGCGCTCGCAGATGCGCGTCGGCTTCGGCAAGACTGCTGACACGTACCGCCAAACCGCCGACCAGTTGCAGGATCTCAGCAAACTGTGCCGTTGGATCTCGAAACGTTTGCCATGTCGTCACCGCCGCAAGATCGGGGAGCGGTGACGATTGCGGCAGGGCCGAACGGACTTTTTTGAGGATTGTTTCGCGGGATGAGGTCATGGATGTTCAGGACTTATGGATGAAAACACAGTTGGGAGACAACTCGATTGAAGCCGCATATTACGTCAAGCGGTGTGAATTGATGGACATTGAAAGTCAACGTTTCGCATGTCCATTCTCCCCCTGGCAAGGGGGTGAAGGTGGCCGTCAGGCCGGATGAGGGGGCTGACTTGGAGTTAACATGCTGAATCAGAAAACAGTTGATTTCCCCCTCACCCTAGCCCTCTCCCCCGTGGAAAACGTGTCAAGTTGGAAAATCAACTGCGGGGGGAGAGGGGACAATCGCAAGGCCCTTTGCACCTCATTTCTCACCACGTGAAGCATAACGAAAATGAATGGCGATGTTTAGAAGACATCCCGATCGAAGCCTGGTTGGACCTGCAGAACGCCCACAGGACGCTGGCCGGCCCCGGCTTTTTTTCCCTCACCAAGTTCCTTCTGAATCGAAGCTGCCAGCTCTTTCAGTCGAGCAACAACATCCGGATGCTGATCGACCACATCCGTTGCTTCACTCGGATCAGATTCCAGATCAAACAGCGAGAGTCCGATCATGTCGTTGTCGTACTTGACCGGATTCCCGCCGGTTCCGCCAGGCCGTCCCCGCAGCGTGCGATAGGCGTGTGGCAAATGCAGCTTCCATTTTCCGCTCCTCACGGCATGCAGGTTGTGACCCCAGTAAAAGTAGTACGCTTCCTGCGGCGACTTCGCGCCCTTCTCACCGGACAGCAGCGGCCAGATGTCCTTGCCATCAATGGTGTGTTTTGGCAACTCGGCACCGATCAGCTTCGCAACGGTGGGCAGGATGTCAATCGTCATGGCAGGTTCTGGGCACTTTGAGTTGGCGGGAATTTTCCCTGGCCATCTCGCCAGAAACGGAACGCGGCAGCCGCCATCGAACATCGTGCCTTTGCCTTCTCGATAAGGCTTGGCGGAGCCAGCATGATCTCCGTAACTCAGCCACGGCCCGTTATCGGACGTGAAGATCACCAGCGTGTTTTCATCCACTTTATTTCGCTTCAGGGCTTCCAGAACCTGCCCAACGGACCAGTCGATTTCCATGATCACATCACTGAACAGTCCTTTGCCGCTCTTGCCATCATACTGGTCAGAAACAAACAGCGGCACATGGACCATCGAATGCGCGAGGTAGAGGAAGAACGGACGCTCGGCATTGCGATCAATGAAACTCACGGCGTGTTCTGTGTACTGAGTTGTCAGTTGCTTCTGATCGTCCGCCGTCACCTGTGGATTGATGATTCTGTTGCCTTCGATCAACGGCAGATGCGGCCAGCGTTTCAGGCGTTCTTCCATCGACAAATGCATGAACTCCGGGTGATACGGCCACATATCGTTGCTGTAGGGCAGCCCGAAGTATTCATCAAACCCGTTCTGCAGGGGCAG
>Ga0154020_10001384_pt1 | contig 30006 bp, 30 predicted proteins | sample Klosneuvirus_201_FD_109709 | JGI IMG/M metagenome (GOLD analysis project Ga0154020, IMG submission 109709) | Active sludge microbial communities from wastewater, Klosterneuburg, Austria - Klosneuvirus_20160825_MG | ecosystem: Engineered > WWTP > Aerobic digester > Activated sludge | place...
CCTTCAAGGACGGGTTTGAGGTTTTCAACCGCCCAGACCGCGTGGTGGAGGGCTGGTACTGGGCGTTGCCCGCGCAAGCGCTCAAACGCGGCACGGTGAAGCCCGTCAACCTCATGGGCCGGGAGCTGGCCATCTACCGTGGTCAAGACGGCGTGGCCGTGGCCATGGACGCGTATTGCCCACACATGGGCGCGCACCTGGCGCAGGGCCGCGTGGAGGGCAATGCGCTGCGGTGCCTGTTCCATGACTGGAAATATTCGGCGGATGGGACGTGCGTGGAGGTGCCGTGCCTGGAACGGCCGCCGCACGTGAAGGTGCGCACCTGGCCCACGGCGGAAAAATACGGCCTCATCTGGGTGTGGACAGGGGATGTGGCGCGGCAGCCGCTCCCCTGGATCCCCGAGCTCAAGGAGGACGCATGTGACGCGCGGTTGGGCAACCACTTTGAAAAGGAGTGCCACCCCAACGTGGTGATGATCAACGCCATTGATGCGCAACACTTCAACAGCGTGCACAACCTCCCGGTGAACCTCTTTCTGGAACCCACCGAGGTCAACACCAACGCCATCACCTTCTCCAACACCACGCGTGTGCCAGACACCAGCATGCTCACCCGGTTCATTGGCCGCTTCTACAAAGGCCCGCTCACCTACAGCATGACGTACTGGTACGGGTCCACCGGCAGCGTGACCATTGGACCGGACTTCCTCCACTTCCACATCATCTTTGCACTGCGGCAGTTGGCCGGTGGCCGCACCGAGGGACAGACGCTGTTGGTCACCAAGGCGCGCCCCGGCGTGTTGGGTTGGATGTTCAACCGCGTGCTGTTGGTGCTCACCGAGCTGGTGGGAAACTATTTTGCCAAGGGTGACACGCTCATCTTCAAGTCCATCAAGTTCAACCTTCAAACGCCCATCCCCCAGGACCAGGCCATTGTGCGCTTCATCAAACACGCGGACGCGCAGCAGACCTATCCCTGGCGTCCGGAGCCCACCGGCGTGACGCCACCACCGCCAGACCAGCGCGAGCCCCACGCCGCGCTGCGGGTGATGTGACGCCGGTGAACCAGCCCGCCCCCGCCCACCTGGAAGTGGACGCCGGACTTTCCATGCCGGTGCACAGTGACGTGCCCGCCGTGGGACGCCTGGTGGAGGACGCACTTTTGCGGCGCGGGACTGTCACGCCACAAACGCCAACCGACACGTTGTACTGGGAAGCCCGGCAGTTTGGATTGGAGCGCGTGCCCGCATTCTGCGACGCCACTGCAGCGTTGCAACAGGAGATGTTGCGGGACTGTGGCGCGCGCACGCTGGAAGAAGCGTGGTTCATTGAACGCGCAGGGCTGGCGTATGACGCCAAGCTGGTGCTGCTGGCCCAAAGCGCGCAGGAGCGGGCGCTCTACGCGTTGTTTGCCGGCGAGGAGGCGGCGCACCTCAGCGTGGTGACCGCGTTCCATCCTCAGGCCGGGCGCGCGCGGCCAGGGGCCTTTTTGCAGTTGTTGTCCCAGGTCATTGAGACGGCGGACGCCGCCACGCTGACTTTTGTGGTGCAGGTGGTGCTGGAAGGTTGGGGCATCACGCACTACCGCGCGTTGGCCCGGGGAACGGCGCATGAGGGATTGCGCGCAGCGCTGGAACGCATTGTCCTGGATGAAACGCGCCACCACGGCGCGGGTGTGGCCACATTGCAGGCGCGGGGCCTGACCGTGGCCGCGCGGGACAACGTGCGGGACATCATGGCGCGTTTTTTGGCCATGGTTGCCGTGGGCCCGGTGGGCGTGGCGCAGGCGGTGGAGCGCGCGCAGGGCGGACTTACCGCGGGGCAGAAGGTGGCGCTCATGACGTCATTGGACGCGCCGTCACACGCGCGGCAGCGGTTGGTGTTGCTCAAGGAATTGATGCGGGGCGCTCAGGCGGCGCCCGTGGTGGAGTGGTTGGAGGCCCGTGGGTGCTTCACGCCGGCCAGCGTGGAGGACTGTGCGCGGGCCATGGAGTGAATGACGCATGCATGCCGGATTGGAACAAAACCAGGACAAGTCCCTTCTTGACGACGCGCGCACGGTCAAGAAGCTGGAGCACAACTTCCGCAAGAACAAGGAACAGGATCACACGCGCCTGTTGGACACCGCCACCGGCCAGTTCAACTACGCGGCGTGCGCCAATGAGATGTGGAACCCGGAGCGGTTCTCGCTTTTGTATGCCACGCCGTTGTGGGACGGGGCAGACACGCGTCAACGTGTGGTGCTCAACCAGTTGTACTGGGTGGCGTACTATTCGCAAATCATCAGCGCGGAGATTGCCACCATCTTCTTCAACCAGACCGCGGCGGCTGGGCTGTTTGGGATGGAAGACTTCCGCCTGGTGTGTGACACGCTGGACCTGGAGAGCATGCAGGAGCGCGCGCACATCAACGCATTCAAGAGCGTGGCCGAGGAGATGGAGCACGCGCTGTTTGGGGAGCGGCTTTTCACCTATCCCATGCGCAACCCCTACGCCGAGACGATGATCTTTCCGGACAGCAACCGCATCAAGAGCTTCTGGAAGGGCATCCAGCTGCGCGCGTTCAACCTGTTGTCGTCAGGGAATGCGTTCATTGGCTGCCAATATTTCCTCATCCGCGGGGTGCGCACCCTCAACGGCAAGCTGGTCCAGCATGACCTGAGCCAGTACTACATGAAACACCCCAACCAGGACGGGGCGCCGGTGCCGTCCAAGATTTCCTATTTCCATTTCATGGATGAGAGCTACCACTTCAACAGCTCGGGCATCATTTCCCATGACGTGGTGAAGAGCCTGCCGGACCCCACGGCGTTTGAACGCAACATTGTGAACATGGCGCTCAAGGGCTGCCAGCGGGACCACTTCAATTTCAGCGTGGCCATCAACGGCATCTTCTGGTTTGACCCCGCGCTCTACCAGACCGTCTACCGGCTGCTGCGTGGTCCGGTGTTCAACATGGATGACCAGGATGCGCGGGAGATGATGCGCCGGTGTTTTTGCGAGGAGACCCAGGCCATCCACCACAGCCACCAGACCCACACCACCGCGCGGGAAAGCTACAAGGCCTACCTGGCGGACATGCCGTTTGTGGACGGTGACAACCGCGAGCTGCTGCTCATGGGACAGAACAACCCCGAGCGCGCACTCAAACGCAACCGCGCAGCCTTTGAGCGCTTTGGCCAGGCATGAAGCCGCAGTTCAAGGTCGTTTTCCCGCGCACGGCTTTTCCGCCGGTGGTCTTGCCGGCAGAGGCAAACCTGTCTGAACACCTCACCGTGCAGAACAGCCCGGTGTTGTTTGGTTGCCGCACCGGGATTTGTGGGACCTGCATCTCCATTGTCAGCACCGTGGAAGGCGAGCTGCGGCCGCCAGATGCAGATGAGTTGGACACCATTGATGTGCACGCCACCGTGGAGCCGTCCCGGTGCCGGTTGTTGTGCCAGATGCGTTTGACGGCGGACGTGGCCATTGAAGTGCCACCCAAGGGTTGACCCATGGAAGGCGCGCGCAATCTTCCGCTGGTTGAGGACGGGCCGGAGCCGCAGGACGGCCCGCGCGTGGACGTGCGGGACTTCTGGTACGTGGTGGCCGAATCCCGCGAGCTCACCCGCACCGCGCCGCTGGCCCGCAGCGTGTTGGATGAGTGGCTGGTGGTGTTCCGTGACGAGAATGGTCATGCGGTGGTGATGCAGGACCGCTGCGCGCACCGCCATGGAAGGTTGTCCCGGGGGACGGTGAACGCCGGCTGCGTGCAGTGCCCGTACCACGGCTGGACGTATGAAAAGGGCGGCATGGTGGTGGCCGTGCCCGCCGAAGGGCCCGCGTATCAGAAGGTGGAATCACGACGGGTGAAGTCCTACGCGGCGGTGGAACAGGACGGTTACATCTACGTGCGCCTGGCGGAGAAGCCCGGTCTGGAGGTGACGCCGTTTTCCATGCCGCACCACCAGGACAAGGGCTACCGCACGGTGCGCCTGCAGAACCGCTTCAACAACACCGTCACCAACTGCGTGGAGAACTTCATAGACATCCCGCACACGGTGTTTGTGCATCCCGGCATCTTCCGCAGCTCCCGCCAGCAGAAGTTTGAAGCCACCGTGGAGCGCAAGGGCGGCAGCGTGCGCGTGAGCTACCGCAAGGAGACCAACAACCTGGGATGGTTCTCCTGGTTCCTCAATCCCGGCGGGCGGGAAATCCAGCACATAGACAGCTTCCACATGCCCAACGTGACCAGCGTGGAGTACGTCTTTGGTCCACGCCGTCACTTCTTCATCACGTCACAATCCGTCCCGGTGAATGACCGCCAGACGCTGGTCTACACCGACCTCACGTACAACTACGGAATCTGGAACAGCGTGGCGGCCCCGCTGGTGCGTTGGCAGGGCCAGGCCATCATTGACCAGGACCTTGAGGCCCTGGCCAGCCAGATGGAGGTCGTTGAGAAGTATGGGGAGAAATTCGCCAACACCCAGGCGGACAGCATCCATCTCTTTGTGGAGTCCATTCGCAACGCCATTGCCCGGGGCCGGGACCCGCGCACGCTTCCAGACCGCTCCCTGGAGATTGTGTTCTACGTGTAGCCATGACGCTGGCCACCATCCTCCTTGTGTTGTGGTTCTGGGGTCTGCTGGCGTGGAGCCTGCGGAAGGCGGAGACGCGCCGGGCATTGTTGGCGCGCAACAACCTGATGTGGTTTCTGGATGGGGCCGGCCTGTTCATCCAGGGCTGGATGGTCCCCGCGCTCCAGGCGGTGTTGGCTTTCAGCGTCCTGGTGCCCGTTGTTCCGTCGCTGCGCGGCGCGCTGCCGGTGCCCGCGTGGGTGGGCCTGGTGCTCAATCTGGTGGTGGTGGATTACCTCTACTACTGGAACCACCGCCTGCTGCACCGCAAGCGGTTCTGGCCGGCGCACGTGGTGCATCATTCGGCAACGCACCTGGACGTGTTTGTGACGTCACGCAACACGCTGTGGAGCAGCCTGTTGATTGTGTACGCGTATGCCAACGCACTGTTGATGGTGGTGTTGCCGGACGCGCGGGGCGTGGCGTTGGGCGTGGCCATCACGGGCGCGCTGGACCTTTGGAAGCACAGCAGTGTGCAACCCCCAGCGTGGCTGGCGCGGGTGCTGGGGACGGTGCTGGTCCTTCCCAATGACCATGCGTTGCACCATGGCCGCGAAGAGGTCCACGCCAACTATGGAGCGGTGTTCAACCTGTGGGACCGCTTGCACGGCACGTGGCGCGCTTCTCCGGAGCCACCACGCGAGCTGGGCGTTCCCATGACCATGGCGGGTTGGAGGCAAATGGTGTGGCCGCTGCCATGACGCCGCTCTCCAAGGTCCTGGCCCTTTTTCCGTCGCTGGTGATGGCGCTGGCAGCAACGTGCGTGGGCTGGTTGGTGTGGGTTCCGGGTCCGCTTCCGGCGTTGGCGCTCTTTGGGACGTTGTATGTGTTTCCACTGCTGGCGTTCCACATCCACCAGCAGCTGTTTCCGTTGAAGGACGGAATCAGCAACCTGGTGGGTGAAGGGTATTCCCCCTGGTGGGGAACCCATCAGATCCAACTCGTCTACATTGCGTTTCCGGCGCTGGAGATTGCGCTGCGGCTGGTACCCGGTGTGTTCTCGGCGTGGTTGCGGTTGTGGGGCAGCAAGGTGGGACGCCACGTCTATTGGACGCCACATCTGGAACTGGGTGACCGCTCCATGCTGGAGGTTGGTGACGGCGTGGTGTGGGGCCATAGGGTGGGAATCAGCGGGCACATCATCAAGCCACGCCGCGGAAACCTCATGCTGTTGTGCCGGAGGGTGCGCATTGGCAGCGGCGTGTTCATTGGCGCGGGCGCGCTCATTGGTCCCGGCGCGGTGATTTCCGACGGTGCGTTCCTCACCACCGGCCAGGTGGTGCGCCCGGGGCAGAAGGTGCGCGCGTGACCGGCGCGGTGTTCCGGGTTGGCGCGGTGTTGTTCCGTTGGTTCACCGCGTGGTTTGTGTGGCGTTTTGAGAGCGCCCTCAAGCAGCCCCAAAAAACGCAAGAGCAACTCTTGCGGCGTATGCAGGCTGTCCTGGGCCGCACGGCGTACCGTCGACACTTGGGCGCGTGGGAGACGGTTGCGCCGCAAACGTGGCGTGAGGTGGAGCCCTGGGTGCGCCAGCAACAGCAGGCCGAACAGGGCGCATTGGTGAAGGGTGGTGCCGCCTTCTATGTGCGCACTTCAGGAAGCGCCGCGGCCCGCAAGGACATCCCCTACACCTGGCGTTTGACCTGGACGTTCACGCGCATGTTTTTATTGTGGGCCCATGGCGTGCTCAGGCATGGACCGGCGTTGCGCCAGGGGCGCATCTTCCTTGCGGTGACGCCGGGCGAGGCGCGTGACGCCACGGCGCGCGGGGTTGCGGTGGGGCTTGAAGATGACCGGGACTATCTGGTGTTCCCGTTCAACGTGTTGTTGCGGCCGCTTCTGGTGGTCCCCCGGTTGAATGCCGCCGCGTTGTCACCGCAGCAGACGCGTGAGGTCCTTGCCGCAAGTCTTGTTGCCCAGGAGAGGCTGGAGATCATCTCTGTCTGGAGCCCCACGTTGTTGTTGGTGCTCTTGGAGGTGCTGGAGTCCAACAAGGATGTGCTGCTGGAGGCCTTGCGTGCCGGGACCATCCACGGCCACCGCTTGGCCCCGCAGTCATCACAACGCGTGGCATTCCTGTCGTCATCATGGGGCCACTGGTCCCACGTCTGGCCCCACCTCAAGCTCATCTCATCCTGGACCCAGGGAGACGCCGCGGCGCCCGCCCGCAGGGTTGCGGGGTTGTTCCCGCACGTGATGCTTCAACCCAAAGGGCTGTTGGCAACGGAATGCGCCGTCACCGTGCCCATGGGTGACCACGAAGTGCCACTCATCCAGGACGTGGTGATGGAAGGCCTGGATGACGAGGGGAAGATTGTTCCCTTGTGGGACTGGAAACCGGGGCAGAGCTACGAACTGCTGGTGACAACGTGGGGAGGCCTGGCGCGTTACCGGTTGGGTGACCGCGTGCTGGTGGACCGGCTGGCGCACGCAACACCGTGTTTCCATTTTGTGGGACGCACCGGCGGGACGGTGGACCTGGCAGGCGAAAAGATGGACCCGCAGTTTGTGCGGCAGGTGTTGGAGGAGCTGATGCCGGACGCGTCCGGCACACGGGTGCTGCTGGCCCATGCAGCGGGCTACGTGCTTCTGACAGACGTCACGGCCGCGCCAACCGGTGAGCAGCTGGAGGCCGCGTTGGGGCGCTCCCACCGCTACGCGCAGGCGCGCGTGCTTGGACAGTTGGGCGCCGCAACCGTGACCGTGCGCAAGGACGCCGCGGGGTGGCTGGCGCAACAGCGCGTCCTGGACGGCATGCGGTGGGGTGACGTGAAGGACCAGGTGCTGGTCCGGGTCAACGCCGCACCTTGAAGGCGTGTGCGGCAAACGTGGATGGGTTGCCTGGAGACGCCGCGCCGGTCTACCTGAGCACCCATGACGACGACACAAGACGTGGACTCCCGGATTGCGTCCCTGTTTCCCACCGCTGCGCAGGTTCCGGCGGACACACAGGTGGCGCCCGACGGTGGACCTTACAGCGATGGGCTCAACTACCTGGTAGACGGGCAGGTCAAGCGCTGGACGGGCAAGACCGAGGACGTGAAGTCCTGCATCTGCATCCGTGATGGTGAGGCCCTGGAGCGCCGCGTGTTGGGTCCCGCCGCGCAGCTCACGCGCGAGGAAGCGCTGGCGGCGGGGGACGCGGCAGACCGTGCGTATGACAAGGGCCGCGGCGTGTGGCCCACCATGCGCGTGCAGGACCGCATTGAGGCGGTCTCCGCGTTCAACACTGCCATGGTCACCGTACGTGAGCCGGTGGTGCGCCTGCTCATGTGGGAGATTGGCAAGAGCCGCGCAGACGCCGAGCGCGAGTTTGACCGCACCGTGGTCTACGTCAACGACACCGTGGAAGCGCTCAAGGAGATGGAGCGCGGGGCGGCCCGGTTCTCCCGCCACAACGGCGTCATGGCGCAGATCCGGCGCACGGCGTTGGGGCCCACGCTGTGCATGGGGCCGTTCAACTATCCGCTCAATGAGACGTTCACCACGCTCATCCCCGCGCTCATCATGGGCAACCCGTGCGTGGTGAAGCTTCCGCGTTTTGGCCAGCTGTGCCTGGCACCGTTGCTTCCCCTGTTTGCCCAGTCCTTCCCGCCCGGCGTGGTCAACGTCGTCAACGGGCAGGGCAGCGTGGTGGCCGGGCCGCTCATGGAGAGCGGCAAGATCAATTCGCTGGCGTTCATTGGCTCCTCCCGCGTGGCCAACGTGCTCAAGAAGCAACACCCCATGCCCAACCGCCTGCGCAGCGTGCTGGGCCTGGACGCCAAAAACCCCGCCGTCATCCTGCCAGATGCAGACCTCCAGGCCGCCGCCAAGGAATGTGTGGCCGGTGCGTTGTCCTTCAACGGGCAGCGTTGCACCGCCATCAAACTGATCCTGGTGCACCGCTCCAAGGCGGATAAGTTTGTCTCCATCCTCAGTGACCTGGTGGATGCACTGCCGTTTGGAATGCCGTGGGAGCCGGGCGCCAAACTCACGCCGCTGCCGGAACATGACAAGCCCGCGCACATGGCGCGCCTGGTGGAAGACGCCAAGGCCTTGGGCGCGCGCGTGGTGAACAAGAACGGCGGAAAGACCGTGGGCACGTTCTACTTCCCAAGCGTGGTGTATCCGGTGGTACCCAAGGCTGCGCTCTACACGCATGAGCAGTTTGGCCCGCTGGTGCCAGTTGCCGTCTACGACGACGTGGACGAGGTCACCGAGTTTGTTGCCAACTCCAACTTTGGACAGCAGGTGGCGTTGTTTGGCCAGGACCCCAAGGTGATTGGCCCCCTGGTGGACTTCCTGGTGAACCAGGTGAGCCGCGTCAACATCAACGCGCAGTGCCAGCGTGGCCCGGACGTGTATCCATTCACCGGACGCAAGGACAGCGCCGAGGGAACGCTGAGCGTCCATGATGCCCTGCGGTGTTTTTCCATCCGGTCCATGGTTGCCGTGGGAGATGACGCCCGCGGTCAGGCTGTGATGCAAAGCCTGTTGCGGGAGCGCACCAGCACGTTTGTGAACACCGACTACGTGTTCTGACGACGGGAATGATGCACCGCGGTATCCGCCGGATCTGGCTGCCCGGCGGCAGGGTCCGGGTGCCAATGGCAGATGATTGTGGCAGACATGCGCTCCCCCCGGGACACACCCGCCGGGTGTTTGCTGCGCGTGAGGCCATCCATGTCCACCGTGAGTTTCCGCAAGGTCAAAGTTGCTGATGATGCCAGGCCACTGGTGGACGCTGCCCTGCAGCGCGCCGGCACCGAAGGCGCCACCAAGGTCCAGGAAGTGCTGGCGCGCGCCGCAGGACAGAACAAGGACAAGTTCCTCACCGCCACCGAGGCCAAGGCCGTGGTGGATGCATTTGAGCGCGTGGCGGCGGGGGCGGTTGGCCCGTTGACGGGTGCCACGCTTGCCGCGGCGTTGCAGCAGGCGGATGAGGCCGTGGGCCGCATGTCCAGCGCCTCCAACGTGGATGGCGTGAGCGCGCACTTCACGTTCAATGAGAAGCTCAGTGCCAAGCTGGTGACCGAGCTGCATGATTCGGTGGCCAAGGCCGCCGGCCGGCGCCTGGACATCAACGTCATGATCTTTGAGTTCCAGTCGGATGAGATTGAGACGGCGCTCCTGGATATTGCCAAGAACAACCCCAACGTCACCATTCGCATCATTGCAGACAGTGGCCAGGAATCCGACTACGGCGGCAACGCGCTGCCGTCCATCCTCAAGAAGAAGCTCTCCAACATCCAGGTGAAGTACAAAAAGGACTTCCCCTACAGCTGGGACGCCACCAACCACCGCCCCAAGTACAACCACGGCTCCACGCAGGGCCTGCTGCACCATAAGGGTTTTGCCACGTTCATTGATGGCGCACCGGAGAAGCTGGTGGCGGGGAGCTTCAACTGGTCCAACACGGCGGACAAACAGAACTACGAAGACCTCACCGTGTTCCGCAACAAGGACAGCAGCGGCCGCCGCGTGGTGGGCCAGTGGGGGGACGAGTTTGCCGCGTTCTTCAACAACGGGGAGGCGTGCCTGTCTCCCAACAACTTCTCCAACTTCAAGAAGGACAAGTGGAATGAGATGTTGGTGGCCAACGGGAGCCGCCCGCTTCCCACCAGCCGCCTGCCGGATGATTCCCCCGCGGCGTATGTGCCGCCGCCGGATGCACGGTCCTTTGACGTCAACGGCTACCGCGCGGTGGACAAGGAACGCCTTGTGGCCCTGGTGGGCAATGACGTGGCCCGGGCCATGGCCGCAAGCCGCAAGTCCCATGGGCGTTTTGATTCCCTGGAGGACCTCAAGGCGCGGGTTCCCGGTGTGGCCAACCTTCCGGCAGAGACGCAAAAGACGCTGGTGGAAGCCGGCACATTTGGCAGCGGTCTGGTGTCCGTCAACACCGCGTCGTTGGAGGAGTTGGATGCAGTGGGCTTTTCGGCGGCGGATGCCAAAGCCATTGTGGCGCACCGTGAGGCCAACGGTGACTTTGAAAGCCTGGAGGACCTGAAAGCCGTCCCCGGCGTCACCTACCGGGACCTCAACCTGGTCAAAGGCAAGCTCAGCGCGGTGGACGTGGAGGCGTTCTTCAACAGCCGCCCGTTTGGAAGCCCCGCCGCTGGGACCGGTTACGGGACCGCTGGCAGCACCACGTCACCGTTGATGGGTGAGGGCGGTGTTGTTGCACCCACGCCCGCGGGAGTTTCTGCCGCGGCCAATGACCTGTTCCACCGCGCCAAGCCCGGTCAGACCATCCAGGTGGCCATGTACGGCATGTCTGCCACGTCCAAGGAGTTCAAGGCGCTGGCGGCGGCCGCACAACGCGGCGTGACGGTGCGCGTGGTGCTCAATGATGCGTTCACCGCGTCCACGGTGGCGGCGCTCAAGGCACTGCGCACGCAGGGGTTCCCCATTGACGTGCGCGTGCAAACCGCCAAGACCATGCATGAAAAGTTTGGCGTGGTTGGAGATGACGTGTTTGCCGGCAGCGCCAACTTCTCGGAGAGCTCATCCACCAAACACAGCGAGAACCGCTTTGTGGTGAAGAATGACGTGGAGCTGGCCAACCAGTTTGCGGCGCGCTTCAATGACATGTGGGAGAAGAGCCGCACCGTGTAAGGCGCGCTCAGCCTTCAAAGCGGGCAATGACGTACGCTGCCTCGGCCCAGGAAGGCGCGCGGTATTCAATGTCCGGCAGGTAGATCTCGGTGAGGGCCTTGAGGCGCGCTGTTCCATCCGGGCGTTTCTCCCAGTCAAAGAGGTAGGCGGTCATGGCCTTGTCCCGGGCCACCATGGCCCGGGCCAGCCCGTCGTCACCGTAGGCCACCAGCACGCGGGAGAACGCCACCCAGACCTCGCGGTCCCCGCCCGCCAGGTACGCCCCTTGTTGCATCACATGTGTGGGGGCCTTGATGTTTCCACGGATGAACGTGCCGTTGCTGGCCTGTTTCTCCGCCAGCTCCGCGTCCAGCGCCGAGTGGTCGTTGGACCAGCCACATTCGTCGCTGCAGGTGCCGTCGTATTCGGGGGCTTCCCCGGCCGCGGCGGTGTCCGCCTTGCGTTGCTTCTCGCAGGTCGTCTCGCACGCGTCCCGCTCCTTTTGCGCCAGCTGGACCTTCCGGTCTGCGCGCGCGGTGGCCCGGGCGTCCTGGGCCCCTTCAAAAAAAGCCACGGTCTTGAGGTGCGCCAGTGGCAACGCGCGGAACAACTCCGGTTGCGCCGAGGACAGCGCAACCTTGGCGTTGGTGGGGCCGCCCGGAAGGCGCGCGGTACGAACGCGGGTCCATCCCGGACCGCCGGTGGACTTGTCCATGGTGTCCAACATGGCCAGCAGTGACCCAAGTTTGCCTTGGGGCAACAACTCCTTCTGGACCGCCTCCACGCGCGGTTTGTCATCCGGGGAGATGGCCGCTTCCATGTTGATGGACCAGGGCGTGGCGTAGTCCGGTGCAAGCTCCACCCAGACTTTTTTCCCGCCGCGCGCCGCTGCCTTTTTCCGCTCCATCACAAACCGCCGGATGTCCTCCATGGCCAGAGCCTCTGCGGGTCCACTGTGTTCATCCGCCGCGTCCACAAAGACCTGCAGGTCAGAGATGCAGGTGTCCTCGTACTTCTTGCCGGGGTAGACCGCGTCCAACGTCAGGCGAACCCCGCTCACCTGTGCGGGCACGGCCACCACAACCTCCTGCCAGCCCAATGCGTCCTTCAGCGTGGCTTTCACCGGCGTCCCCACCGGCGTCACACCAGCTTCCCCCTTGAGCACCGGTTGCAGCGTGATGGCCTTGGGGCGCGCGTTGGCGGCAAACAGCGGCGCGCTCTTCTGGTAGCCGGACCGCACGTAGACCCGGTAGGTCTTGGCTTTTTGCAGCGTGGGCCCCAGCCACGTCAGCGCCGCACCCACGCCCGTACCCTGGTCACCCTCCACCCACGCGGTGGCCGGGTCGTCGTCAGCTATGTAGGGGGGCAGGTAGTTCTGCTCAAAAGAGTTCCAGCCATTGGCCAAAAAGGATGACGCCTCCACCTTGCGGGGGTGCAGGCGCTGGAATCCCGCGGGGGGCTTGGGCTCGGCGGCGGCGGCCACCAAAACAACACACACCAACTGCGCAACCAGCATCATGGGTCAGCTCCAAGGTTTCCAGCGTGGATGGTGATGCGTGAAAGTCCAACGGGCAACATCCCGTCCAGTTCCTGTTTGCGGCTGATGAGGTGGTAGCTGAGCCGCCACACGCGTGGCGCTTTCTGGTTGGCCAATGCCACCGGGACCACCACGTCCACAGTCCCCATCCCTGACGCCGGCAATGCGGTGTTGTCCACCACGCCCAGGTGCGCGGGCGCCCCCGGCGTGAACGTGCGCACGTCCAGCTTCCGCTCAAAACTGGCAATGGTCTGCGCGTCTTCAAAGGTCTCATCCGACGCCACTTCCAGGCTCAGCCAGCGCATGATGTCCCCGGTGGGCATGCGGTGGCCCAGCGCGCGGGTGGAAAGCCGCATCACCCGGCCGTCCGGTGCCAACATCACGGTGACAGCGGCGCGCAACGCGTCCAGACGGCGCACGCCGCCCACGGCGTGGTCACCCTTGGGCATGTGGCACGGCGCGCACGTTTGCGTGGCGCCGGTGGCGGCCTGCCAGGCCAGGAACTCGCGGTAGGTGTCCTGTTGCTGCGTGGTCACCGAGAGATGCTCCACCTGGTTGGAGGCGTTGCGCACCGGAAACCCAAACTGGTGGCACTGCGCGCACAACAAAGGGTCGGTCAGCCATGGTGTGGCCACACTGCGGTGTTCCTCGTCGCTGTTCTTTGTTGCGGCCACGCCCTGCGCGGTGGCGTGGCAGGCCGCACAGCCCACAGCCGTTTGAGTGGCGTCGGAGGTGCCCACGGCGGTGGGCGCATGACAGCGCATGCACCAGCCACGTTGTTCGCGTTGGATGGCGGCCTGGAAGACCACACTGGTCACGCTTTGACCGTGCGGCCCCTGCTGCCATGCCTGGTGTTGGGGTGCATGGCATTGCGCGCAGCGTGCGTTGGACCAGTTGCCCAGTGGTTCCGGAGGTGCGGGCAGTTGCATGGACGTCAAGCCGCGGGGAAACCGTGGGGACGGTTCAAGGCCGGGAACACCGGCCAGCACACACATCCACATTGTGGTGAGGCCCGGCAGCATGGTTCAGCCCTGGACCGTTTGGGTGGGCGTCAATCCAAACGCCGCTGCCAGGTTGGCCACCGTGGAACTGGCGTGCGCGCCGCGTCCCACATGGAACCCAACCCGTCCAAGATGTTCCCCGGTCTGTTGCGCTGGGCCCGGCGTCAGACCGTTGGCGCCCAACGTCATCAACACGCGGTGAAAGGCCGCGGCATCCAGGTTGGTGTGATGCAAAAAGACCCGCCATCCCGCGTCCGCTGGGTCAAACAGGCCGCGCTGGAATTCCTGCGCCAGGCTCATCCACAGGTCCCGGAACGCCTTCCAGTGCGCCGCGTCTTCAAAACGCACCACCAACCAACGCGGTTGGCCCGCGCGCCAGACGTCGTCACCGGCCACCGCGCGCACCAGCACACCGGGCACCATGGACCGTGCAACATCCGCACACAACGCATGCACCGCATTGGCCCGCGCGGTGCGCGTCCGCGGCAGTCCACCACTGGCCGCCACCAGCGGGATGAGGTCCGCCGCGGTGGGCCACAGTGTGTATGAGCGCAGGTGACGCCGGTATTCAACAAGTTCGCCAGCGGTGTTGGCCACGGCGCGCCGTGCCAGACCCCAACGCAAAAAGCGCGAGCGCGCGTCTGCATTGTCCACGGTCTGTGCGTGGACGGCATCTGCAGCGGCCTCGCGGTCCAGTGCCTGCGCCACGGCGTTGGCGTCCGCCAACGGGCGCTGCATCAACGCCGCACCCCGCAGCGTCTTGAGCGCCGGCGCCAAGGGCACCGCCAGCTCGGGAACCAACGGCAGCAAAAAATCCTCCAGGAGCGTCACGCTGGCGCAGGTGATGGCGCTGGGCTCCACGCCAAGCGCGCTGGCCATCATCAACAGCCAGCTCCCCCGTGGGCATTGCGCCCACGCCCCGGCCACGTCCATCCCAAACGGCCGGGACCAACCGCGCCACGCCACCTGGTGGGTGTCATCACCCACACCGTCCAACAGGTCCATCACCAGCAGCGGGCGCATGCGCTCCAGTTTACGGGGTTTCCAAAAGCCACGTCCAGCACCGCCCACCACGCTGGCGCGCGGACCCACAGTGTGGTCTTGGAGCACGCCAATGGCGTTTTTGTACGAATCCACCCAGGCGATCCTCACGTTTGGTCCACACGCGCTCACGCTGCGTTGGGCCGCAAGCGTGACCCGGGGCAACGGAGAAGAGGGGCCGCTCCCATATGGATGTGGCGTGTGGCCCAGCGCGTTGGTGCTGGGGGACGCATTGGTGACGCATGCGGAGCGCCTGCGTGGCGTCTCCGCACTGGAACTGGGATGTGGTGTGGGCATGTGCGCGGTGCTGGCGGCACGGTTGGGTGCACGCGTGACGGCAACGGATTTTCATCCGGACATGCGCGCATTTGTGGAAGACAACGCGCGGGCCAACGGTGCGAACGTCACGTTTGAGGTGTTGGATTGGACCGCCAAGGCGGCCCTGCAGGTTCAGCCCCACCCCGTGGTGATGGGCAGTGACCTTTTGTATGACCCCGCCGGCGTGACGCCGTGTGTGGACGTGCTGGAGCGCGCGCTGCTGCCCGGTGGCCTGGCGCTGCTGGCGGATCCGGGGCGCAAGGCACTGTGGCGCCTGAAGGACAAGCTCCTGGCGCGCGGGTTTGTGGTCCACCACACCACCGTCATGCCGCAACAGCTTGCGGTGGGGGGACGTGAACACGTCCTGGCGGCACATCCCAACGCCACGGGCCCCGCGCACCTGCTGGCCATCACCAGGCCTTGAACCCAAACGCCATCCACGGCATCAGCAGCGTTGGTCTTTCCCCCCTTGGAGTCTCCATGCGCAGCAACAACATGATGGCAGTGGTCCTTGGTCTTGGTCTGGTGTCCTGTGGACCGCCCATGGGCCCGGACTTTGACGGCCCCCACGGCATCAAGGCGGTGAACACGGGTGGCTCGTACGCGTACGTGGTCCCCGTGGAAGGCGGCGTGGTGCTGGTGGACACCGGCGGTGACGAGGATCCCGCCAAGCTCAAGGACGCCATTGCCGGGCGCGCCCTCCTGGGCGTGCTCATCACCCACAGCCACACGGATCATATCGCCGGTGCGTTGGGCCTGGGTGACGTTGACGTGTTTGTGGGCCGCGAAGACATTGCCAGCGCCCGCGGCATGGAAGACCACCAGGGCCTGGTGCAGCGTCTCACCGCACCGTTCAATGACCCGCCTGCGGTCCCCGCGCGGCTGGTTGCCGTGGATGATGGGTTCCATTTTTCCGCCGGCGGAGAAACGTTTGTTGCCGTGGGAATGCCAGGTCACACGCCGGGGAGCATGGCGTATGTGTTCAAGGATGTGTTGTTCAGCGGGGATGCCGTGTTTGGCGGGGACAACGCGCCGGTCACCACTCCACCTTTTGTTTTTTCTGACGACACCACCAAGGCCCGGCAGAGCCTGGCCAGGGTGAAGACGCTGGATGTCACCGTCATGTTGGATGGCCACAACGGCAAGACGGATGACCCCAAGAGCAAGCTGGACCAGTGAGCAACGCCGCCGCGCTCCCGTTGTCCGGAACGGAAGACGTCACCTGGCTGTGGACGGGCCGTGCGCCTGGTCCACCGTTGGTTCCGCCTGGCGTGGTGCCGGTGTTGGACGCCCAGGGTGGCGCCACCGTGGGGTTGTTGGCGTTGCGGCTGCGGGACCTGGGATTGCGGGCTGTTCCGGCGCCACGGTTTTCCTACCAGGAGGTGTTGTGGTGGGTGCTGGCGCACGTGGGCGGCGCGCCGGCCTGGTACATCACGCGGTGTGACCTGGACCGCTGGTGGGCGCTCCCCATGGTTCGCACCGGCGTGGGCTACCCCGTGGTGCAAACGCCGTTGGTCATCCGCGCGGATGCGTTGGCCATGGGGAATGACCTGGCGTTGCGCGCCGGCAACGTGGTGCTGGACGCGCCGCCACCGGCCACCGTGGACCGCCTGGCAACCATGCGCGGTGAGACGCTGTTGGAGGTCCCGTTTTCCCTGGACGGCCTGGCGCAGGGCTCCAGGGTGGCGCTCACGCTGGCGCGGGATGGGTTGGGTGCCCGCGTGTTTGGCGGCGTGGTGGAATGGGAAGACCGTGCGGTGGTGTGCACGGGGCGCCAGCATGCGTGTGGTTTTGGACGTGCCGTACCGCGCTGAATGGATCAAACCGCGCGCAACACATTCCGTGCTTGAGTCTGTCTCAGGACAACAACCCCAACGCCCGGGCCTGTGCACGGCCTTCGTCCGTCAACGTCAGGATGACCGCGCGGCCTTCACCAGGTGCGCGGGTGAACAGCGCGCCATTGTCCTGACGCACCGCGCGCATGATGTTGTTGGGCACCGTCTTGATGCCCGCCTTGGTGATGAGCGCGGCCACATCCGGGCCGGTGAGGCCACGGCCCACCGTCTTGTCCGAGGCCGCCAGGGCCCACACCATGCGCGCCAGAAGGTTGCGGCCGTGGACCTCCATGGACTCCGTCAACGGAGTGACGTCGCCACGGTCCAGTGCTGCGGCCACGGCGGCCAGGTCCCCGCCGGTGGTGGCGCCTGCGTCTGACGTCTGTCCCGCCGGACGTTTTTTGACCGTGGCGGCCTTCTTCTTGGCTGCGGGTTTGCCCGCGGGTTTTGTCTTGCGCGCCGGCTTCGCGGCGTACGCGCCCTCGGCGTCCGGATCCGGACGCACCGCCGGAGATGGCGGAGTGCTCTTGCGCGCGCTGTAGCTGCGGGCCGTGTCATCCCGAGCACGGTCCTCTTTGAGATCGCTGTTACCCGGCGGTGGCCAGGCGGGCGGCGTATCCCACGGCGGCGGAGGCGTGGCCTGGCCGCGCATGCGGGACACCACCGCGCGGACCTCTTCGGCCAGGTCCAAAGCACGGAACAACGTCTGAAGGATCTTTTGACTGAGCATGGCGTGGATCCCCTGCGCTGGACGGCCAGCCGCGGCCTGACGTCATAGGCACAAGCCCACCCCGCCGTCACGCACGAAAAGCCCAGCGATGCAGCGCCCAGACCAGCGCGGCCAGCGGGCCGGTGTACGCCGTGGCCCAGAACAACCCCCAGACCAGGGACCGCCCCAGGTTCTTTTTGCAGTCATGCGGGTCATTGATGACGTGGGCCACCATCCCGCGCACCAGCAGGTACCCCACCAGCGCCACCGCCGGGAGCACCACCTCCCACAATGCCCAAAGCCCAACAAACAACAGGATCCCCACGGCAATCCCCGCCACCAGCCCCAGGCAACCATCTGCGTCCGGCGTGGCGTCCAGGGAGAACCCATCCACCGCGTTGCCCCACCCGCGCGTCTCCGGTGCGCTCCAGCGGTGGTCATCCACAATGCGGCGGCCCGCGTGCAACATCCACGTCAACGCCACGCACCAGATGAGCCACCACGCCAACAGCACCAGCTCCGCTTCCACCCACACCGGCAGGCGCAACAACAGCGGGAACAACAACGCTGATGCCACCAGGCACCCGCCCAGCAGGCCCGCGCTCTGTTTTCCGGAGAAGGATGGGACGCGCGTGGCCGCACGCCAGGGCTTGCGGGGCAACCGGCTGGCGCCGGGTGCAGGTTGGCTGGGGGGTTTGAGGCTCACGGCGCAACAATCTGCGCACGTCCGGTGGCCAAGGCAAGAGCCAAAGCGCAGCCACGGTCGTTATTTGTAGTGGCAGGGTTCCATCTGCGCGGCCAGGTTGAGGTCCTCATCCGGGCAGTCTTTTCCGCACGCTTCCATGCTGTGGAAGCACCAGAGATTTTCGGCGCTCTCACTGGACAGCGCGTTGGTGATGGCCTGCACCACGTTGTCATTGGGCTTGAGCAGCCGCGCCAGTTGGGACGGCACGTGCACGGTCACCTTGAATCCAAACGTGAAGGTGAACCGTCCGTTCTTGTCAAAGAGCACGCCGGGGGGATTGATGAACGGCCCTGCCGCCCGCGCCGCACGCACCGCCTCGTCGTCAAGCCAGTCCGCGGGGCCGGCTTCAGCCAGGCTGGTCTCCAGGATCTGTCCCTTGGAATCAATGGTGATGCGCACCACGCTGCGCCCGCTCACCACGCCAATGAGCCGGTTGTCCCGCGCGCGTTGCCGCAGCACCTTTTCCGGACGCCAACGCTGCCGGATGAAGTCCTTCACCTGCGCAAAGAACATCTTGTGTTTCCACTCCTTCTTTTCCAGGGACGGTGGCGCGCTGCGTTCATCCACCGGCACGTGCTCCTTGATCGCCAGGCGTGCCGCGGCGTCCTTGCCCAGCAACAGCGTGCCCGCGTTGGGAGCACCCTTGCCGCCGGGCTGTCCGCCCGGTGCACCGTCGGGGCGGCGCGGCATGACCACCACGGTGGGCTCGGAAACGTCCACCTTGGTGGGGGCCGCCGGACCGGGCAGCGGCGGCTCCACGGCGGGAGGCGCGGGTTGCGGCGCAGGTGGCGGTGGTTCCACGCGCGGCGGCTCTTCCACCCTGGGTGGCTCTTCCACGCGCGGTGACAGCTTGGGCGGAACCACCTTGGGTTTTTGCACCGGGGGTGGTGGCTCGGGTTGGACCGGCGGTGGTTGCACCGGTGGCGGCGGCGGCCGCGGCCGCGTGATGACCGCCAGCTCAATGGCCTTGCGGCGCTCCTTGAGCCACGTCTTCTCCTGCAACGTGTTGATGCTGGCGTAGGCCAGCCCGTGAAGCACGGCTGAAACCAACAGGGCCGGCACCAGCCACCCTTTGGGTCCCGCGCGTGTTCCGGCTGGTCCAACCATGTGCGTCCACGTCCCAGGGTAGCCCGCGGGCCACGTGCGGCAACCTTTGGCCGCGCACCTTTGGACGGCGCGTGGCCGTTGTCAATTCTCCTGCAATCTTGCGTGGTTGACCGGGATGCGTTGGCCGTGCCACGTCACCGGTCCAGCCATGGATGCACTCTACCCGGACATTGAGCCTTACCGGACGGGCCGTCTGCCGGTTGGTGACGGCCATGATCTCTACTTTGAGGAATCCGGAAACCCCGCCGGCAAACCCGTGGTGTTCATCCACGGCGGCCCCGGCGGCGGAACGGACCCCAAACAGCGCCGGTTCTTCAACCCGCAAAAGTACCGCATTGTGCTGTTTGACCAGCGCGGGTGCGGCAAGTCCCGCCCCCATGCGTCCCTGGAGGCCAACACCACCTGGCACCTGGTGGCAGACCTGGAGGCATTGCGCGTGTTTCTGGGGATTGCCCGCTGGCAGCTGTTTGGCGGCAGCTGGGGCAGCACGCTGGCCCTGGCCTACGCACAAACCCATCCCAGCGCGGTGACAGAGCTGGTGTTGCGCGGAATCTTCCTGCTCCGCCGTCAGGAGGTGGAGTGGTTCTACCAGAAGGGTGCCAGCGCCATCTTCCCGGACGCGTGGGAACACTTCCTGGCACCCATCCCGCCGTCAGAACACCATGACCTGCTGGCCGCGTACCACAAACGCCTGTCCGGTCCGGATGGTGAAGAGCAGCTGCGCGCCGCGCGCGCGTGGAGCGTGTGGGAAGGCACCACCAGCCGGTTGTTGCCGGACCCGTCGGTGTTGGAGCGCTTCAGCGCAGACCGTTTTGCGTTGGCGTTTGCGCGCATTGAGGCCCACTACTTCCACCACCGGGGATTTTTGCGCTCGGATGCGCAGCTGTTGGAGGATGTGCCCAGGATCCGCCATATCCCCGCCGTCATTGTGCAGGGCCGTTATGACGTGGTGTGCCCCGCGGAAAGTGCCTGGGCCCTCCACCGCGCCTGGCCCGAAAGTGAACTGGTGATTGTTCCGGACGCCGGCCACGCCGCGTTTGAACCGGGCACCATTCGCGCGTTGGTGGCCGCCACCGACAGGTTTGCCGCCTGACGGCGTCAGTTCATGCGCAAGGACCCCACCCCGCAGGACGCCCACGCGCTGTTGTTTGGCGCGGGCCTTTCCACGTCAGACTATTTCCTCTTCCGCGTGGAAGCCGAGGATCCCTGGAACATGTGCCAGCGCACCAGGGACGGCGGCATGGTGCCGGTGGTGGTGGAGGATGAAGCCCTGGCGGATTTGTGCCGCATGGTGCTGCTCACCGCCGGGGCCACCCGCTACACGTCCCTGGAGGACCTTCAGGCCGCGCTGGGCGGTGGACGCATATGAGAGGTGCGCGTTGTGTTCTGTTTGTCCTGGTGGCGTTGGGTTGCCGGTCCACCGCCGTCACGCCAGCCAGCGCGCCACCCGCACCACCACTTTTCTATGAAGTGTTTGTGCGCTCGTTTTTGGACACCAACGGGGATGGCCAGGGGGATTTGTTGGGCGTGCGGCAACAGTTGCCCTACCTGCAGCGGCTGGGCGTGCGCGGGTTGTGGCTCATGCCCATCCATCCATCCCCCAGCTACCACGGCTATGACGTCGTCAATTTTGATGATGTAAACCCGGATTACGGGACCCTGCGGGACATGGATGCGCTTCTTGAGGATGCGCATGCTCTTGGGATGAAGGTCATCCTGGACCTGGTGCTCAACCACACGTCCAACCAACACCCCTGGTTTGTGCAGCACCCGGATTGGTACCTCTGGCGGGACAGTGACCCCGGGTGGCGCGCGCCGTGGCCCGGCGGTGGTGCGGTATGGCACCCCGGACGGGATGGGCGTTTCTATTTCGGGATGTTCTGGGAAGGCATGCCGGACCTCAACCTGGCCAACCCGGACGTGCATGCGGCCATGGTGGCGTCTTCACGGCGGTGGTTGGCGCGCGGCGTGGATGGTTTCCGCGTGGATGCCGCGCGGCACCTCATGGAAGATGCGCAGGGCACCCTGGCGGATCTTCCAGAGACCCACGCCTATGCCAGACGGTTCCGCCGGGACCTGGGACATCCCAACGCCATGCTGGTGGCTGAAGCGTGGACCACCCGGGACAAGATGGAGCCCTACCGGGGCAACGCAGATGAGTTCACCCACGCGTTTGATTTTGACCTGGCCACCGCGGTGGTGGCGTCTTTGTTGTCCGGCAAGGCAACCCACGTCCAGGAGCAGGTCCGGGCGGTGAAACACTGGGAGTATGAGGCCACGTTCCTGTCCAACCATGACCTGGAGCGCCTGCGCACCAGGCTGTATTCCGATGATGCAGTGAAGGCCGCGCACGTCAGCCTGGCCATGTTGCCCGGCACACCGTTTCTTTTCATGGGAGATGAGCTGCTCACCCGCAATGGGGACGGTGCCGGGGACCTGCGCAAGCGCACGCCCATGAAATGGACGCCGCAGGGCGGTTTCTCGTCGGGAAAGGCGTGGCTGGACCTTGCCGAGGGAGACAACGTGGAAGAAGCGTGGGCCAACGGGAACAGCCTGCTCAACCTGATTGCTGCGTTGTCCCGGCTGCGGTCCACTGCACCGGCGTTTTCCGCGGCCTCCACGCTCCAGGTGATGGAGGGGTTGGATGCGCAGGTGTTGGGCCTGGTGCGCGGGGACGTGCGCGCGTGGATCAATTGTGGTGAGACGCCGGTGGACGTGAGCGTCGGGCAGCGTCGTCACATGCTGGGCGCCCCGGTGCTTGAGGGGACCGCGCAGCTGGGGCCACACGGTTTTGTGGTCACCGGCGCACCGTAGGAATCAGCCCACCGGAAGTGACGGGTCCGCGTCCAGGCTCAATGCATGGGTCTCACCGCGCACCAGCCGCGCCCAGCCCGCGCGCCCCACCATGGCGGCGTTGTCCGTGCACAACGCGCGTGACGGAATGTGGGCCGTGATGCCCACCGCGCGCGCATCCTCCTCCATCCGGGAACGCAACAACCCGTTGGCCGCCACGCCGCCCGCCAGCACCAGGTGGGTCACGTGGTGGATGCGGCAGGCCGCAAGGCTCTTGCGCACCAGCGCGTCCACAATGGCCACCCGGACCGATGCGCAATAGTCCCGCCGGTCCTGCTCGCTGAGTGCGCCGTGTTTTTGAACCAGCGTGCGCGCGGCGGTCTTGACGCCGGAAAAACTGAAATCCAGGTTGTCCTTGTCCCACAACGCGCGCGGGAGCTTGAACCGCGTGGGATTGCCGCTTTGGGCCAGCGCATCCATGGCCGCGCCGCCAGGATAGGCCAGCCCAATGAGTTTCCCCGTCTTGTCAAAAGCCTCGCCAGCGGCGTCATCCAGCGTTTCCCCCAGCAGCACAATTTCTCCAACGCCATCCACGCGGTAGAGCGCGGTGTGTCCACCGCTGCACACCAGTCCCACGTAAGGATGCGGGACCTCCTGTTCCAGCTGGATGGCCGCCAGGTGTCCTTCCAGGTGGTTGACGCCCAGAAACGGGATGCCCCGCGCGTACGCAATGCCCTTGGCCGCCTGCAGCCCCACCAAGAGCGAGCCAATGAGTCCTGGCCCATGCGTGGCGCACACCGCGTCCAATTGCTCCAGCGTGGTGTCCGCATCCAACAGCGCCTTCTGGATGACGGGGATGATGGTGAGCGCGTGGTTGCGGCTGGCCAACTCCGGAACCACGCCGCCCCACGCCGCGTGGATGTCCGTCTGGCTGGAGACCACGTTGGACAGCGCGCGCCCGTCCTGCAGCACGGCCGCCGCCGTGTCATCACAACTGGACTCCACCGCCAACAGCCGCATGCCGTCGCCTGTGACACGCTTTGTGCAGCCCTGCAACACGGCTCAGGGCTCGGTCTCCACCGCAAAAAGCAGGGTGCCGGCGCGCGCCGCCCGTGACCGCACCGTGGCGTCCTGGTGACGCCGGGACAGGTCCCGCAACGGCTCCACCGCGCGCACATCCCTTAACGCGCTCAGCGCATCCACCGCCGCCAGCACCGTGGCCCGCCGCGGCGAGTCCAACGCGGTGACCAACGCCACGGTGGAGGCCTGGTCACCCATTTCACCCAAGAGCACCGCGGCCAGCGGCGCATCATCATCCTTGGGGTTGACCACCACCGCTTCCAGGGCCTGACGGGCGCGCAGTTCACCGCTGCGGGCCAGCAGCCGCATGGCGGCGTTGCGCTTTGGGCCGTGGGTGCTGGCCACCGCCTCCAGCAGCGGTGCCATGTGGTCTTCGGCAGCCGGCTCCGGGGCCACTGGCGGTGGGTCAACGTTGGCCGTGGTTGGCGCAGGTGTTGGCGCTTCCACCACCGTTGGCGCGGGGGCTGCAGCCGGCACCGCCGCAATGATGTCCACCGTGCGCACCGTCACCGCGCCGTCGTTGCGCAGCAGCACCGGAACCCAAAGCGCCAGCGCCGTGGCCGCGCTCAGCACGCCGGCGGCCACCAACAGGGACCGCGCGCGCCACGGCGGCATCCACGCGGTGGACGGCGCAACCGTGGGCGCACCGGCGGGTGGAACCTCCAGCGCGCCGTCCAGCGCTTCCAACAATGCGCTGTAACTGGAGAAGCGGTCCTCTGGTTGTTTGGCCATCATCCGGCGGATGACTGCCGTGACCCCGGGAGGCAAACCTTGCACCACGCCGGAAATGTCCGGCACCGGCGCAGATTGGTGCGCAAGCAGTTGCGCCGCGGTGTGCGGCCGGTCCCCGTAGGGCGGTGTCCCCGCCAGCAGGTGGTAGAGCGTGGCGCCCAGCGCGTAGATGTCCGCGCGTTGATCCACCTTCTCACCGCGCGCCTGTTCCGGCGCCATGTAGAACGGCGTCCCAAGTGCCGTGCCCTCCTGGGTCATGGCGCCCTGGTCGGTGAGCAGCTTGCACACGCCAAAGTCCGCCACCTTCACCGTGCCGTCTTTTTGCACCAGCAGGTTGCCGGGCTTCACATCACGGTGGATGACGCCGGCGTCCGCCGCGGCCTGCAGGCCCATGGCTGCCTGGCGCGTGATTTCCACCGCCTCTCCAACAGAGAACGCACCCTGGCCATCCAGGATGGCCTGCACCGTGGGACCTTCCACCAGCTCCATGGTGAAAAACGGCCGGCCCTCCAGCTCTCCCTTGGCGTAGACCGCCACCACGTTGGGATGGGACAGCCGCGCCAACGCCACGGCCTCGCGGGAGAAACGCGCCAGCGCTTCTTCGTCCGCCACGTCATGCATCACCTTGAGTGCCACCGGGCGCCCCAGCGCCTCATCCAGGCCGCGAAACACCGCGCCCATGGCGCCCTTCCCCAACAGCTCCTCCACGCGCACGCCGCCCACGCGCTCCGGAAGGTTGAGGTTGTTGGGGGCCGCCATGCTGGAAGGGGACGCTAGAAACGCTGGTCCATACACGCAAGGTGGGACACCCCCGCGCCACGGCGTGGAGCGCGGCTACATGTACCACCTGCACCGGTCCGGTGACCTCAGGCGCTGGGTTCCGGGCGCCCCTGGCTCACCGTCACCATGGCCGCGCGGAACAGCCGGTCTCCGTACATCCAGCCGCAGGCAAACTCCGCCACCACCGTGTCCACCGGAAGCTCGCTGGGGACCTGCTGGATGGCCTCATGCCGCGCCGGGTTGAACACCTCGCCCACGGCGGAAAACCGGGTCAGGCCAAACTTCTCCAACGTCTGCAACATCTGCTTTTCCACCATCCGGACACCCTTGGCCACCGGGTTGTCGTCGGGCATGGTCTTGAGCGCCATGGCAAAGGCGTCGGTGACGCCCAGCAACTCCTTGAGCAGCTTCTCCCGCCCGTGGTGTTGCGCGTCCTCCACGTCCTTCTTCATGCGCTTCTTGGCGTTCTCAAACTCCGCCGCGTTGCGCAGCAGCCGGTCTTTCAGCTCGGCCACGCTTTTTTCCAGCTCCGCTTTTTGCGCGGAAAGCACGGCCAGGGGGTCAGGCGCGGCTGCGGCTGCGCCCTGGGTGGACTCACCCTCCAACGGGGTGTCCTGCATGGCGGCGGGGTCGTCTGGTTGCTGGCTCATCATGGGCTCAAGGTCTGGCGGTGAAGTTCAATGCTGCGCGGCGCAATTAATCATCCCCACCGCCGCAGGCAACCCCTTTGAGCGTCACAAACCACGCCACCTTTTGCGCGGGGGACATCACGGCATGGGCCGGGCTGGTGGACGGCAGCACAAAGACCCGCGCGCCACCCAGCCGCTCCGCCTGTTCACCCAAGGCCACCACGCGCCGCGGGCGGAACAAAGGTGCGTAGGCATCCTTGCCTACAAACGCCAGCCAGCGTGGCTTCAGCCGCGTGGCCAGCGCCGCCAACCGCGCGTGGGCACCAAAAAAATCCGCGGCGGTCAAATCCCCGCTCCCCGGCGTCACCCGGGCCACACTGTTGGTGAGTCCCAGGGAGAACTCCAACAGGCGGTGTTCATCCTGGGGTGCCAACAACACCGGCGTCAGCCCGCTTTCAAACAGCGCGCGCCAGAAACAGTTGCGGGGGTTGGCAAAGTTGTGACCGGCCGCAGCAGACACGCGTCCCGGGTTGATGCCCACAAACACCACATCCAGACCGGGCCCCATGATGTCCCGCAGTGCGGCGCCGGGACGCCGGCGCGCCCAACCACCACCCGGATTGCGGCTCACTGGCCTTTGGCTTCACGTTGGCGTTTGAGAAAGATGGTTTGCGCCAGGTCATCCATCTGGTCTTCTTCCTTCAACTGCATTTCCCGCTTCACTTCCGCCGTCCACTTCTCCTTGTGCTTCTCCAGCGCCTTGAACTCCTGGTTGGCCAGCACCATGGCCTCCTTCTTCTCCTCCACCACCCGCTCGGCGGCGCGCACCGCGTCCTTCTGTTTCTCAATCTCCATCTTGTAGGCGCCTTCACGTTCCTTCATGCGGTCCAGGTGCCGCATGTTGGCCTGGATCTGGTTGACGTTGAACTCGCCGTCCGCGGCGCGTTGGGCGTACTCAATGCGCTTGGCCTCGCGCGCTTCCTGCATCTTCACCAGCTCCGCTTCCATGTCCTTCTGCTTCTTCTCTTCCTCGTTCTTGGCCTTCATGGCCTCTGCGTAGGCGTCCTCCGCCTCCTTTTTGGATTTGTCCCGCATGTCGTAGACGGTCTGCAGGCGGTAGTCGGGAAGTTTGGCCATTCCGCCATCCTAACCCCCAGCAAGGATCCCTGCCCGGACTGTTCACCCTGGCGGCCCAGCTGGTGCGGGGCGCACCGCCCCCCTGTTGCATTCTGCTCCGGTTTGTATGCCAGACCGTTGGCTTCAGCTGCGGGTGGGAACTGCAGATCGCTGGCACTCACCGGGGCCGAGTGCTAAGGTGACTGGGTAGGACATGAGTTAACCCGTTGAATTGACTGCTCTTGTAAAGAACTGTGAAGGATGAACCCCAAGGGGACACCAGACGTCTAAGGATTGGCACCGGATGTGGATAACAAATCCCTCACGATGACCAAAGCACCGAAGACCAAGGGTTGGGAGGCCAAGATGAACGCGCTGCTCAGTCAAGAAGGCAATGCCCTGGAACGCTACATGGCGGAGGTCAAACGCATCCCCATGTTGACCCGCGAAGAAGAGGAAGTCCTTGCGCGCCGGTTCCGTGACCATGGTGACGTGGAAGCCGCGCACCGCCTGGTCACCTCCAACCTCCGGTTTGTGGTGAAGGTGGCCTACCAGTTCCGTTCCTACGGGCTGAAAATGTTGGACCTCATCCAGGAGGGCAACATGGGGCTGATGCGCGCGGTCCAGAAGTTCAACCCAGACCGCGGGTACCGGCTCATCAGCTATGGCGTGTGGTGGATCAAGGCGTTTTTGCAGGCGTACATCCTGCGCACCTATTCCATGGTGAAAATGGGCACCACCCAGGCACAGCGCAAGCTGTTCTTCCGCCTGCGTTCGGCACGCGCCCGCCTGGAGCAGGAGGAGGCAAACCTGGACCATACGCTCACCGCGGATGAACGCGGCGCGCGCCTGGCCGAGGAGCTTGGCGTGGCCCAGAGCGAGGTCCACGAGATGGAGCTGCGCCTGGCCGCGCGGGACTTCTCCCTGGACGTGGAGGTGGGTGAGGACGGCAAGGATACGCACCTGGACATGTTGCCGTCCCACACCGAAAGCGCCGAAGAATCCGTGGGCACCCGCGAAATTCGTGGGTTGCTGGCCAAGGACGTGGGGGAGGCGCTCAAGACGCTGTCGGACAAGGAGCGCCTCATTGTGGAGGAACGCATCATGGCGGATGACCCGCCCACGTTGCGTGAGATTGGTGAGCGCTGGGGCGTGTCCCGTGAGCGCGCGCGGCAGATTGAGGCCAACGCACTGCGCAAGCTCAAGGGTTTCCTTTCGCAGAACAGCCGCGTGTTGGAAGACGCCATCACCGTGAACTGAGCTGCACCGCCACAGCCAATGAAACAAAGGACCCGGCCAACGCGCCGGGTCTTTTTTTCACCCGCCCACCACGCCCCCCGTGGCAGCATTGCGGGGACCGGGGGTGCGCGCTTTGAAGTGGCCCAGGACGTTGCTGGCAGTGGTGGCAGTGGGCCTGGCGGTGCCGGTGACCCTTGCGGCCCTGGCGCTTGCTTCCATGCTCCTGGACAGCGCCTCCTCCCAGGACAAGACGGCAGGCGTGGTGGTGGCGTTGGGCGCCCTGCTCCACGTGGCGCTCCCCGTCACCGGCGTGGCGCTGGTGCTGCGCTCCCGCGCGCCGCGCTGGGGCGTGGGCCTGCTGGTGGCCAGCCTGGTGCTCAGCCTCTTGCTGGGTGGGCTGTTGGTGGGCGCCCTGGAAGCCGCTGCGCGCCCCTGAGCCATCCATCCATGACGCAACCATGACGTGACGTGGGGAGGCTGTCTTTACAGCCTGGAACTTTCATGGAAAACACCCGCGCCGTGGACAAGTTCACCAGCACGCTCAGGATTGTGGCCGGCTTTGTGTACATGACCGTCCTGGTCCTGTTCTTCTCCCTGTTGTGCGTGGTGCTGTTGCCGTGGCGCCCGCTGCGCCTGCGGCTCACCAACATCTACGGCCACCTGGCCGGGCGTGGTTGCCTGTGGCTGGCCGGCGTGCGTGTTCCGCCGGACGCCGTGGCCAACATCCAGGCCCGCTATCCCGCGCTGTACGTGGCCAACCACACCTCGTTGGTGGACATGTTCATTGCCATCTGGTTGTCCCCCACCGGCACCTGCGGCGTGGCCAAGCGCGAGGTGATCTACTACCCGCTGCTGGGCCAGATCTTTGCCATCAGCGGGCACTTGCTGCTGGACCGCACCAACCGGGACAACGCCGTGGAGGCCATGCGCCGCGCGTCCCGGATGGTGGTGGAAAACAAGTTTGGTGTGTGGATGTGGCCCGAGGGAACCCGCTCGCGGGATGGCCGCCTGCAGCCGTTCAAGAAGGGCTTTGCACACCTGGCGCTGGCCACCCGGTTGCCCATTGTGCCCATTGCGTTGACCGGCGTGCAAAACTCCTGGAAGCGCGGGAGCATGGTCATCAACCCGTGCAACCTGGGCGTGAAGGTCCTTCCGCCCATCTCCACTGCACATTGGACCGTGGAGAACCTGGATGCGCACATTGCCGAGGTGCACGCCGCCCTCCAAGGCGCGTTGCCCCCGGAACAGCAGGCCCTTTCACCGGTGGCCGTGGCCCCGGAACGCAGCCGCCCGTCTGAATCACGCGCCGCGGCGGCCTGATTTTTCCGACGTCAGACACAACAACGCCAGGTCCTCCTTGGTGCGCCCAAAGGCGGCGTCCAGCTTTTCAAAGGGCTGCGGCACGGTTTTGCGGATGGCACGCAGCTGTTTTTCCCGGGCCGCGCGGGCGGGGGAGGGCGTGCCCTTGGGGAACAGCGCGCAGGCCGAGCGCAACAGCCGCGCCGTCTTGGTGGCCCCCATCCCCGTGAGCACCTCCAGCGTCTGAAGTGCGTGGTCCCCTGCGCTGTTGAAGAAGTACTGGTCAAACCCGCCGTTGTTCACTTCGGCTTCCAGGTTGCGCACCAGCATGATGGCCTGTTGGCCCGCGTCCAGGCTGGAGAAGCCGCGCTGCTCAGCCTGGGCAAAGGCCGCGTCTGCCGCGGCGTAGAAGCGGTCCTGCTGGGCCTTGGTCTTCTGTTGCGCCGCGGTCAGCTTTGGCGGCGGGGGTTGCTGCTGCACGCTGGTGGAACCCATCCAGTTGAGGCGCACCGTCACCGGTCCTCCCGGTGTTGACGCATCCACAAGCGCGTAGGGCAACTCACCTGCAATCGGCTGCAAGCGCCATCCCGCCGTGGTCAGCCCCGCCAGCACGCCGGCAATGGCGTCTTCCACCGCGTGGTGCGTTGCCTGGTGGATGGTGTGTTCCAGGTGCTGCAGCAGGATCTTGCGTTGCGCGGGCGTGGCGGCGTCAAACGCCGCGCGTGTTGGCGGGTTGGGTGGTGTCATGCGCGTCAGCATTGCATGGCCACCTGCGGGCGTGTCACGCGTGTCCCATGCTCAAAGCCCGCCATGACCCGCTGCTTCTGGCCCAGGTGATACGCCGCGTGCCG
>Ga0154020_10001385_pt1 | contig 29998 bp, 23 predicted proteins | sample Klosneuvirus_201_FD_109709 | JGI IMG/M metagenome (GOLD analysis project Ga0154020, IMG submission 109709) | Active sludge microbial communities from wastewater, Klosterneuburg, Austria - Klosneuvirus_20160825_MG | ecosystem: Engineered > WWTP > Aerobic digester > Activated sludge | place...
CGATCAGACCATTCTTCGCATCCAGCCCACAGATCAGAAATTGCTCTCGGTCCAATCCGGCGAACAAGGGCCGGAGAATGGCCGCCGCGCCTTCCGATGTGTGGACCGATTCCGCAGCCGGAAGGGCACGGCCCTCACGGACCAGCGTGACGCGATACCGATGGACACCGTATTTCCGAACCGGACTCAGTGGCCGCCCACCGTTCGAGGAACCGAGAGTACTGTCAACGGACATGTCCGCCTCCTTCTGAATTATGTTCTAGCCCCACCCTTCACCAACCAAGGGTGGGGCGTAACGAAGGAGGCGGCACGGGGCTCTCGCAGCGGGCGGCCTGGAGGGGCGGAGACCGGGACGGAGGGGACCGGGAAGGCCTGTCCCGCTGCTCCCCGGCCACGGGCTGCACCCGATGGGGGCTCAGTCTTCGACCCAAGCCGGACGACACAGAGGCGTTTCAGTGAGAGCGGGAAAAGAATGAATCAGGAACAGCAAGTCAGCACGACGTTGGAAATCATGACCCTGGCCGAAGCGGCAATTTACCTGCGCGTGTCAAAATCCACGCTGTATCAGCGGAAGGATATTCCGAGACATCGCATGCCAGGATCACGGGAAGTCAGATTTCTTAAAGACGAGTTGATCGCGTGGTTGAAAAGTGGTGACGGGGAAGCTCTGTCGGCGGCGTCTCCCGAGCCGGTTTTCCCACTGGACAGCGCCCACGCCACTGTTTACCATCGGAATCCAAAATATCGGGGATGACCATGGCGTATACGATTACCAAGCGACGCACGGCCAAAGGAATCGCCTTTGACCTCTATTTTCGGTGGAAGGGTCAGCGGTATCGCCCCTTGCTGGGCTATGACCTCTCACCTGATCAAGCACAGCAGTGCGCCATCGAGCTCATTCACAAAATTCAAACGCAAGAGGTCGAGAAGCCGCGTTCGCTGATGACTCTCCGCGATGTCCTCCCGCTGTATTGGCAGGCCTTCGAAGTCAAGAAACGTATCGATCGCACGCGACCTGAGGGCATTCTCGAAAACCACATCCTGTCCTGCCATGCCTGCGTCAGAAACGACTTATCCTGCAATCATCGCTTTGGACATCAGCCGCTATCTTCGCTCAAACCGGAGGATGGGCTCCGGTTTGTGAAGGCTCGGCTGGACGAAGGAGCGACGGCCGGCACCGTCCGTCGTGAATGGCAAGTCCTTAACCGGATTCTCAATGTCGCCGTGCGTTACGAGAAATTGGACAGAAACCCGCTGAAGCATGTCGAACTGCCTGATGCGGAAAAACGGACCAGAATCGCAGAACCAGAGGAGCTGTCTCTCGTCAGCAAGATGCGAGAGAACGATCCCACTAAGCTCGAATGCCGACAAGAACTCTGGCGGATTATTCAGGTAGCCGTCTCGGTTGGCCTGCGAGAAGGGAAAATTCTGGAGATCGAACGCTCGTGGGTCAAGAAGCGAGAGGATGGATATTGGTTGTGTCTCCCGCCAGCCGCAAGCCGGATCAAGGGAACCCCGCAAGAAGTACCTCTCAATCGCACGGCGATGCTTGCCTTAAGCGCTGAGATCCCGTCTCTTGCCGATGGCCGGGTCTTCCGCCGTTGGACTCACCAGCGAGCGTTTAAGGAATACTGGAGTGAAACCTGTCGCAGAGTCGGGATTCACGATCTACACTTTCACGACCTTCGGCATACGTTTGCAACCCGCCTCCAGCGCATCGGCGTGGATTACGAAGTCCGGCAAGCGCTCCTTGGCCATCGCATGCCCGGCATGACGGCGAACTATTCCCATGGCGGTCCGGAGTGGGATCGAAAGCTGAGATTAGCCGTGGAAGGACTCGAAAAATCCTATCCGTTGTCCTATGGATTGTCCTATGAGACTAAGGCGGGGGTGGGTGGAACTGCAGAAACTATTGATTTGTATGGTGAGTCGGCTGGGATTCGAACCCAGGACCCTCGCCTTAAAAGTTCGTTAAGTAGTATTTCTATAGCGGCTTGATTCTGAGAAGGTTTCCCCGTTTTTATCGAAGAATCAACCGGTTAACTGGCTTCCATGGATTCCACTGTTTTCAGTGAATAGAGTCTATTTTGAGAATTTTTAGCACAAATTTAGCACACGGATTTCGAGTGAACCCCTTCAGTGAGACAGTTTCGCATTAGTACACTTCAGGTTGATTGCCGTCCTTCCTCTACGAGATCTGTGCCAATGTTGCCTCGTGTGCGTGGCTGAAAACCCGCATGCACGCGATTGAATGCCTGAGTATCTTATAAGCACCTGACAGCTCCGCAGCTCTGAGACTCCCGGCCGCGCCGCTCTCACGCGTCGGATGTCTTCCGATCCAAAGTGCACGATTTCAAGGCCGCCCTTAAAATATCGTCCTCGAGGACCAGATCGCCGATCTTCTGTTTGAGCTTTTAGATCTATTCATCCTTCACGGCCTCTTCATCTCGCGCTCAGCTTCGGAGAGCGTTCTCTGCACCCAGCATAAACTTCTCCCGCCAGTCGTCGATCTCTGCCACGGTCAGGCCGTGCTGGTGGGCCGGCTTCGCCACGGAGGTCTAGCCCTCAGGATACCGATCGCCAACGCCACGCGTCGTTTGGTCGCCCACCGCTCAATCGGTTCGAGTGCGTCTGCTGCCATCTTGTCACCTTCTTGGCCCCCCTGAGGGCCATGCCTTGAATGTGGCCTCAATTTCAAGTGGTGCATGACATTACTTAGAGTAAGGATACTCTGCTTGGATGCGGGTAGAGTCGATTGAGGGTGATGCTAAGGAGGAAGGGTGAAGCCATTACAGGAATATCAGCTGACTCTGTGCTACGAGCTGGTGTTTCGACTAAGCACCAATTGCGATGACTTACAGAAACTACCAGTGACCTACAGAGGCACTTCGTGTCGCTATGAATATTACAACTTATCCTGGGGTGATATGCCAGGCAGGAAGCCATTAAGGAAGTTAAGCAGCACTGTTTCGTCTCACTGCTCAATGGCTTCAGAGATTGGACTGTTGAATTTCTGAAATGGAAGCCCTCGCGGTGCTGAGCATGTCATGTGTGAACCAATGCTTGAGTGCAAGCGCTTACTCAATTCTTCCCGTCTAGCTCTAGTTGCGTTTGCCTGTAGTAGATATACCAGGATGAGTTAGTCTCCAAATATGCCTCGATGAAATGGTTGCATTCCTCTCAAATTAGGGCCATTTGGCCGTATTGTGAATGCGTAGTATTTCGTCTACAACCGGCTGCCTAAACACAATGGCACTCATCCTAATTGTGAGCATCGTACGATGTGCGCCTGGTTTCCGCTTAAGGGAGAATGAAGCGGCAGATACTGGGCGGTGTTAAGCGTGGCGACTCACTGATTCAGGTATGTAATAGTGTCAGTGAATAAAGTGTCTTGCTCTTCACATGGCTTCCGAAAGTGAGTGACTTCAATGGGACCTGAGCAGCAAGCATATGCGCGACTCCTGGATGTGTCTGGAGCGGTTTCGTTACTTGTGATTCTTGCCATGTTGCTGGAGCGGGCACTTGCCCTTTTGTTTGATTACCATTGGTTTCAGAAATTATCGGAAAAAGTTTCCGGGTTAAAGTCACCGATTGCTCTTTTTGTGTCTTGGTTCACGTGCAACTTCGTTGGCTTTGACGTTCTGGCCCGACTATTTCCGCCACCGAGCGGGATGGTAGAACCTAAGGCGATAGGAATTTTGATAACTGCCGCGGTGGTCGCAGGCGGTAGTGCTGGAGCTATTACACTTTTTCAAGGTGTTCTAAACTTCAATCGTGATTCTCGAACCACCTTAATAGAAGCAAACAAAGCACGTGCTGAGGCAGATCTGGCTGAAGCAAAGACGCGCAAGGAAAAAGCAGAGGCTGACGGTGCTGAGGCTGTGGCTAAAAAGAAAAAAGTAGAAGGAGGCCTCTGAAGGTTAGTCGCTCGATTTTTTAGATCACTCTCCGCCATGCCGAGAACAATTTTGACAACTGGCAGGAAAACGAGTGCGAAACATACATGTCGGAGACCTACAGGATCGAAAGGATATACCTGTGAAAATTTTAGTATACCTAGTGCTCGTTAGCTCAGCTTTGATGGCCTCGTGTTCTTCTCAGCAACTCATTACTGGTGAACCTATGGTCTACGGAATTGCTCCTGATAAAGGGCAACTGCTCGACCGAGATACGCTGGACAAGGCAACCCCCAATTTAGTGATTCCGCACAAAGGCGAAATCATCACCCTTGTTCTTAACACTACCTTCATAAAATACCTTAAGGATTTCAGCAACCCACACGTGCTGGTGTATGCCCAAGTTTTTGATGATGGCACCGACAATCCCGAAACCGCAATAACGAAGGTGCTATATAACGAGCACAATTCCCCAGCGGGTGTGAACTTGGGTTTAGCTGATCGTGTGCTCTATGGACCCACTCCGTTCAAGGGGTTTCCTCTGCGGATCAAGTTTTTCATTGTGGAACTTGATAAAGAGCAGAAAGAGTTGGCATCAAAGATCATTGATACGGTGGGCACAACTGCGGCCACCGCGAAGCCCGAAGTAGCGCCCGCCATTGCCGTTGCAGTGGCGATTGCCAAAGGCATTAATGCGATGAATGAAGACGACTTTGAGCTTCGCTTCGATTTGACCTTATTTCCCATAAACACCATCGGTAAGGCTTCAACCGGCGACGCTCTTCTCGACCGCATCCAGGAACCCAAGCAACGTCACGATAAGAGTGTGTCGTTAGTATCGTCACTACGCACAGGGTCCTATGCCATTATGAAACGTGAGTTGGAAGAGCGCTTCAGCGGTCGGAAAAATGCGTGCGGCTTAGAGGTCAGTGTCTTGGATGTGGATTATTCACAGGAGTTTTTCATCTCATCCTACTCTGACCGCACCGGGCATTCATACACCGTGGAGGAAGACCTTCGCTACCAGGGGGGGCATCTCTACCGTATCGTGAGAAAAATCACGGACAGCCAAACGAACAAAGAGTTGGGTGCTGCGACAGTTCGGCTTTGCGCCGGGCCCAACCGGCTTGTCGACTTTTCGCTCGCAAACGCCATCCGCCAACGGTTCACCGATCGCACATATGTTGTGCTTTCGGTAGTAACCGGTTTGCCGCTTGGGCTGGAACCGGAAGCACTTAAGGCTGCCTCCGAGCGCGATGCCCGACAATTGACCAAACTGCTCGACAATCCTTCCGATGCTTCCCTCAGCGAGCGCATAGGTCCTGAAGTCGATACCATTGCGGCCTCTCTTAAATCTACACTCGAACAACGCCGGGTCGCAGCGGAGGCAACACGCCGTGTAGGAAAAGACCCTTCCTTCAGGACATCCCCAGATTACGCACTGTTCTGGGTGCAGCAAATTGACACGCTCACTGCAGTCGATGGCTCAGTACGCCGCCGCAACGCTGAAGCAAAGAATGCCGCTATTCTCGAGGCCTTAACCGAGATCATAGTGAATTTGCCGATTCTCAACCCCAGCGATCCAGCAAAAATGGTAGCACTGCGCGGCCTCACTTTGGCTGATCTAGAGACAGCAACTGATATGCCTGGTGCTTTCCGACTAAATGATCAGGGCAAGGGTAAGTTGTGATGAACGGAGGCATCGTCAAATGAGAAAAATGAAGCGAAATGCAGTGGGGTTAAAAGCAGGTGGAGGGCCGATCATTCCTCGAGCTGGAGGGGGCGTCATTATCCCCCGCGTAGGGGGTGGCCCTATCATTCCCAGAGTCCATGGTGGTGCCATTATCCTGAGGGCAGGTGGTGGTCCGATTGTTCCACGCTCCGATCGGCACCATGTCGCTGGCGGCTGGCAACCAGACATTCCGGACATCCGCGATCATAATCTACACAGCGCGGAATTCAGGCAACCACTGAAAGATGCGAAAGCACGCTTGGCTTTGCCTCAAAAAGCTAACATCCCGGCTCGTGTAGACAACCGAAAATATTGCTCTCCCATAGAAAATCAAGACTCACTCGGCTCATGTACAGCACATGCCGTAGTAGGCATGTTGGAATATATGATGCGACGCGGCCTTGGTGAGCACACCGACCTGTCACGCCTGTTCTTGTATAAAGTAACCCGCCGGTTGCTTGGCTGGACCGGAGACACCGGTGCTCACATTCGGTCTACAATTAAGGCCGCCGCTGGCTTTGGCGTGCCCCCGGAACAGCATTGCCCCTATGATATCAGTCGTTATGAAGAGGAGCCGGATGCATTTCTCTATAGCTATGCCAATAACTTTAAGGCAATGCAGTACGCACGATTGGATCCTTACAATGCAAGCGGTAAGCAAACGTTGGATGCGGTTAAATATTCGCTCGCAGCGGGTTTCGTGGTGAGCTTCGGATTCCCCGTGTATAGTTCCCTTACTCAATCGCCCTATGTGCCATATCCAACGTCCAAGGACAAGCTACAAGGTGGACATGCCGTTTTGGCGGTGGGTTATGATGACAATGTTCAAATTGAAGATGTCCATGGCAGGAAAGCAACCGAGAGCTGTCTAATATTTCGCAACTCCTGGGGTGTGGGCTGGGGTGAGGACGGGTATGGCTACTTACCGTACAAATATGTGGAAGATGCATTGGCCGTGGATTTTTGGACTGTGTACCGATCTGAATGGCTTGAGGACGGGATGTTTTCCTGAGCCGACTATGGCCCACCCCTCGCCGATTCTGCAGACACCTGCCTGATAGTCACAGAATGGAATGTAATTTGAGAGAACGATTGAGCGAATAGTATTTTCTTTACGGTGAGGCAGTCATGACTAAGATAAAGGATTTACACGGTTTCTTGCCGCAGAAAAAGGTCTCTATTGTAGCTGATACGACGCTCCTCAAAGACGCACTATCTAAGCTTTCGGGCGAAATAAGTGGATTCGTTCTCGAGTCATCAACACGTCCAGCTGATTTTCGTGGCTATGTCTCAGGACACCAAGTCTTCAATTTGGTGAAAAGCGGAAAATGGAAGGATCTGAACGAGGAGAGCTTATTAAAGCTTGCAGAAAATCCTGCAATAGACGTGACAATGGCTCCAATGGCTGACAAGGTTCTGCGAACCGACGATGAGAACATTCCGTTAAGTCTGACATCCAAAGTTACGCGAGTCATTGACCCTACTGGAGACACAACCGGATTTTTTCTGGCTGACAAGCTCATGGGGGTCCACACATCCCCACGAGTTCTATTCTGCACCAACCCTAATGCAGCCCACCCCAACTCACACGCGGGGAGATGCGGATTCTGTCCATTCCCTGTAGCTGGGTAGGAGGCGCTAATGGTCCAAGCACTCTTCGGTGAAGTCAAAGGCTTCTTTGACAAGGACTTTCTCTTTGCTGCTTTTATCCCAACCCTTGTATTTATTGCCTCAATCGCTGCCACTCTCGCTGGAATGGTTGGGTTTGAAGGCACGCTCGCGTGGATTGATAGTCTCACGGTGGCGCAGTCAACCACACTTATTAGTGTGGTGTTTCTTGGCACCGTAGTCCTGGCATACATTTTCCACAGCCTGAGAGTGGTATTCCTGAAGCTGTGGACTGGTGCCATCAAAACGCCTATCGCACCTCTTTTACTTCTAAGTCAGCGGTGGAATGAGACGAGGTTTGATGAACAAGCAAAAGCCGCCTTTCGCACTCCAGCATGGAGGGACCTTATAGATCAGTTTGACTGCGAAGTGCGGAAGTCTTACCAGTTGCCTGGTTCAGCTAATCAAATTCCTGACGACCAGTTGCATTCCCTTGAAAGCACGCTCAAGACACTTCAAACCAGGATTTCTAATATTAGCCATGATGATGCATCGAGCCAAAAGACCATTGAAGCAGCGGTGAAGGCCGATGTGCTTCCATTCTTCAATAAATTTGGCTGGAGCGATTCCCTTAACGCTGTCTATCAAGAACTAGTCAGCGTCCTCGAAAAAAAAGCAGGAGAGGAACGGGCAAATATCGTCAGCCGGCGTTTCCAGCTTGATCGCCGATTTGGGACACGAGATACCATTCAACCTACTACACTGGGCAATGTCGTGGAGTCATACAACACCTATCCATTCGTACGGTACGGCATGGAAGGGGAAATATTTTGGCCACACCTTCAGCATCATATATCCGAACCTTTTATGAAGAAAATCGACGAGCAAAAAATCATATTTGATTTCTGCCTGACAATGGCCACGCTCGGGGTCAGCTATGGTCTGCTTGCGCTTGTCTTTGGTCCCTTGCTGTGGGCCAATATTGTTTTCTGGACCATATTGGGACTCTTCGCGGTGGCTTTTAGCTACGTAGTCTACTACAGGCTGGCAGTCTCTGTAGCTACCCAATATGGGGACCTGATCAGGGCAAGCTTTGACCTATTTAGACATGACTTGTTAAAGGCATTTTCTGTAAAGTTCGACCCTCTCAATCTGTCTCTTTCGGAGGAAAAAGAAATCTGGAGCAAGTTGAGCCGATTGCTGGTTTACGGTGATGCTTCATCCCTTATGTTTGAAATTCCTAGATCTGCAAAGACGCCGTAAGCATTCGAATTTCGCAGTTAAAATGCACTGAGCACTCAATGATGGCCCGGCTAAAACAGCATTGGCCCCTGCTGCTAATGTTTTCTCTTTTGTTTGTGCTACTAGGGACACTTCCCATTCTTGCCTCCTGGCAATATCAAAAATGGGGCTGGGTTCCTACGCGCTTGCCTGGGTACCAGCTCAGGTGGGTCGTTGTCAGCAACGAGAGCCTGCGCCTTGGGGAGCGCGTAAAGAAGGCCCAGGTTGCACTACAACTGAACTACCTCTCATCCAATCGAGCTAATGACGAAAAGCCCACCGTGCACAGTGCTGCGCAAACTCATGGCTCAGTTGACGACTTGTACGTATTAAGCGATTTCGATAAGGACAGCCCACTCACGAAAAATTCCCTGGAGATCGAGCCTAAATTTGAACCGGCCTCTGGCAACCTTATTATTCCTGTCTCAGTGCGACGAGAATATGCACACGGATTAAGACCTTCCATGCAATTATGGTTTGGTAATGCAGGGGCTTCTGAATCTGTGCAAACCGAAGTTTCGAAGCCAGAACTGGTCGGTGCAAAAGGAAGTAAGGTAGTCAGGCATACAGCTTTCAACGACCAAATCAAGCCGGCTTCTGTAGAGACCAAAAATTCAGACTCCAAGGAGAAATGTCTTCTCCTAGTTTCCCTACGAGCAATTATCCCATCAGCTAACAATGAAAACGCATTACTTTACGTTGAGATTCCTAAAACTTATTTCGATCGGTTGTCAGAGCTGATCCGAGGAAATCTCGTTCCGGTCATTCTTCCCGGCGCCCCACCCGCAGGTCGAAAGTGTCCATAGACTGAAAATTCGGGCATGAGAACTCAGTTTTACCATGCGTGTGTCACGAAATAAAAATAGCCAGAGTGAAATATGACTCATTTCGCGTTGTTCTCCAGGATTTGTCTTGTGATGGCCATCGTCGCTATTGTTCCCGTTGTCAGCAATGCAGGGGTGACGATCGAATGGGAAATCGGCAATCGATATCGAGCATTTGATTTCATGGGAACATCCGAAAAGCTTGATCCGCGTGCATCGGCCGAATTATTTAAAAAATATCGTCTTACTGACGGAGAAGACAAGAGTAGCTGGATCAATAGAGTAACTGCCCTCGAATCTCCCTATGCCAATAATCCTGGCGCATGGATAGAGGCAAAAGGCACATACCGCGAAGAGTTTGTAAAGCCTCCCAAACAGCTACTTTTGAAAGTACGAATTGAGGCTGATAACGAGACCAGGGAGAGATTATCAATTGAAGATTGCGTGTGGAAGCTAAACGACTCGGAAATTAATCATGGACGGTGCACTGACGAAATTGAAAAAGATGATTTTGATTGGGGCGGCGGAAGGCTGTCGATACACCAGAATGGCATCGAACTCGCCTGGGCAGATGTCAAACCACGGCTGAGGGTTATCTTGGGTTTGGGCGATTCGTATGCCGCAGGAGAAGGTAGTCCCGACAAACCCACCTCATGGCAGCAGAAGGGGCGTCCATGGCCACCTTTCGGCAAGAAAAATATAAGAGACTATGTTCGCTCAGGAGCGACATGGTGGTCGAACCGTTGCGATCGGTCATTTTATTCGTATCAAAACTTGGTTGCATTACATCAGGCCGCCAAGGATAGAAATTCCGTGGTCGCGTTTGTCCACTTCGCTTGTTCAGGGGCAGAAATTGTAGATGGCTTGCTGGCTCCTCAGCGGTTACCCCCCGGGCATCCGATAGATATATGTATGCGCCCGAAGGATCGAGCCGATCAGGATGCATTTGATCCGAATTGTGATGTCCCCCATTCCCAATTGTATGCCGCGCTGAAGCTGTTGTGCGGCGAAGAGCTCATTCCGTAAGCTCCCCCGTCAAGGAGACAGTTTCATGGGAGAATTTCTGGCTTCCACTTGGGCCCGATACGTGGCGGGCGGCAGGCCCGCCAACGCGTCATGGGGCCGCTCTTCATTGTAACTCTGCAACCATTCGGCACTGATCTCTCGCACCTGATCCAACGACTCGAACACATACGCATTGAGCACTTCGGTCCGATAGGTCCGGTTATACCGCTCAATCAAGGCATTCTGATCCGGCTTGCCCGGTTGGATGTGCCACAGCTGAATCGCCCGCTCCGCGCACCAGGTGACGAATCGGTCGGCGATGAATTCGGGGCCATTGTCGAGCCGAATCGCCTGGGGCTGCCCCCGCCAGCTCACCACTTGCTCCAGCACGCGAATCACGCGTTCGGCCGGGAGCGACGTATCGATCTCAATGGCCAAGCCCTCACGGACTCCTTCATCCAGCACGTTCAGCGTCCGGAATCGTCGGCCGCCGTACAGGGTGTCACTCATGAAGTCCACGGCCCACACGGCGTTCGGGTGCGGAATCACGTCCAACGGCTGTCGCAGACGAGCTGGGAGCCGCTTCTTCGTCCGACGGGGGAGATTCAAGCGGAGCTGGCAGTACACCCGCCAGAGGCGCTTGTGATTCCACGGATGTCCATCCAATCGGAGTCGCCCCCAACACTTCCAAAAGCCCCAGCGACTCTTTGCCGCGACGAGCGTCGTCAACGCCGCGATCACCGGCGCATCCCGCCGAGCCCAGTCCATGAGCGGCCGGTAGTACGTCGCCCGTCCCAACCCCACTGCGCGACAGGCCCGCTGAACCGGGAGGCCGTGTACGGTCACGAGATGCGTGACGACCTCCCGACGTTCAGCGGGCTTCAGAGCTTTTTTGCGATGACATCTTTCAGCGCCGCATTCTCGAGCGAGAGATCGGCATACATCCGCTTGAGGCGGTTGTTTTCGTGTTCCAATTCCTTCAGTCGCTTCACATCCGAGGCTTCCAGCCCGCCGTACTTGGCTTTCCACTTGTAGTAGGTCGCGGAGCTGATGCCGTGCTGCCGCCACAGCTCATTGACCGGGCGGCCGGCGTCGGCTTCTTTCAGGATCGACACGATTTGCGTTTCGGTGAATTTCGACTGGCGCATGAGAGCCTCCTGGCTAGGGTGACTATTCTGCCAGAATGTTCTCCGTTTGACTGTCTCGACTTGCGGGGAGCTTACAATTCCTCTCAATCCCTCACAGATTGACGATATACGGAAACCGCTTCGAGCGCTTAGCCATGGCCGCACTCAGTGGAAATGGATTAGAAAGCAAGAATTAGTATCGTGTCCTAACGGGTTGCAAGATGTCGATCAGATTTTTCTGTCTATAGGCGGTAACGATATTGGGTTTGCAGGAATTATAGCAATGGTGTTGCTCCCAGAAGACACTAGTCTCCACTGGATTCCTCTTCTAGGGAACATAGCTCAGGGGGTCGTGAATTATGGCCAGGAAAAGCAAGGAGTTGTATGTATCTATTCACGAGCTGATAAGAAATGTCCCAATCCAAGCACAATTCCGGCAGACATTCGATTAAAGGAATTGCCCCAAAGGTTTCAAGCTCTTGGTCTAGCGATGAATCTGATGATAGGGGCTCGATCTGTCCCGGTAATCATGAACACCTATCCTAACCCGCTAATCGGGAACAAAGGGAACCGATGCGCAAATCTAGGGGGCAAAAGAAATCAGGTAAGGGATCTAGATAATGAATGGTATGCAACAAGGCTAAATGGGATTCCAGACGATTGGCAAATAAGATTCCTTATTGGAGAGTCGGTAGATGTTGAAAGAAAAAACATAAAGAAGCTCAACAAGACAATCGAAGATATCCCTAAAATACTGGACCAAGTTAGAGGCGCCGGCCTCCTCGAATGGAAAATAGCGTCTCTGCAGGATATCATGAAGGATCATGGTTGGTGCACGGGCGAGAATCGGAAATTCTTCCCTCTCAATCACAAAGTGGATGACTGGCAACCATATATCCCAAACACGCGATACATACGAACTGCTAACGATTCATTTCTTACGCAATGGCCGACTGCGGAAAGAGACAATGGATACAACGGCACCTTTCATCCCAATGCGCAGGGATATGGAGCCATGGCCCTAGAAGTTTTAGATGTCGTTTATAGAAACCTCCCCTAGGTATGCGAAGTTGCCCAAAAGTCTAACTCATAGACAGGGATGTTAACGGGAGCAGATCAACGTTTTAACAGTATTTGCTATCCTAGGATGTTCGCTACTTAGTTCGGAGGCGCAAACGCTTGTATTCAGTGATCGCACAAAAGTCTGGAGCTGAGCAGGAAGAATTTTTCCTCTCGGCCCTGACCGTTCGTCCTCTCGATAGTATGCCAAAGACGACGAACTTGATGTGCCTCGTGGTGAAGAGTATCGCCGTATGATCGATAAATTTTCCCCCTGTACCACTGGAACAGCTGACGAATGCGAGCGTTGCCGCTGTGCTCATGGGCCAGGTAGTGCCAGCCGATTTCGAACGCCCGGCCTTAAAAGGGCCCAAGGTGATAAGTAGAATCAATGCCTTAGCGGCTTAAACATTCCAATCTCGCCCACCGTTTTACAATGACTTACAAATAGGCTGTCCGATATAGGACACTGCAAATCACAAGTCCTTTCCGCACCCAGCTAAGTGCTGTCTAGGCTATGTCAGCGTTCAAGCAGCCATCTGCGGTTTACGAACTCGACATTTCCCACTCAGATATTTCTGGAGGAGGCGAGTATTGAGTTCTGCAAATTAGTGGGGTAGCGAGCCCTGTTTTGGAATCCATACCTGACGCGCGTATTTCCCTCAAGATTGTTTACCGACAATGATCAATTCACAATCGAGATAGAACCGAGCCATATATGCTGCACCGCCGGCAATGCCAAATCGCTCCCTCACTACCTGGTAGCGATTTATGGCCTCCTCCCTAGCAGCTCCTACAATCTGTTCTATAGTCTCCTCGTAACCTTGCCACGTGGGACTAAACTGTTCACGACGCTGCCAATGTTGTTCTCTTGCTATGATTTCGATTTTCCTGACAGACTCTTCATACGTGGCGATTACCTCCTTAGCGATCGTATCAAACAGTACATTATCACTAGCAAATGGCAATGCGTGATCAACCGCCAGGTGAAGGTCTTCAATGAATTTGTGACTGCCCATAGTCCCTTGAATTGCGTGTGGCTCGGAAAAGAGCCAGCCAACTGACTCACGTCTGTCGTATGCGACAAAATGATCTTGGTCATCCAGCGAACCGATCTGTGACGGTCGAATGAAAACCGATTCCTCAACCATCCGGCGGTGAAGAAACGCCCTATTGAGCTCGGCTGTAGTGTGAAACCTGGGCGTCACATAGTATACGAGACGATGCCTCCCTTCATGCATGAGTAGATTCTGATGCTGCAGTGACTGACCGCTGGGTCGAACGTGCATGCGATAGTAGGGCGTGTCAAAGCGAGGCGGGGTCTTCTTGCTTTTTCGAGTGAGGACCTGTGGGACCTTGAATTGAAGAAATAACGGAGTGCTGGCTAGAGGAATCTCTACATCATAACCACCGCCTGGTTTTCCTTCCTTGTATAGAGAAGGAAATGTAGGAGCGGCTTTCAGCTTCTTGGGTAAACCACCGTGAATCAGGTTGTCAGTTAACGCATATCCGAAAGAAAATTCCGAGAATTGAGGAAGTCTCACGCTACCCATACCTTGTTAATGACCTGTTGAGGCTGTTTACTGATTCAAGTTTCCCCATGCAGGCAGCTCTAGTCAGGAGCGAATCCGATTTTGCGGTACAGTTGCGGGAGATCATAGACCGTCAGGATATGTAGTGGCTTCTCGTTTGTCTTGCCATTGCCGGTAATGATCACTGCGCTCAAAATTTTTCCGCCATGCGTTGTCCGTTCGAAGAGGGTAACCACATCGACAATCGGTGTCTTGCGCGAGACAAACTGATAAATGCTGTCCACGTCTGCACAATCCAGGACCTGCTCAACCGAAGCTTCTTCCAGGATTCCAATATCAGTCTTAAATTGAGCAGCAACCCACCATGCAATCGCTTGAGTTGTGAGCATCCCAATACATTTCCCATTGTCATAAACAGGCAGTTGGGAGAATTTTCCGTCGAACATGATCTTTGCTGCCTTACCTATGCGGTCGCTAAGGCCACAAGTTATGACCTTGATACTCCCCAAATTCTCAACGGTTGGTGGCTCAGAAATGTACCGCTCGATTTGCTCTAGTTGATTCACGGTCCTTTCGTGTGGTTCAGCAATCACGAATCCGCCGCCACGCTCGTGGACGATCGCATTTCGGAGGTCAGCAAATTCTCGCAGATCGTCCGCGAATCTTTTAAAGATAGGTCCGGAAAGAGCATTACTTAACAAAGCGCCAAATGTATCCTCTTTCCGCCCTTTGGTAAGTTTCCGGAGACGCTGCTCGATCCTGGAGAAAGCAGCTAGAAAACGGTCGGACTTCTCTTGACCCATTTGAAATGCCTCAGGGATTAACACACAGTGTTTGCTTCATCAGAAGCGTGGGGAGATTTGGTGGCAACATAGAGCGGTGAGTTACTCGCAAACACCTTTAATAGCTTGGCCGACTGTCCTCAAAACTCTCATTCCCTAAACGTCGCCCCATTTCTTAGGCATGTTGCACATGCCCGTCGTTGCTTAATCACAACACTGATGGGTCAAACGCTTATTCCTCTTCAAATCCCTGACTCGTGAACTTGAGCGCTCGGCCATTTTCGGTGACGGTGCGGACGACGTTGTCGGGGGTTCCGGTGGGAATCTTGGCTTCGATTTCCAGCGTGACGGTCACATCGGAACCCATTAACCCAACTAAATGTGAAATCACCTCGTCGGCGATCCGCCCTGCATCCCTCCCAACGCGGCTCGGGTCGAGTGTGACGCTCCCATGAAACCGTTTCGGAGCTGGTGCCGCCTTAGGCTTTTCACTGCCTCCCTTTCCAGGCGCATCCCCTCCACCTGTTGCCGTAGGCTTCGCTACTGCTCCTGTTTTCCCTACCTTTTCAGCAGCAGCCTGGGATTCCGTCTGTTGCTGCTGGACTGCCACTTCAGGTCTCACGAGCAATCCCGTGTCACCACTCGCAATATGCACTTGCTGTCCGCAACGCAGTCCCCGATAGCGGCTTCCCGCCTCGTCATACCCATCCGCATAAGCGAATGTCTCGTGATCCCAAGACAACAGGGCCAACCCAGTACTGATTGCATCCCGCAATACATGTGTATCGGCTAGTCGTGGGAGATAGTGATAGCGGGCGAAGTCCTCGCTGAGCTGTTTGATCGCCACATGATTCCCGCGCCAAAGCGGAATCTTATCTAGCTCCATACGCAACCGGGTTCCAGCAAGCACAGTAACTAGCAATTCATCATTGCGTAACTTCTTGCTGACACGTACAGCCAGTGCGTCCTGTCCTGAGAGACGGAAGCTCTGCCACTCAATTGAAGCTTGAGGGGAACTCTGGACTGGAACCAGTAACCACTGATACGCCTCCGGTATCCGAGCCGTTACCGCACCATCGGCAGATTTGTGTTGGGTCTCGGCCTGCTTCACCTGGTGAGGGTCAAGATTGAGCGCATCCTTCTCAGCAAGGATTGCATCCCAAGCTAGATAGCGTCGCACCGCTTCCTCCAGGTCTTGAAGCCGAGCACGGTCTGCCGCGAGAAAGACAAGCGTGTTGCGGAAGAGACGAGGGATAGTGCCGCGTGTTTCTAGAATTGCTTTTGCCGCGACCTCGGCAGGGTTCCCTGCCTGCTTGCTGTAGGGGTAGTCTATCCCAAGCACCACCAGCCTTGCGTCCAAATCATCCGGCACATCCTGCCCTGATTGGGGGAGGGGGTGTACACGGACAAAGTCGCCGGTTTTTCGAAGGTCCGCACGAAGCCGCTTATCCAGCTCCTGCGCCACATTGTCGGGATCTCGTTTGAGTTGCTCTGCACGATCCTCCGCCAGCTTTGTAACCGTGGGCTGGGTGGAGTACCAGTAGCGTGAGCCATCCTGGTAGAGATAGGTCGCAGCGCTGCTCAGGCGTCGTAACGCATCGCCAAAAATGTTCGGGGACTCTCCCGGCATCACACAGCCAAGTTTCACTCGGCGATCTTCGATACCACGATTCGCTGCCGTGGCGGTTGGTGCGGAACCTAGATAGATCGTACGCGCCACGCGGCGACAAGCAGCATACTTCCCAAGGTTGGGCACTTCGCCATCCAGGCGAAGTGGCAGCGCACTGTGACCATCCACATCCTTTCCGATGACCGGCACCCAATTGTCCGACAGATACCGCGTTAATTCGAACTGGACGCGGGGGTCGTCGATCGGAATGTTCGAAGGCAAGATTAACGGATTGCGGTCGCCTTTTTCCCAAAGGCAATGAATCACGGCGGCCATCAGGCGCAACACGCCACGCGTACGTTGAAACTTCACCAGCGTGGACCAGTCAGTATAAAGCCTGTCAAAAATCTCCGGATGAATGGGGTATGCAGCTTTGAGACGCCTTTCGTAGTCGGAGTCACGGCATTCGAGCGGGAACTCTGCGGATTGGGTGGCATAGAGGTCGAAGAAAGCCTTCGCGACCGTATCGCGTGCCACATACTGAGTCTTTTCAATAAGTGGCTCGAACAATCGTCGGCGTACAATCTCGAATCCTTCTTCAGCGCTCGCCGGCCGCCAAGAGGACTCCACTCGCCCCACCACATTGCGCAGTCTATCCAAAGCCTCTCGCCCACGCTGACCACCGACCTCCACATCATCGGCCTGGGTGTGGGGCGATCCGTCCGTGTCGGATGCTGGGAGACTGATTACCAGCAGACAGTTCTTCACCAGCTTTGCCGACTCGGTGAGGACCTGGGCAAAGGTGAATTGCGTCTCAAACCCGCCCGCAGGCAAATCGCTCTGGTCATGGAGCTGACGCGCATAGGCAACCCACTCATCGATGAGAATCAGACAGGGTCCGTATTTAATGAAGAGTTCTCGCAGCGCATCGCCAGGGCTTGTGGCTCGCTCATCGTCGGCCTGGATACGTGTGAACGCCTTCTTCGCCTCTTTAACGCCGCCGGCTGCGTGCCCCAATTGCCAGGCGAGTTCGCCCCACAGCGTCCGGACTACCGTGCCGTCAGACTTCACGGCCGGATTGCCCGGTGAGATGCGGTTCCCTACCAACACAACACGATTCACGACAGGCAACTTCGACACTCCAGCCTCTTTGAGCACGGCATCGACGCCGAGCAATTCACTCTGCGCAGTCCCGGAGACTAAGTGGTAGAGCGCCAGCATCGAGTGCGTCTTACCACCGCCGAAGTTGGTCTGGAGCTGCACCACCGGGTCTCCGCCTATGCCGGCAAGACGCTGCACTGCGCCGACAAGCATTTTCTTCAAGCTGTCTGTCAGGTACGTGCGGCGGAAGAACTCAACCGGCTCCCGATATTCATCCGATCCTTCGCCGATGTGGACCTGCCAAAGATCAGCGGCGAACTCGGCCTGTTGGTATCGACCGCTCGCCACATCCTTATGCGGACTCACCACTTCGCGCCAAGGCGTAAGACCGCTGCTGGACTGACTTTCAATGGCGGTCCCAACACTCTTGCGCTTTTCGGTGCGGACTTGCTCGTCAAACCGCACGCGCAACAGCTCCATCTTCATTTTTTCAACATCGTCGGCCTGTGACGCGGAGACGGCTGTGAGTAATCGAGATACTGAGTCGAGCGCGCGGTAGGCATCGTCGCCTGAGAACGGGTTCTGATGGGCCCACTTGTTGCGGACATCGCGCAATTCGCTCACGATCGAACGCTCAGCCTGGCCAAGGGTCTTGCGGAAGACGATCTGCCATTGATTCCACATCACGCCCAAGAGGACGGCCACATCCCAACGAGGCTCCGTCTCCGTACCGAATAGGTTCGATTGAGTCTCGCGTACCGAAGCTTTGACCTGCTCGAACCACAACTGCGCATGCTGTGATTTCATCTCTCGCTCGACGAATGGCCGCAGGCCCTCCTTCAACAAGTCCAGGGCTTTCCCGACGCGCTCGTGGTTGGTAATCGCCATGACTTACTCCTGTCCGTACATGGAAGTCTGTGATTCTCTGACGATAACGTCTGTGGATTCACTCTCACGCGCCAAGCGTGTAATCTCAGGCCAGCTCTGGACGAGACCGTTATAGGACAATGCCTCGGCTGTGCGTTTCTTGCGCTCGCAAAGAGTATACAGGCGGTAACAGAGCTCACGGGCAACTTCGGCTTTCGCCCCGATGTTTAATACGATCTTCGCCGCAGCGCCCTCCCCGCCCGCTTCAAGCACGCGAATCAGGTGGTGCACCGTCTCCCAGCTGGTAAGTCGTTTGTCTGTTGTTGGGTCCCAGTCGTCGGGCAACTCGTTTGGCTTGAGCAGCCGCACCTTCCCTCCCTTTGACGCCAGGATGCCTGCCTCGACAAGGCCTGACACGCTGGTGTTCTTGCTCTTGGAAAGCTGTTCAGCGGTTCCATACTCTCCGACCGCAAACCCAACCTGCTCAAACCAGGTGATCGCCCAACGGCTGTCCGGATCAAAGTCGCCTTCCTGTTCGGCAAGCACCTCGTCCAGAATTTGGTTGATCAGCGCCAGCGCCTCGCGCACCGAAAGCGGCTTGCCCTCGGCGTCGATTACCTTCGCATAGCGGGTATAGACTGCCATACCAGGGCCAATTGCCGCCTGCGCTAGATCCACCGGCGCGATATTGCTACGCTGGAGATACGCAAGTGCCACAGGCAGCTCAGCTTTGAGCGCGTTGACGAACTCGCGGCGCGTGGCGGTTGGTGCATCTATCACATGCTGACGACATACGAGGATGATGCTGGAGGCGAGCGCATTGGAAGCCGTGCCACGCATCCGGTTTCTGAGCTCAGTTCGCATCGGCCAAGTACCGGTAATGGCAAAGCCAGCGCGGATAACAGCGTCGAGAAAAGTATCCCAACCAGTACTAGCTGTACCTTTTTCCTCATCGCTTTCGGCTTGTTTGAAGGCGTAGTAGATGGTGACAGGGAAGGCCGGATGCGCCTGTTCGGCCAGGCGATGCATTGCCTTCGTCATGCCATCCAAGAAAAATGATTCTGCCCCCGCCTTTCCGCTCTCATGACGGTGTGCGAAAGCTACCAACTCTTCGGACTTGGGTACCGCAAGCGTAGAAAACAGATCGGGAAAGACAGGCTTTAGTGAGCGTCGGAGCCAAACGTAGAAGTAATCAGAGAGATCCGCATATGGGATGTTATCGTAGTAAGGGGGATCGGTTGAAACAAGCTTGTCCTTAGTCCATTCCTGTTTGGCGGCATCCGCTAGATTAACAATTCCAGGTTTACCACCCGCAACATTGATTCCTTTCGAGGTATAGTCAAGTGAGTTCCAAAAGCTCCCAGACTGAGTCGATAAAGGATTAGCCTCAGCAAAGTCCCAAGACATTGGAATTGCTTGTCTGCCAAACACGTGATTGAGTTTCGTCCCCCATGTGGGCCCACCCACATCCCAAATGCAGATTGTGCTCAGTCGGTCCGTAAGGCTACTAACAACGAAACCCAGGTAGACCGCTACCGCATCGGCGTAGGCCGTAGTCCCGCTCCCGCCATTAGCGAGTTCGTCGGAGTCGCTTGTGGCCCGGCCATCAATGGCATCACATTTCACTCTCTTGCGCACTTCCTGAACTAGTTCGGAGAAAGTGGTTAGTGCCACTAATTGTCGATTCGTAAAAAGCTGAGAGAACTGTTCGATACCATAGGGTTTCACGCCGAGATATTGAGTACTACCAGCGATTACCACATCAGGCTTCCATTCTGGTCTCGCCTGGGCCGCGACGGTTTCCATGTCCTCAGTAGCAGGCAAATAGATTCGACCGCGCTCGCCCTCCGCCACGACTGCCATCATTCGTGCGCCCATACGGCCAGCTTTCCCTTCAGCTTTTACGTAGTCGCTGGAGATCGGCGCTCCAGACATCAGGCATCGAAAATTTGCCCCACGTGAAAGCTTCGTGCCGCCATTTGCGCCTGCAGTGTCCTTGGGGTTCCCCATCTTCACCGTGAAGCTATAGCCGTCTTTGCCAGTCACTGGTTCGATATAGGCTTCATTGCCTTTCATTCGAGATAGCATGAAGGTGGAGGCGAGCGGCACGTCTAATTGGGCAAAAGCAGGATTCGGGCTCTTCACCGTGCGAGCCCATAGCCAAGCGATTACCGTAAGCTTACGACCAACTAAGGGCTTCAGGTCTGGCCGATCTTCCGCCATCTCATTTGTGACTTCGATGTCGGGATAAAGATGGCCAATGCGCTTCTTCGCCTCGTCACGCATCCACTTGCCATAATAACGCACATCTTCCGCGAGCCCCGTCGCTCCCTTCCAGGAGCCCGATTCGGCACCAATCTTCTTTCGTGATTCAGGGTTCACCGGTGGCTTGTCGGCAAACTTCGGCGGGATTTCGATCATCGCTTTATTGATGAGCACTGCCACGGGGTTCAGATCGCTTGCGTAGGCCTCCAGTCCCAACCGTTGCGCTTCGAGCGGCAGCGCTCCACCACCCGCGAATGGGTCGTGGAAAGCGGGCAGCTTGTTACGATTGAACAATTCTTTGGCACGTGGATGATCCGCGTGCTCGGCGCACGTACGCCGCCAACAGTTCCAGATTTCGTCCCGCGCCGCCTGGAGGACCGATTCGTTTGTGGTGTTCTCCCACAACACCAAATCTTCGATGATTCGGAAGAGACGCTGCCGCTCTTGTTCAGCAAGGATCTCATCGAGGGCTGGTTCAGGGCCAGGCTCAGGAACCGTGACTCCCGAGCCCTTCGCCTTGTCGGCCAAAGCCCGAGCTTCCTCCCACACCTTCCTGCGGGCCTTCAGAATGGTCTCAGCCTTCCTGCGCAGCTTGGAGTCACCCCGAAGTACGTCCACATATCCCGAGGGATCGTCCACCATCTGCGCAAAGATCACCGCCCGCGCCGCCGCCAATGGCCGCCGCGCCCACCAGAGGTGGAGCGTGCTCGGATGCCCGTGACGGATAGACTTCTCCCGTGCCGAGGCCTTGTTGATTGCCTCCAGAGGCAGCGCTACCTCGATGAGCTTCTTCCTTTGATTCATACGCTTCCGGTTTCCTGCAATTCGAGATCTGAGGCTGCTTCCAGTCCCGTCACGCGCTTGATCTCTTCCCAAAGGCGGTCTTGTCGCCATGTGAGAAACGTTTCGTAATCATTGCTCCAAATAGGTGAGGTCTCACCCGCCGGCAAGCAGTGAGAGGCTAACACTGCGTCGAGGGGAAAGCCCGTCGTTTTACGAATCTCGGCCATGTATTCTGCCGGTGGGCGATTGCTGATCATCTGATTAGTGGTACGGTCAATTAATGTGCGGTTGAGTACGCAGTCCCGCGTTCGCGCGAGTGTTATACCTTTCCTTTTATATAAGTAGTCATCAGGAAAAATATGGTGATCATCGATACCTTGTTCGTTCATCAGGTTTCCCGTGATAACCGATTGTGTGTGAAAGTCTCGTGCTCCGGTTCCACTACTAAGAATCAGGCAAATGGTCCCTCGGTAGACCGATCGTTGACGCGGTGTCACGTCGCGTAACGCCTTCGGATCGAACCGTAGTCCTCTGATAGATTCAGGATCAGGCCCGCCTGACAACCAAGGCAGGAGTTCCGAAACATCTTTTGCGGCCTGCGTATTAGGAGAACTTTCATATGCCTGACCAAAGACCGCGCACCAAAACCATCGTTTCACTTTCTCCCGGTGCACACCAGCCTCTGCAGTCTTCGGCATCCCAGACTTCGCCAACACAGCAGCGAGCGGTGGTAGCATCGTCTGGTAAGGCAGCCACTTGGGCAACATCACTTTGCAATCGTCCCTAAGTATGGTCAGGCCTGCGACGAGCCCGGACACGACTGGCTGCCACCATTTTTCAATGTCAGTAGGGGCTAGGGTCAGGACATCGCTTCTCTTACAAGATGGTGTTTTGCGGCTCGCGAGTGCAATGGACTGGAGGACGTAGTATGGATCGACTTCGAAGCTCGGGATGATGGAGTGAGTTTCACAGGCCTTGTCCCAGAGTTCTCGAAGATTGATGTTTTGCGGCCAAAATCGAGCGGTCAAGAGTTCAAAGACACTGAGCTTTACTCCTGTACGATTAAGAGTTTCAAAAATGGTGCACAGTGCGTCCGGCTCCGTCTTGTCTGAGAGCGTTACGACCGGGAAGTGATAGTCGTCAATAGTTTTAATCCACTGATCATTTATTTTGGTTAGGGCATCAAGCATCTGGGTGCGCTCGTCGGTTGCCATCGGGTTGGTGACCTGCAGCAGCCACTGAAGAAAGCCTCCTGCTCCTCCCTTCAACACACTGAGCGGTAACGCCAATTCCTTAGCCTGGAGGTCGAACTTCTCGTGCGCCCTCACCCACTTCGTATTTGCGCGCACATGAAAGATCGCTTCCTCAAAGTCACCGCCAGCGAGGAGCTTCCGTAGATCGAGGTAGTAGCGATGTTCGCCTACGCCATAGAAAGCTTGGTACAAAGAAGTCAGCCGCTGCTGGCCATCAAGTACCAGAAAAGTGTGTTTCTGTCCCGCAAGACTGGGTGCACCCTCAAACTCACGCGCGGCGAAGACTCTCTTCGCGTCACGGACGCGGAGGATGCTTCCGGCGGGGTAATTATTGGCGATCGAGACAATGAGTTCCTGCGTCGCACCGGGCTCCCACACAAAGTCCCTTTGGAAATCGGGCAGCACCATGGTCCGGGAGTTCACTTCGGCAAGAAGATCTTTCAGGGCTCTAGGATTTGTGTCTTCAAACAGACTCATATAGTTCTCCTGCTACGGATAATTCGATATGGGGGAAGCTTTCACCTCGGCCTTATTAGTTGCCAACAGCGACATGGCAACTAAGACGCTTATCTTGAGATTCATAACCAGCTACCCGACTACTCAGACACTGCTAATTGACGCAACTTTGAGATGATCTGGTCTCTTCCCCAACGGGGAGAAACCCAAACAATGCCAGGAAACTCATCCTCGAAGTCCTCAAGTCGATTCTTGGGGCAAAGGCCTAAGAAGACCTCGTTAAACTTAAAATTAAAATTTCCCGCTATTCTCCATTCTCGCTCCCAGGAGAAATCAATCTGGTTGCTAACTTTGTTGATGAGGGGTAGCAATGAACTCGCGCCCTCACTCTTGAAACCATTCTTTTTGGCCTCTCGAAAGCAGCTCCAGAGATATTCGCAGCGCTCCTTGCCATCTTCTGATCGCGTATCAATATAAAAGACAGGGTTTCCGCCCCGTGCTCGGACTACCTCCTTCTTAAACACGAGGCCGTACGGAGACAGTGCGGTGGAACGACCCTCCATTGTTTGAACCATGTAGTTAAGTTCGCTAAGAGGTGTCTCGGTGAAACAGACAACCTTGAAAAGCTCAGTCTCGGCTGGTGGCAGACTGTTCATCCCTCTCATGAACAAGCAGTAAGCGTTACGCGCCTCCACGCAACCTTTTCGCAGGATAGATTTCAAATTCTTTCTTGGACTGATGTCGTCATAATCCCTTGTGAGATGAATGAGGTATCCGGAGAGATCACTTCTTCTACCCAAGAGATATTCACTGGTGGGCATGATTTTTTGATTCCCCAATAATTCCCACGATTCGCGTCATTTTGGGCTCTCAGCTCTCACCAAGATCTCAGCAAAGTCATAGTTCACACTGGTTACACCAAAGTCCGGCTCCCTCTGAAAGGGCTGGCGCAGATAGTGAACGCGGTGGGAGTTACCTTCAAGGAATTCGACGATGGCCAGGATGAAGTCGTCTGGCATGTTCAGCGAGAACAGAATTTCGTTTTTGGTCACTGTGATGGTATCTGCCCCTGACACTCGGCCCTTGACCTCGATAAAACGCAACTTTCCTGTTCCAGGGACACGACTCTCGATGTCGTACCCTAGCTTGTCGAACTCGCGGTCGGTCGGGTCAAAACCGAGACGACGCTCTATTCCCATGATGATCTCGCGTGCTCGCGCGGCGGCAGCCTGGGTATCAAGTGAAGATTTACAATTTGCCGATGGACGACCGGCCATCTTGGCAAGTAGGCCCATCGGCACGACGACGACTCCTCCGAGCACCACTGGAGGGAGCGCGGAGACTTTGCCTTCTAGTTCGAGTTGTTCCATACGCTTCTGGAGGCGCCCTTGCAGCTCATCGGCTCGACGCCGTGCTTCTTGCGAATTGAGCCGAGCGTTGAGCTTCCCCGCCTGCTCCTGGAGCTTTAACTGCTCGGCGCGGTGATCCCAGTAGCTGATCTCCTTTGTGAGACGCTCTTTTACCGCTGCACGTGTCTTGTCTGTCCACTCCACACGACGTGAGCGGACCTCCTGCAAGTGTTCTGGCACCACGTTCCCGATTGCGTATCCTTGAGCCTTTTGTTCTAGTTCGCGTGTGATCCAGCCGCACTCAGGGCGGGCGAGGATCGTTGAGACCTCAGGCTCGGCAGATGCCAGAGGTCTGTAGTCTAAGTACGGGGCATAGCCCAGGTGACGTGCGTTGCCTGCCGCATCAAGTTCTACATACAACATGCGTTTGGAAATGATGCGCCTCTCTCCCGCGCGGGTACTGCTGGCGTCTTGAATGGCGTGATCGAGATAGAAGAGTACCCGAGGCTGATCGCTGGAATCGCGTTCGTCTACCAGCACCGCCCCCCGGCGTAAGAGATCTCGATGGCGCTCCAGTGTGAGATCGATGGCAGCATCTAGTAATGGGTGGCCTGGGCATACAAAGGCTGCGAGAGACTGGCCTTGTGGAGCGATGAGTGTTTTTTCAAAGGCAATGCGTTCGTAACGTGGCAGGACCGGCTCGCCGATCCCGATTAGGCGGTCGCGGTTTCGTACCGGGGCTGGAACATGCGTGACTTCATACCGCCGTGGCTCTCGCTGCTTCGCCGTGCCCCCCAATCGATGGAAAGCTTCGAGAAAGAACGATTCGATATAGTGTGGCTGCAACCTTCGCGCTTCAGCCCGTTCCATATCCTCACGCACACGCTGCACGCGGCTTGCATCCATGGCGTCATGGGCGAGTGCCCGCTCCTCTAGCAGATCTTGCAGCTGAGCCTTGTCGAACGCATTTGCCACCACTCTCGTCAGCCGGGCTTGGACCTCTGGACGCTCGCCGTACCGGATTGCCTCAATGAGGAGATCCCGGAGTGGCTTGCCCTCGAACTGCATCTTGCCTAGTACGTCGAACACTTGGCCGCCGAGTGCTTTCCGTGCCTCGTCGAGCTTTTTCAACAATGTCAGGTAGACATCTCCCTCGCGCGTCTCCTCCGCAACCAGATTCCAGAGGTGACAGACCTCGGTCTGGCCGATTCGATGGATACGCCCAAATCGCTGTTCGAGGCGATTGGGATTCCATGGAAGGTCGTAGTTGACCATAAGATGGGACCGTTGAAGATTAATACCTTCGCCCGCCGCATCGGTAGCGAGGAGTACCTGCACCTCAGGGTCGTGCTTAAAGGCTTCTTGCGCCTTCATACGTTCCTCGCGTCCCATGCCACCGTGAATCATGACGATGGCTTCTCGACGACCGAGCAGCGTGGAAATGCGGTTCTCCAGATAATTTAGCGTGTCCCGGTGCTCAGTGAAGAGCACGAGTTTCTGGCGAGGCGATGGCGTTGGTTGAGGCACGCCACTCCCCCGATAGGGAGACATCGCTTCTGCAGCATGGTCCGCGATGGCTGCTGACGTGAAGACGACCCCCAGCAGCTTGGCCAGTTCGCGCCATTTCCGATCCTCCCCGCTACGACGGACCGCAAGAGCTAGCGACTCCAAGCGCTCGAGCGTCAGGATCTCCGCCTTCAACTCCGCAATACTGCGCGCGGCCGTGGCTTGGTCGAGAATCTCTTCCTCAGCGGCTGCGACCTCGTTGTCGGGAGCTTCTTCCAGATCTGCCACATCCTCTGCTTCAAGCGAAGGTCCATTGGCCACAGCGGCCATTGCAGGAGCCCCGCGATGGAGCAAATCCATCTCACGCAAGCGTTTCTCTAGCCGCTCATGACGACGGCGTAAGGATTGGTAGATAGCTTCTGGAGACGACGCCAATCGTCTTTGAAGTATGGTCAGTGCGAATCCCACGGTGCCGGCTCGCTTGTCATTCTCCAATGCTGCCGCTCGGTCGAACTCCTCGCGGACATAGTTGGTGACTTCCTTATAAAGCTGCGCTTCGCCTTCGGAGAGTTTGTAAGGAACGGTATAGGCGATACGCTCGGGGAATAGCGGCGTCGAGTCGAACTTGAGCAAGCTTTCTTTCACCATGCGGCGCATGAGATCGGATACGTCTACTGCATGGACCCCATCGCGGAAACGCCCCTCGAAACGGTCACCGTCCAACAACGCCATGAACAGCTGGAAGTCCTCTTCCTTGCCGTTGTGCGGAGTGGCCGTCATCAAGAGGAAATGGCGTGTGAGAGTGGAGAGTAATTGCCCAAGTTTGTAGCGTTTTGTGTACTTGATCTCGCCACCGAAGACGGTGGCGGACATCTTATGTGCCTCGTCGCAGACGATCAGGTCCCAATGACAGTCGGGAGCCGCGAGCTTTGCCTGCACGTCCTCGTTGCGCGATAGCTTATCGAGACGGGCAATGACCAGGTTCGTTTCGAGAAACCAGTTACCCGTGCGCGCGGCTTCGAGCTTGTCATTCGTCAGAATTTCAAAGGGGAGATGAAACCGCCGGTAGAGCTCGTCCTGCCATTGCTCGGCCAAACTCCCTGGGCAGACCACCAAGCAGCGATGCAGATCTCCCCGCGCAATCATCTCTTTCATCAAGAGCCCAGCCATGATGGTCTTACCTGCACCGGGGTCGTCAGCCAGCAAGAAACGAAGCGGTTGACGTGGAAGCATGGCCTCATAGACAGCAGTAATCTGGTGCGGCAAAGGATCGACGAGCGACGTGTGGACGGCCAGAACCGGATCGAAAAGATGGGCGAGGCGGATGCGGTGCGCTTCTGATACGAGCCTAAAGAGACTGCCATCACCGTCGAAATTCCAGGGGCGTCCCTGGTCGGTCACTTCGAAGCGTGGCTCATCATGGCGATACAGCAGGACGTTCGCCACACGGCCAGCCGGGTCTTTGTAGGTGAGTTCGAGTGCCTCAGAACCAAACCACTGCACGCTTACGACGGTAACCAGAGAATCAGGTAGAATTCCGCGTACAGCGGCGTTGGGTTGGAGATCTTCGAGTCTGCTCATAGTTGACTGGGGGTCCTGGTCAGTTTCTTGTCAGTGAATGGAAATGAACATTGGCGCCGAAGAATACTCGTTTTCCTTAACAAAATCACCCATCTCGAAACTGGACGCCTTACTGCCAAGGTCCTTACAGAAACTTCTTGATAGGACACTGGGTGAGGCTCAACGCTCTGACTTGCGCCATGAACCTGTCCTGCCTGATTGTTCGGCTGTTTTGCTCGTCGTCTCTCATCCCCGTCTGGGAGATGAAGCGGAAATTGTTCATAACCCCTACCGTATCGTTTTTTGGCTTCACTTTGGACGTTTCTTGACTACTCCTCCTTGAGACAGCCTTGCTACACAGCTGGTTTCTATTCGTTCTCGCACGTTCGAAATGCAGTCCTACTCGCATTCTGCTTGCACTACGCTGGGCGAATTACGTTTCTATCCCGGCTCTGGCTTTTCAGCCGTCGCCTCTACGGACAGGGCCATTTGCCCTTAGTCTGTATTTTTTGGCCCTATCCCTGTTTCTGGACAAAAACGCATCGGCAAAATATTTACATACGTAATTAATGGCAATAGGTGCGTAAACATGTGTCTGTTCTTGGCCCTCCCCGCTGAGATGCACGGACATTAGTTTTCCTAGATCTGGAGCGGCTCCCATGAGCATCACATTCGAAACCGTCGGAATACCCATGACTGGGTCGTTGCTTGATACCTCGTGAGTTTCTTCGAATCGCAGTGCGTTCCTGCCGTGAACTCCTGTCCCCCAGTGTCCCCTACTGTCCCCTAGTGTCCACGAACGGGCTCTTTCACCACTCGGGCGCCTTTGCGTATGGTCCGCTCATACGTCGTGCGCTGAACCGAAGAGGAGACGCGATGAAGAAAAGGTGGTTAACGATCGATGAACTCGCCCTGGAACTGCAAGTCAGCGTGAAGTCCATTCGCCGCGCCTATCGGAAGGGTCAGATTCCCGTGGAGCGCATCTGCCGGTTTGTGCGCTTCGACCTCGACCGGGTGAAAGAAGCGATGCAGGGCAATGGGCAAGGTCAGTCTCCTTTCACCACACGGACACAGGGACAGCGTAGCGCGACCGGCGGCGCCAGCCGGCGGCGCGCGCAGCGGCCCCGCCCCCGACTGGGTAAGACGGGGGCGTCTATCGCAGACAAGCCAAGGGGGAAGAAATGACGGTTTCTGGAGGATTCACTCAGACCATCGATTGGCTGGCCTTCACGCTCCCAAAGGCTGAAGTAGCCGACGTGATCAAGCTGATCGGTGGCGACTGGTTCCAGAGTGAGAGCGGCTTTCGTGGCTATCCCGTCGCTCAACTCATGACCCAGGGCAAGACAGGCGTGGGCAAACTGGGGACGGGTGCTCCTCGCAATCCGAAAGAAGTGCATGTCGATCTATCGGCCGGAATCGTCTCCCAGTGGGACGAAACTAAGCTGAAGACGGTCCTGGCCTGGATCTTCACGCAGAAGGGCCATGTCACCCGCATTGATGTGGCCCTGGATGACCGGGAGGCCACGGTCGCAGTTGAAACCGTCCGGCAAGCTGTGGAGGCCGGACAGCTCGTGAGCCGGTCTAAGCAATTCAAAGTGATCCAAGCTTCCAATCATCGCCAGGGAGTCCGAACCGGAGAGACGCTCTATTTCGGGAGTCGAGAAAGCCAAAGCATGCTGCGGGTCTATGACAAGCGGTTGGAACTGAAGAGTCGTGGACGGGAAGACGCGGAATCCTACGGCGTCCGGTGGGAAATGGAATTCAAACAGGATCGGGCCCAAGCCTGTGGCAAAGCCTTGTTGACCTTGGATGCCGAAGATTGGCGGGCCTTCTTAGTTGGTGTGCTGCGCTCCTATGTTGATTTTCGCGAGACCACGCGCGAGGCGGAATCCTATGAGAAGTATCGAGCGCCGTTAGTGGGCTGGTGGGAAGCCCTCACCGAAGGCTTCAGGCGCTGTCGGCTCGTGGTCGAACGCATTCAGCAACGGCTGGATGATGTCGTCGCGTGGTTCGCCAACGCCCTCAGCCCCATGCTCGCCGTGGTGGTGGCCTGTCGCGGTGATCAGTTTTTGACGGAGATGATTTATGCGGGCACGAAGCGATGGAACCAGAAGCACTATGCCCTGTTGAAGCAACGGAAGAAGGTGGTGACGCCCTATGTGCTGCATCTCAAACCTCGGACATAACGTGGTGTACATCCGTGCCTGTCCAGATCCGGATTGCCACGCCGCCGGAGCCTGGGGGGAGTTTCGGAAGGGGAAATTGTTTGTGATCTGCACAACCTGTCGTTTCCAATTTCAATTGCTGCCGAAAGTCCGGCGTGCGGGCCGGGGCGTGTGGGTCAGGCGCAGAGCTGATCCGAGTGTCTTTTCACAATCAGGAGGGTCGGACGATGCAAGTCAA
>Ga0154020_10001386_pt1 | contig 29996 bp, 30 predicted proteins | sample Klosneuvirus_201_FD_109709 | JGI IMG/M metagenome (GOLD analysis project Ga0154020, IMG submission 109709) | Active sludge microbial communities from wastewater, Klosterneuburg, Austria - Klosneuvirus_20160825_MG | ecosystem: Engineered > WWTP > Aerobic digester > Activated sludge | place...
TATTCACTGATCCTTTGAATGATGTTAATGTTGAAATTTTTCACGACATAAACATCATTTATTTATAGCATTTTTGCAAGCACTAAGAGTGAAAGATGGGGCGCATCACCGAACTGACTCTACATACCAAACTCAGAATTAACCTCAGCTAAACCATAAATAATTTCTTTTCGATGAAGGGTCCTTCGGCTAATACCTAAAATATGGGCCGCTATATTTTTTTTGTTTTGAACTTCAGCCAATATTTTTTTTATATAATGTTCTTCCAGTTTTTCCAATGTAGGCCGATCTTCAATAAATTGTTCAACTTTAGTTTCCAATCCTTCTCGAAGACTTTCAAGAAGAACTGTATTTTCTAATGATTCATCATTTCTTAAAACGAAGAGTCTTTCCACTACGTTTTCCAGTTCACGCACATTTCCTGGCCATGAATAATTCAGTAAACTTTGCATTACTTCAACTGAATATTTAATCTTACTAACAGAATTATTAATGCATAAATTGTTAGTAAAATGTTCTACTAGAAGTGGAATATCCTCTTTTCTCTTTCGTAATGGTGGCACCTTAATTGGAACAACATTAAGTCGGTAGTAAAGGTCTTCTCTAAAATTTCCAATTCTAACTAAGTGTTTAAGATCTTGATGAGTAGCAGAAATTATTCTTGCATCAATGTGCTTTGATCGATTTCCACCTACGGCTCGTACTTCTTTATCTTGAAGTACACGTAACAATTTAGCTTGAAGTGATAATTGAAGATCACCAATTTCATCTAAAAATAAAGTACCACCATCAGATTCTTCAAATAATCCTTTTTTATCTGAGCTTGCCCCGGTAAAAGAGCCTTTAACATGTCCAAAGAGTTCACTTTCAAGCAATTGCTCGGGGATAGCAGAACAATTTATTGCAACGAAGGGATTGTTTTTTCGTGGGCTTAAGACATGAAGTGCTTTTGCGACGAGCTCTTTTCCAGTACCACTTTCTCCAGTAATTAAGACATTTGCAGATGAATTGCAAACAATGTTGATTATATTAAGTACTTCCTTTATTGCAGACGAATTTCCTATCATGACATCATTATGAAAATTTATATCCATGTCTGACCTCGCTAATAATATATATTTTTATTATTGAATCGAGAAATTATTAAAACCTTTTTTGTTAGAAGACAATCCATAGTGATTAATTTTAATACTGCCAGTGTTCGCATCAAGACTTTATGACCCATCTAATGTGACAAATTTATTTGAGACGGTTTTTTAATAATAATCTCTAACGAAAATGTTTATGAATTTACAGGCCTTTTTACTGTAGAAATAATATTTTTTAAATCGCTTTCACCAAGAGTTTCTTTATTTAACAATTCTTCGGCCGATTTGCGGAGTAATTCTTCATTAAGTGTGAGAATATTTAAAGCCTTATCAGAGGACAAACAAATCAGCTCTCTGATGGCATGGTCAATTTTACTTGCCGTTTCTTCACTATAGTTACGAGTTCTGGGTCGAGTTGACATTTCACCTAGATAGGTGTGAATCGGTTTTTCATATACCACCTCACCGATCTGTTCTGCCATACCATATTGGGTAACCATTGCCCATGCTAAATCCGTTGCCTTATTAAGATCATCCGCAGCGCCAGTGGAGAGATGTTTAAATATAAGCTTCTCTGCGGCTCTTCCACCAAGCAAAACAGTTATTTTTACTTCTAATTCTGTTCTAGTCATTAAGAATCGATCTTCAATCGGGCGATGAAGAGTATAACCTAAAGTACCCACTCCTCTTGGAATAATAGAAATTTTATGAATTGTTTCTTCTAAGTTAAGTGCTGCGGCAACGATAGCATGTCCCATTTCATGATGGGCAACAACAGTTCTTTCAAATTTATTGATAAGGCGATTTTTCTTTTCGAGACCTGCTAACATTCTCTCTATGGCTTCAGTAAAATCATTTTCTGCAACAGTCTCTGCATTTCTACGTGTTGCCACAAGTGAGGCCTCATTGACGAGGTTGGCTAAATCGGCACCAGTAAAACCAGGAGTCAAAGCGGCAATATGTTCCAGATCAATAGTAGAATCCAGTTTAGTTTTTTTTGTATGCAGCTTTAAGATTGCAACTCTTCCTGTTTTATCGGGGCGATCCACTAAAACTTGCCGATCAAATCGTCCTGATCGGAGCAAAGCTGGATCCAATATTTCAGGCCGATTCGTAGCAGCTAAAAGAACAATCCCTGACTTTGAGTCAAAACCATCTAACTCAGCTAAAAGTTGGTTCAAAGTCTGTTCTTTTTCATCGTTTCCTTGAAGTCCACTCGTCATACGCACTTTTCCAAGAGCATCAAGTTCATCGATAAAAATTATACAAGGAGCTTTATTTTTTGCCTGTTCAAAAAGATCACGAACTCGAGCCGCCCCAACCCCAACAAACATTTCGACAAATTCGGCTCCATTTGTTGAAAAAAACGGGACTCCAGCTTCGCCTGCGACGGCTTTAGCGATGAGAGTTTTACCAGTTCCTGGGGGACCAACTAAAAGAACACCTTTTGGCATTCGACCTCCCAAACGTTCATACTTTTTAGGGTCGACTAAAAACTCCACTAATTCTTTAAGTTCAATTTTTGCTTCATCAACACCAGCGACATCATCGAAGGTAATTTTAGTATCCGTTTCAACATATATTTTTGCTTTACTCTTTCCCACTGACATCCAACCACTATGAAGTCCTCCTCCAAATTTTTTGGCAACATAACTCCAAAGTGCAGCCATAAACATAATTGATAAGATCCAAAATAATAACTCCCTGAAAAAAATATTTTCAAAGGTCATTGAATATTTGACTCCATATTTTGAGAGTTTTTCTGCAATGAATGGATCGACTCGGACCGTATGGATAAAATTTTGACCGTCAATTGAAGGTTTAAGTTTAGCATTCAATTCCTTTTCCGTAAGAAAAACCTCCTCAATTTTTCCTTGGATCATTTCTTTATCTAAAATACTTCAATGTCTTAATTTGATACAATTAATAAAATTATTTGAAATTTTTAGGCTTATCAGAGATACTTTATATAGTTTAGTTACTAAACTATTAAAACATGCAACAAAAGGAAACAAAATGTTAGCTCAAAAAATTCCAGGATACACAATGGGAACCAATGAAGTTCAAAAATCTCCAGTTAATTTATCAGATCTAGAGTCATTAAAAAAAGCACTTATTTTTAATCAAGATGATGTTAAGTATTTAAAAATGAGTAAAGAAATTTTAAAGGATCAGGTTGAAGCAATCTTAGATGTTTGGTATGGATTTGTTGGATCCACTCCTGAATTGCTTCAATATTTTAAAAATGTAAAGACTGGTGAACCAGATGGAAATTATTTGAATGCAGTGAGAAAAAGATTTGGACAATGGATTTTAGATACAGCTGATGCTAATTATGATCAAAAATGGTTAGACTATCAATATGAAATTGGACTTCGCCACGCTCCGAATAAAAAAAATAAAACAGATCAAGTCCAAAGCATGGAGTTTATCAATTTTAGATATATTATTGCTTTAACTATACCTGTAACCACCACACTTCGTCCTTTTTTATCTAAACAAGGGGTATCGATCGAAGAGGTAGATCATATGCATTCAGCTTGGGTAAAATCAGTGTTGTTACAAACAATTTTGTGGAGTCATCCTTATATTAAAGAGCCATTGTTTTAAAAAATTAAAAATATCGCCCTACGGGTTAAAATTGGAGGTTATTATGAAAATCGATGTTTACGATACCTATGCAAAAGATGATATTGGGAATAAAATTCATTTTGATGTTTTGGTAGAAAGTAGTACTACGAAAGATCAAGCTTACCAGTATGCTTTAGAATTTATCAAAAGTATTGGAAAAGAAAATATTTCACTAGATCAAAATAGATGTAATTTTTGCCATAGTGAATTGAGTGACCCACGTACAGAAGAAGACGTAAAACAAAAAGGTTATTCAATTCTACAAATGGAAGGCTGCCCTAATCCAATCCGTTAATAATTATTTAAAAAATTTAGTGAACAGGGAGGTTATTTAAATCTCTCAGTTCAATCTTACCTAAGTGGGGAGAAGAACTCGTTTTGATATGGCTGAATCACTATTTTTCTGCTAACTCAAAAACTCTTTAATACGAATTGAATATTCACCCACATCATAAGATTGGATTATTACTTTTTAGGGTGACAATTTTTGTTATAATTTTTAAGAAACTAATGAGAGAATTATTTTTTTAATTCCTTTATATTTGGTTTTAATTGAAGAATGTCAAATTTAGTAAAATTTGTTCACATATCTTCAATAACCAAACACTAAAAGGAGAAAAAATGAAAAAAGTATTAAGTCTAATAGTAACATTAGTTATCTACAACTGTGCTTTCGGAAGTGATAAAGTTAATAATATTTTTACTGGAAAAACGGAACCCACCAATGGAGCCGCTGCTGTTGCAGTAGCAATAGCGGTTGATGAAGATGTTCTTAAAGATGCTGCTATTGCTAATGGAAAATCACAATGTTACAAAGCAGGATTTACATCCTGTAACCCAATTGATGAAACGTTTGATACAGTTCAGGATAAAAGTGGTTTTTATGCTATAATTCTCGTTAGAGGATATAATGAAATACCAGCTGAAAATAAACCTTCATCTCCAAACACTTCAATCCAACCTCCCGTTGGAAGTATTTGTGTCTTTGTACAATGGGATGACAATGGGTATGGTAAATTTAATTATTATTATGCCGTTGTCTATTCAGAAGATTTAACAGAAGGTGGCTTTGATGGAAATACAGACTATATAAAACCAGAAAATTTAGGATCCTATTTTAACATGCTAAAGAATAATGGTGTTTGCGAATCTTACAAAATGAGAGCTCGATCATTTTGGGATTTTTAAAATTAATCTAGTCTTAAAAATTAGATATAGAATTACATCTATTTATCAAAACAATTCCTATTCAACGAGTGTTTTACAGTTGATTAACGAGTACCATAATTTCAATTGTAAAACCCTCTGTTTCACTAAAAATGTCACCTGAGAATAAAAAAATAAATCTCACTCTTGGAATGAGTTTGAGAAGAGTATTGTGTTGTTCAATTTTCACTCTCAGTTGGCCTAGAGTAGGCTATCATCGCACAACCACTTCAAACTCATCCTTAATTGATTATAGACCTAGTCGCAAAGATTAAACCAGTAACCGAGTCTAAATTCCTTTGCAGCTTTGTTTAAAGAGATGGTTTTGATATCATTTCGAATGGAAATGAGCTCCTTATCATTATCAATACCCAAAAATGAAACAGCAACATATTCCCAATCATCTTTGGTAGGAGTTTCTAGAAACATTTTATTAACTTTATAATCATTTTTCATGATTTCTATAGTGCCAGTTTCAACTTGATTATAATTGATTTTTTTGTTTTTAATTAACAGCACTATTTTTTTAGCACTACTAAGTGTTATAGCATCATTGGGCTCTCCCTGGTCACAAATGGTGCCATCGATTTTTCCTGCAATTGCAGAGAAACCAATTAAAGTTGTGATAACAATACTAACAATTTGCTTTTTCATCTTTTCTTCTCCTTTTAATAGTCCAATTTCATCATGAACTTATTTACTATCTTTAATAATTTAAAACATTCATTTGAAAAACCAATATCACATATATAAATGAGAACAAAGATAATTATTTAAGTAGAATTTTGAGCCATTTAACCTCCCAACCATCTTAAATATTAATCACGGCCTCTGCACCGGCCAGAACCCTAGCATCAATAGTAATTTGAACGCTTTTTCCAAGAACTTTTAAAATAGAAGAAGTGACTTAGTTTCTTCCAAAAGTTTTATCTGAAAATATCAGACTTATGAATCGAAGTTAAAATATTTAGCCAATCCGAAATTTTGGACTTCAATTTTCATGAAACCCCTTTGTTGAACTTTTTGAGTTTGTAACTCATTTAACATAAGTTCAATTTCTGGATTAGTTTTGAATGAAGACAGAAACTACACCACATAATCCAGCACACGTGAGATCCGCATTGCCTCGACAAAGTGTTATTAAGAGTGTTATCGAAATAAGAGCGACCAATACCATGAAAAGTGACCGAACAAGCTTTGAAACCAGTTCCTCGATATGCAATCGAGGACGCGCAGACTGAACAAGTTCGATTGTGCGTCCAAAATAGGTTTTTGTTCCTATGCCTTTGACTACACAGGTTGCTTCTCCACGACGGATAAGGGAGCCAGAAAAAACGGTGTCTCCATTGGATTTTTTGACATTTCCTGATTCGCCAGTAAGAATGGACTGGTCGATTTCAAGTTCGCCGGTTTCTATTGTTAGATCGCTCGGACTGATATCACCTAAACGAACATGGACTCTGTCGCCCGGGACAAGTTCGCGAGCCGCAATTTGTATCCAACGGTTATCTCGAAAGACGCGTGCTACGACCTGGAGTCGCTGACGCAAGAGTTGAACCGCAGATTCGGCACGATGTTCTTCAAAAAATGAAATCGTGGCATTGATAAAGAGAAGCGCGAGAGCGATGGTAAAGTCGGCGGTTTTATGAAGAACTAAAGAAAGTACAGCGATTATCTCGATCATCCATGCTGATGGTCCGGTGAATTTTTTTAGAAATACAATAGCAGGATTTATTTTTTGTTCAGGAATTTCATTCCAACCAAATTCCAAGCGTCGTTTTACGACTTCCTGACTTGATAGACCGATGTCGTCCATCCAGACCTCCTATTTACGAGCGGGAACTATAAGCACCGGACACTTGGAGTGGCGCACTATCGACTCAGCGATACTACCCCCCGGTAACAACGCACAAAATTTTCTTGAAATTCATACGTACCTCGCCTCATAGTATCGGAGCATTCAAGTGCAAATAATATATCGACCTGGCCCCGGCAAAGCCCGCAATGTTACTGCCCCCTCTTTTTACCTTACCCTTTGCCCTTACCGGGGCCAGTTAATTCTAGCGTTTGCTTGCACGCGACCGATAACTGTTCTTTTTTGGAGTTAAGACATGCACGAATATCTCCATGCCCATGCTCTTTATCAGCACAAAGTTTTTCAATCTCAGTCTTGCAGTTCGTTGCTACAAAACCCAAGCCCTCTGCATTACCTATTTGAGCAATCAAAAATTGTAGTGCAATCAAAATAGTAAAATTCATTTTTTTCATAGGTTCCTCCTTTATTCTATTTTTCGGACAATAAAGCTCTCAACATCCAGGCTGTCTTCTCATGAAGTTGAAGTCGTTGAGTCAACAAATCCAATGTGACTTCATCACCACCAGCTTCAGCCAACGGATATACAATTCTTGCCGTTTTTGAAATAGCCTCATGCCCTTTGAGAAATTGAGCCTTAAACATCTGGTGAAGTGAATTGAACATTGGTCCTTTAACGTTCAAGTGAAAGTTGTGTGTTTTTAGTTAAAGAATGTAACTGTCCTCGATAAGGCGCGACCATCCATCTGTAATTTTTTTTCGATCTTCTGCAAAAATAGCGACGCCGACCACGACCATATGTTATTAAAAACATCAGTTTGTTTCCTTAATCTCTTCTAAATTGGGCAGAAGCACAGCCTAATAATCAGCTGTTAAACATAAGTTAAAAAAGTTTGACTTCAGAAATTTCAATCGAATGTTCACTTTGTATCCTTCTTAAAGGATAGGCCACATTCTTTGAATTCAAAGTCTTTCTCGCAACCAATTACTGCGCGGATTGGCTCAGAAAATAGTTCCTTTTTGCGCTGATCGCCTTCTGTATGCGCATCAAAAATATATTCCTTTTCGATTGCACTCTCTTCTGGAAAATGACTAGCAAGTGATGGTTGAACACACTGCCAAGAACTGCTGGCTAAAAATTTATTTTGTCTATCCCACTGAAAAGGTAACTCGGACAAAAGTTCTGCCATCGCATAGCTTCCAATGACATCGGCGAATCGCTCATACGGAGGAGATGAATAGCCCTCAGTTTCCATAAGACTCCGAGAGGAAAACTCACCTTCGATTTGCAATGTTGCTCTTAGAATATCAATACTCATGTCCTTGGCTGTCTCTATTGCTCTCTTCATTTTTTCTGACGGCGGTTTATCAGAGCAGCGGTATTCAGCCGTAAAATACATAAGGGTTGTTAGCTCATCGTCAACTGGCTCCTCTCCTTGAGTCCACAAATAATAGTTGCAAGGATCAAAGTGGTTTGGGTTTTTCTGCATTTTTCCGTTAATCATCGGAGTCGTCGACTTAGTGATTCTTAAAAATCGCTCGCTTGAAGCAAGATCTGAAACTCTGTCAGTCACGATCGACTCAGCTATTCGTTCAAGACCATCCTCCGTCAGTGCTTTGGAAGTTTCCCTTCGCTTTAAACATCGTTGAAATTCAGGCAGTTCAGGTTGATAACCTGCCAATGACTCAAGAGATGAACTGAAATGCTTTTTATATTCATTCCATATTTCACAAGAGAACGCTTTTGGCTTGCAGACTTGGGCACGAAGGCTGGCAAGTTCTCTTCCAAATGAAGATTGAATTTGGAAGAGATATTGACTACGATCAATTGCCAAGGCGTGGCCCATCTCATGGGCTAGTGTTTGAATAATATCTTCGCTATTGAAGTCCCCAGCACAAATAGTCATAACATTGAGATAGGTATAGTAGTAAGCATTGATAGTTGTTGTGGAGCACTCCTCGTTGGAAATCGCAGGAAGTGCACCCGGCAAAACAAGCTTCACCTCCGATATTCGCTTGCTCCAATCGTTTCGAACAGACTCTGGAATATCGAGCTTGGAAAGCATGCGAAGATAACTTTCTTTCAAACTCGCAAAACCTTGCTCAACCTTTTCCCAGTTTTTATCGTTGCGCCAGATAGCACGAGATATCTCCGAGATGAGGTTCCTGCGCAACCTACGGCGCTCCAGCTCCAATTCGATTGGGATCAATTTTTCGGAAATTTGATGAAACCCCTGATACTTATTTTCCATTCGGGTTAAAATCGTCTCATTGAGTGCCGTTGACCAAATAAATCCGAGTTCATAGTCGAGCTGGTCAGATGCCAAACGCTGACTATTGGTCATCTCGATTCGAGGTTTTCGATCCAAAAAATCTTCCATTTTTGCGAAATATTGCCGACGTTGAAGGGCCTGAAAGAAGTCCTTAGGCAGATATTGGCGATTGCGAAGCTTTGCCTGTGCGTACCGATAGAAAACCTGGGTAAATTCATTTTGTGTTTCACCCTGCAAGACTTTGGTTGAACGCTTTGCCCTTTTGACTTCTAGATTTCCTAACGCCTCTGGCGAATAAAGATAGTTGCAATATTTATCCAAAAGGTACTTGCATCGAGGCCACTCAGCTTTTCCGTACACTTGATCCGACGAAAAAGTCTTCAGTGACTCCTGCGATTTAAGTGGTTTGTTGGTGCTACAAGAACATATCAAACAGACCAATGCTATAAATCTAAAATAATGCAAACCTGAACTGGCCATACTGACAGATCAATTCCTTGCTTTTGAGGACTCTGTCTTGGTGTCCATAGTTTGAGTTTTGGCTGGTTCCGTGACGGTTTGAGGGACTGAAACTTGAGTCAGTTCTACAGAACATTTAAATCCTGCTTCTTCAAGCTTTCCCCGGATCTGATCACGAACCTGTTCGCAATAATTATTCCCAATATGTGACCAGGCGACGGCATCTTTGCTGCTGTAGTTTGAATAAAAAAGTTTGCACCCCTTTGGTTGCGATCCCTCAACTTTCAACGTTCGAATCTCCTGATCAAGTTTGCAAGCAAGCTCATTATTCTGCGTTTCAATTTTCGCCGGAGTAACTGCCTGACTAGGTTGTGTTACAATTGCCATTTGCTGTATCGGAATTCCCGTAGGTGATTCTGTACCTGTTTGTTTCTTTTGCGGAATCGAGCAACCAAAGATTAAAACCGTGCATGCTCCTAATAAAAAAATATTTATACGCATTATGTTCCTCCTTATTGAATGTTTAATTTTTTTGTGTTTCATGTTAAATACCAATTTGGAATATCCGTTTGGAGCTCATCAATCAGAGAATTTAGGACGCAAAGAAAATTGCAATTTGACTGCTGATAAAGAAGACGTTGACGATCAGCACTGGATCCCTTCGCTACAATTTTCTTCAGGAGGTCCATTTGAGCATTGTACTTGTTAGCTTCGATAAAGGGAATGAGGTCATTCAGGATTCCCTCTAAAAATTCCTTGATCGTTCTTGTACTTCCATCCTCTGCAAAAATAATCTCGGCCCGAATGCCTTTGCGCATGGCCCGCCATTTGTTTTCACGCAAAAGCCAGAATGGTGGTGGACGAAGCGTTTGACCTGAAGAAATCTCATGATCGATTTTCTGACAGAGAAGGTGGACTAAGGAGATAATCGCTTCTGTTTCACAGATCGTTGCCGGCGAGTCGCAAATTCTAATCTCAATTGTACCAAATCCTGGGCTAGGTCTAATGTCCCACCATAGATCCTTGGGGCAATCAATTGAGCCCGATTGAAGCAAGCGAGCATATGTATATTGAAATTCAGACCAATCTTCGAATGTGCATGGATGGCCACCTGTCGGAATCGCCTCAAAAAAAGTGGTTCGCGATGAGGAAAGCTGAGTGTCTTCACTGTTACAAAATGGTGAGCTAGATGACAAGGCAAGGAACAGCGGTAGATAATGAAGTAAAGCATTGGCAACCTGGATTGCATGTTCACCATTACGCATACCCACGTGGATATGAAGCCCGAAAATAAGCAAACGCTTTGCTATCCATTGATGGTTTTCCAGCAACTTCCTATATCGAGCTTCTGGAAAAACAATGCCGTCTTCGTAGGTAGCAAACGGATGAGTACCTGCAGAGGCGACACTCAAATTTAAAGTATTGCACGCTTTGAACAATTTGAACATGGCTGCACGAAGCTCATTACCAATCTCATGCGCATTTGCACAAACACCTGTCATAATCTCAATCATGCTTTGATAAATCTCCGCCTTGATTGCATTATCCCCCACCAATAGCTCAAGCACCTGAAGTGAAGACGAGCTCAAATCAAGAGTCTCTCGATTCAACAATTGAAATTCGAGTTCAGCCCCAAGTGTCAGTGGAGCCGAGTGTTCAAAATGTAAGGGCAATTATCCTCCCCAAATAAAAGCGGGGTCTTAAATTCTTAAAACCCCGCAAAACGACCAAAGGAAATAAACATGAACGCTTTCATTTAGGATGACCTACTATGATGATGTTCGCAACTTTTCCTAACCATCCGCATTCCTACTAGTCTCACACCGATAAATGTTGTAATATCATTAACTTAATGAAGATATAATTTCTCATAAGTACGAGGATAAATTTAAATTTATCCTCAGATTAGATGCTTAAGTACAGAATTTCTCGTAAAATTTCTCTATTGCACCAAATTGGCAATAGAAGGAGCACCAACGAAGTGTCATCGCATCGTATTCTTATAGTTGAAGATGAAACAAAACTACTCAGTCACTTGTCTAAAACGTTTGCTGACGAGGGATTTTCAACTTTCACATGTGCCTCATTTGTTGAATTGGAAAATCTACTGAAAATTCCCGTTAAACGCTTTGATGTTGTGATTTTGGACCGACTTCTTCATGGTAAAGATTCGGCTGAACTGATCAATCGAATGAAGGAAGTTCTACCAGAAGTCAAAATCATGATTTTATCTGCAATCAATTCCGCTTCAGAAAAAGCAGCACTGTTGGATCTTGGCGCCGATGATTACTTGGCAAAGCCTTTCAGTAGTGAGGAACTTATTGCGCGTATTCGCGTCCTACTAAGAAGAAACCTCCCAGAATTAAAATTTGGAAATGTTATTCTAAACACCGAAAAAAGAACTGCAAAGGTGGACGGTAAGGAGATTCCGTTGCAGAACAAAGAATTTGTGCTTCTACGAACACTGATTCGGACACCGGGCAAGGTCTTCAATAAAATTTTCCTCTATGAACACGTTTGGGAAATGAGCACGGAGGTTGAAAGCAATGTTGTTGAAGCGACAGTGAATAAACTAAGGCGCCGTTTGGAAGACGCTGGGACGAACGTATCGATCAAGAGTATGCGCAACAAAGGATATTGGATTGAGGAATAGATTTTTCTTCATTATTCTTGCCACACTAATCTTAGCCGCTGTCGGAATTAATCTTGTTCATGTTTATTTTTTCAAGAGCCAACGTCTCAAGCTAATTGATCGGCAGATTGCTGAAAGCTCCACGACTCTCCTCAAATCAAAAGAGTTTAATATTTCAGTCAAAAAAACTGCAATGTTGGAAGAGATTATCTCTAAAGTCCTTAAAGGTGCCAGAATTGGAAAGGCGTTCGTCCTGAGAGATTCAAACGGGAGAATTATATACCAAAGTTTTAACGTCGGTCTGCTGAATACTGAACTACCCATTCAACCAGAATGGGTCGCAGTAGAAACTGAAACGGAATATATCAGAGTCAGAAATGTCCCACTGCCCGGTAAAAATCTTATCCTTCAGGTTGGCCTTGTTCTTGATCGAAATTTTTTAAACTGGGAAATCCTGGACAATAGGGTTATCAACTATGTGATTGGGATCGTCATCTCATTGTTCTTGGCCTCAGTCCTTATAACGCTTGTTCTTCTTTCTCCGCTACGATTGTTGATAGGTCACTTAAAAGAAGCGACTTCGAATTTAGTCAACTTAAAAGATGTCCAACCACTACCAACTAGATTGACTCGTTACACTCATGGTTTCTGGGCTAAGTCCGATGAGTTCTCGGGCCTTTTAAGTACTGTTCAAAAACTGATTGATCGCATCAACCTGAACTACAAACTAACAAGGTCTTGGACTTTGCAGATGGCTCATGAACTCAAAACCCCGCTAGCCATCATACGCGCAGAAACAGAGGCGAAGAAGAAGGAAAACATTTTATCAGAAAAGTACGCACAGAGCATCATTGATGAAGTTCAACAGATGTCGGAAATCATCAGTCAATTTCTTGATTGGGCCGAACTGGAAAACTCTCAATTACAGAAAGACTTGCATGCACTTCGTATGAAGGCAGTGGTAAAGGCCGTTACTACACGCCTAGAAAAGATTAGTCCCGGTCGCGTTCAGCTACAACTCAACTCTGACTTTTCTGTCTTTGCAAATCCGATTCATCTTGATCAACTCATCACAAATCTCGTCACCAATGCTCTTAAATTCTCGCCAACGACCGAAAAAGTTGATCTTATTTTATCAAACCACTTACTCATTATTAAGGATTACGGCCCCGGCGTACCTCAGGAAGTAAAAGAGCGAATTGGCGAGCCTTTTAACGTTGGCTCTCATGATGTTGAAGGTCTTGCGGGAAACGGACTAGGCCTTGCGTGGATTTCCACCGTCGCAAAACTATACCAATGGGAATTTGATATCCGAAGTAGTACGTCTGGTACAGAAGCAATTATTCACTTCCCACAGGAAGAGGTTTAGGACAAGAAGTTCAGAACCAGATTGGAAACAACTTATGATATGGAATGTAAACCCAGAAATTTTCACCTTTGGTGGGTTACTTGTAATTAGATGGTACGGAACTTTTTTTGCAATAGCATTTATCTCAGGTTTTCAAATTAAAAAGTGGCTTTTTAAAATTGAACGTATTGATTTAAAATATCTTGACGGTATTTTGATTTACATATTCATCGGGACAATCGTTGGCGCGCGTCTTGGACATTGTTTGTTTTATGAGCCAAATGTTTATCTATATGATCCGTTAAGAATATTTAAAATTTGGGAAGGTGGTTTGGCAAGCCACGGAGGTATGCTAGGAATTCTTACAGCTCTTTATTTTGCTGCGCAAAAATACAAGATGCCTTCTTATCTTTGGTTACTTAATAGAACCGCAATTCCAGCGGCACTCGGATCAGGATTTATTCGACTGGGAAACCTTTTTAACTCCGAAATCATTGGCCACCCAACGAACGTACCATGGGCGCTGACATTGCCTGCTATCGAAATCGTAAACTTAGAGAAGCCCCTGGATTTTTAACAGGACTTCTCTTCATCCTAATTTTTGTAGTTCGCTTCGTTGTTGAGTTTTTTAAAGAAAATTAAGTCGCATTCGAAAGATCCCTTCCTTTGGATATGGGACAGCTTTTAAGCATCCCAGCCATAGTCGCCGGAGCTATTTTGATTTGGATGAGCTTGCGAAATGCAGAATCAATACTCTCCCTGCACATAAAGGTTCGTCGATAGTGCATTGATGCAGACAAGTAAAACTGTAAAATACATTACATGTATTTTAACTTTTCAGTTTCATAGGACATGTATGCAATCCAAACACCTTATATAGGGGACAAAACCCAATCACTCCTGTCAACAGTGGAACAAGACCCACTAAACCCCACATTGTTTGTGGGCCAACGAAGACTAGGCTTAACAATCCTAATCCAATTAAAATACGAATAATTCGATCCACTTTACCTTCATTTGTTTTCATACTGACTCCTTTTAAGAGACTTGTTTTCTAAGCACCAACTTGATCGCTAACCAAGGTAGTAGCAAAAATATAATCACTAAAATTTTGGTATGGCCATTCCGCCATAACTTAGAAGTTCACACTCTTGCAAAGTAAGATTGAACATCCCAGCCAGAAAGCTGCAAACAGTGCCAGTCATGCAAACGTCCTTTAAATTCTGCGGGCTCAATTACCTAAGATCAATCATGAAAGAATCTTATCTTCCAAACCATCTTCGAGCAAACTAGTCTTCGTAGGTCGACAATTAGTCTCAAAATCAGAGTCACCCACTCAGCTAATCGGGATACGCAAGTATCTTTTCCCGTTCTTTCCGGTCTCTGGAAGATGACCTGCATCGATGTTTACCTGGACTGAAGGCAACAACAACTTAGGCACGGCAAGAGTGCGGTCACGCTCTGTGCGGAAACGAACAAATTCTTCGAGTGAAGTCTGCTCTTTTAACTGAATGTTCTCTTTTTTCTCCTCAGCAATCGTTGCCATGAATTTCAATGGCCGACCGTTGGGAAGGTAATCATGGCAGGTGTAGACTTTCGTGTTCTCAGGAAGTTTGTAGAGTCGATCATGCACAGAGTGGTAGAGTTCGACGGCACTTCCTGCCGGAAAGTCACATCGGCCAGTTCCGTAATCAGGCATAAACAAGGCATCGCCAACAAATACGTTTCCATCGATGTAGTAAGAGGCACATGCCGGCGTATGGCCCGGAGTAAATAGTGTTTTGATTTTAATTGATCCAACTTGAAACTCTTCGCCATCCTTTAGAAGTTGATCAAACTGTGAACCATCAGTTTTGAAGCCTTCAGGCAACCCAAAGACACCTTTAAAAATCTCTTGAACTTTTGTGATCTTTTCACCGATTGCAATCTGTGCAGTCGGAAATTCTCTTTTAATAATTTGTGACCCACTTAAGTGATCAGCATGGGCGTGGGTTTCCAGAATTAAATGAAGCTTGAGTTCCTTTGCGCGCAAAAATTCAATAACGTTTTTTGCTGACTCTTCGCTCGTCTTGGATGCCGCAGGATCATAGTCCATCAGCGGATCGATAACGACGGCATCTCTGGTCCCCTCATCCCAAACAACGTAAGTCAGAGTCCATGTGTTCTTATCGAAGAATTCTTTAATTTGTGTCATGACATTTCTCCTCTATCAAAATGAAAGGTGATGAAATTGTTCAATTAAAATGGTGAATCCCATAATGAGTACGAACCATCCAAAAGCGGTTTTTAGCTGCTGTTCTTTGATCTTGTGTGCAACTGCTGAGCCAACAATAATTCCAAATACAGCAATCGTTGCAATAATTCCTAGCTTCGGCCAATCTACGCTCGCTCCCCTCGAAATATCACCCGCAAAGCCAAGAAGTGATTGGAGCGCAATGATCATAAGCGAAGTTCCTATTGCAACCCTCATTGAGAGCCCAGCCAAAAGAACAAGAGCAGGAATGATCAGAAAGCCTCCACCGGCCCCAACAAAACCGGCAATGAGTCCAACAACCAAACCCTCGAAAGCGATAAGAGCCAAACGCATCAACGGGTGCGCTTCCATTGGCTTTCGCTCGCTTTTCTTTTTGATCATAGAGTAGGAAGCGGCAATCATTAGAACTGCAAAAGTGGCCATGATAAGAATCTCTTTAGTGAGTGCGAAACTATTGAAGCTAACTATAATCTCTGGAATCTTTGGTATAATAAATCCACGGGAGACATTCACCCCGATCACACTTGGAACCGCAAAGGAAAGGCCAGTTTTAAAATCAACATCTCCCTTTCGGATGTACATGGCGCTTCCAATCAGTGCAGTCAGGCCAACCACGAAGAGCGAATTACCTGTAGCGACTGTTGGTGAATAACCAAATAGATAGACCATAATGGGAACAGTCAAAATAGAGCCACCACCACCCATAAGCCCGAGGATGATTCCCATCAGAAAACTTGCGATGAATCCGAGAGATTCCATATTTACTCCCGTAACTTTAAGTGAGGTTCAGTTTTTCTAAACAGTAGCATTCCGAAAATCATGGCTCCGACAAAGAGAGCAGTTCGAACGTCACCAGAGGCTAATGAAGTCAATGCTGGCCCTGGACAAAATCCAGCAAGTCCCCAGCCAATACCAAAAAGTGCTGAACCTAGTATCAGGCGGGGTGTCACATCTTTACGCGTGGGAATATGCCATTTTGTATCGAGAAGAGGCGAGGGTCTTCGTTTAACCAGTGGGTAGGTTATTAAATGTATCCCGACAGCGCCTAACATGACGAAGAGTAGAGATGGATCCCAATCCCAAGGGTTCAAGAAACTAATGATCTTTTGTGGTTGAGTCATTCCAGAGATGGTAAGCCCTATGGCAAAGAGAAGGCCGACAACGAATGAAACCGCATTCTGTTTTGAAAGATTAGATTTCATATTTGTCCCCCTAAGAAGTAAAGAGTAGCTTGTACGGCAATAAATCCAAACAACATGAAGGTGATCGTTGCCATGATCGACCTCACTGAAAACCGGCTGATTCCACAGACGCCATGACCGCTTGTGCAACCACTTCCCATCACAGTTCCATATCCAACAAGGAGTCCTGCAACGGCCACTAGCATCAGACCACGGCCAGAAAGGTTAACAAAAAAATCAGGACGAAGACTATGCATGAAAATTCCACCGACTATCATTCCTGCGAGAAACAGCCATCGCCATAACCCCTCCTTACTTGGCTTTGAGAGCGATGAAGCCAAGATGCCACTGATTCCTGTGACTCTGCCATTGAAGAGCAGCATCAGGGTCACAGCTACGCCAATAAGGGCGCCGCCAAGGAGAGAATAGAGTATTGAGTTAAGTTCCATCGTTTATTTTTCCTTACTTTTTGTTTTCAACCGGATATTTTCGTTCATTCCACAAAAGCATTCCGCCTTGAAGATTTACACTTTTAGAAAAGCCCATGGCACGACTTTGCAGAGTGGCGCGGCCAGATCGAGCTCCGCTTCGACAAACAAAAACAATTTCGTCGTTCTTGTCGTGCGCTTTTAGAAAAGCGTCTAAATCGGGTCCCAGCGTAACGAGCCTTGCTCCTGGGATATGTGAAAGCTCGCCGTCGTACTCATCGGGGCGGCGAACATCGACAAGAGTTACTTTATTGAGATGGTCCTTAAACTCTTCTGGAGTTATTTCGGGTACGTCATCTATAGTTATTGGACTGAAAATTTGTTTTGATGCCACGATTTTTCTCCTTGCTCATCATATTATGATATTATAATATCATAATATGAAAAGTCAAGGTAAGTCTAAATCATTGCTTAAATTGAGACGACAAAGCGAAGAGGTGGCTGCTTTACTCAAGCAGCTTTCACATCCGCAAAGGTTAATTGTACTCTGCAGCATTGCCGAAGGTGAGAAATCAGTGAGCGAAATTGAAGAGGACTGTGAAGCATCGCAGTCTGCGGTATCTCAGTTTTTAAAGGGGATGCGCTTGGAGGGCTTGATTGAACCTCGACGCGAAGGGAAGCAAGTCTACTATAAAATCGTAGATAAAAGGGTTCTGGAGCTGATAAGATCCCTTTACCTTATTTTCTGTCAATAGCATGAATGCACGTTCGATATTCAGACCTAAATAGTTAAGCTAGCATTCACCAATATAAAAAATCAGATTTTAACATCCTTTTTACGTTCAAATTTTCTAAACTATTTTTATTTTATTAAGGAGGTTCAAAATGAAACTTCTAAGCATGTCGTAAAACAAGCTGAATGCGAGCTTGAGTCTCCAGTTTAATATGCTATAAGCTAAGTTCCACGACTCGGTGGCGGAGGTGGCGGCACTAAGTCTAAAACAAACTTTTCCAATACTTCTTTTATTTTTTTGATTCTGATTTCTAAGTCGATTTTCCTCTTATTGATGACGGACTCTAAAAATTCTTGTTGCTCACTCAACGTCTGCAACGAACTTTCAAGCTGAACTCGGTCAATGGAAACAGTCGGAGTCCTACGAATTTGCTTCTCTAAGCGATTAATCTCATGGGATGTAAAATCCAAGTAATCTTTAAGAGGATGAGTGATCTCTGCAGACTCATACTCATTTAGTAAAAATTGCAGTTGGGTTGAGATTTCATACTTTTTTCGATTCAAAGTTACAGCAAAAGCGGCAAGGCGATCACGATCTTGTTCACAGGAAAGTTCAATTGTCTTTTTTTCTTCTTTTAACTGATTAACTTGCTTTAAGGCACTAGCAATCTCATTTTTTAATTTTTGAATTTCATCGAGTTTCAGTAATTCTCGTACCTCTACGCTTTTGCAAGTATCTAGTTGCACTTCTAATTCTTGAGATTTATCAAGAAGCTGGTGTTTTATATTTTCCAATTCTTTGGTTAAACCGGCTGCAAATTTATCTTTATCATTTAGTTGCAATTGAAAATCATTTTTAACCCGTTCAACGAGTGACTTTTCATCTTGAATTAAAGTCTTTAATTTTTGATTTTGAATTTCAAGATCGCGAATCTTTAAATTGTGTTCAGCTTTTGAAGCTCCTAACTCTTGTAAATATTGTCGACACAACTCATCAGAACTAAGATTCTCTTTTTTTAATTCATCATACATTGATTGTAATTTGTCTTTTTCGTTCGTCAACAATTTATATGTCTCAATCCTCAACTGTAATCTTTTATTTTCAGACAACGAATTCGATAAATCGACTTTTAAATTATCAATTTCAGTATTTAACTTTAACTGATCTTTTAAAAGCTTCTCTCTTTCATTAATTATGGGAGCGATCGTCTTCCAGACTATTCCAGCGTTTTGTGATGGATGAAACCCCTTATTGAGAGAATACTTCATTAGCTCCTCTGAGGAAGCTTTTTTTAACAAAGCGCTCATCTCGGCCACATCGTTTTCTAAGGTTAGTATTTTTCTTTGCAATTTTTTTCTTTCGATGGCGAATTCATCTTCTTGCAAAGTGTTCACAGAGTTTAAACCACAGTCTGATGTACTAGGTGATTCTTGAAAGTCAGGGGGTCTTTGAGCTGAAAAGGGAACGGAAGCAAAATTCAAATCAATTTTATTTTCGTTTGATTTATTTTCTAGAAATCCTGTGGGTTCAAGTTTATCTCTATTCATTGAACGACCTTCCATGAGCTTTCACTTACAACTCTTCATTGTAACTCATCGGAACATAAACTATATTCTATAGACCTGGATTCTACAAGACTTCAGACCAAGGGAGCTCGTGTGAGCTTTGATACTTGAGTTCCAGCTTCATTAAGTATTCTTTTTGTTTTGCTATTTGATTTTTCAAATTGGTTAGCTCTAAGCTTATACTTATCTCCAGTCTAGCTTCAGGTTTAGCTGATAAAATAAACTCTTCAACTTCTTTATGCTTTTCTAACAATTTTGTACTAAGATCAGCAATGCCTGCAAAAGCTGCATTAAGAAAGTATCGATTGAGTTTTATAAACTCTCTATATTTATGAATGGCAGATTCAATTTGTAATTGATAGGCCACCCAACTCTGCCGAGCTCGTGACCAATTTGTAAGTGCATGAGCTGAGCCATTTTTTTCTTCTACGGTAAATAACTCATAGTTGCCATTCAAGCTGCCAATCTGCTCCTCTAAAGTCCTAATCATTTGATTGGCCTCAGTGAGTTCGTTTTCAAATTGAACTTTTAACTTTTGATGATATTCTTTGAGTTCATTTTGATAGGCTTCATCTTGAATCCCGCCTAGAAAGTAATTTTTTTCGCCAAGAACCTGATTATTATACTTAGCAGTTACTCTATAAAACCCCTTTGCTAGATTTTTATTACCGAGAGTCAGTGTAGGTACTTCAATAATTCTATTCGTGTTTTTTAAGACAATTTGTTGTGCATAAAAAAAATCGCCCACCATACTCGGCCCAACACCTCGAAGCTCTAGCAAAATTAATGTATTCTCAGCAAGACTTGAGGACAAATAGAACTGGGGGGCTAATAAGTTACTTTTATTTAGAGCAATGGCAATTTTATTGCTATGTGATCCTTGTGGTGCTTTTCTAACCTCTACTAACTCCTGAAATTCCTGATCAGAAATACCCCCTGGTTGCTCATATGAAGTCCAGATGTTTTCTAAAAAAAGAAACAGACCAATCATTATCGAAAAAAATATAATAAGAAAACTTTTTGAAGAATAATTTAATATTTTTTTAATAGTATGATTTGATTTTTGATAAATATTTTTTTTTGATTTGTGATCTTGAAACTCTACAGACCTTGATCCATTTTCGCTAAAATCAAATCCGGTTTGCTGCCAATGCACATCAGGCCGCTCCACATAAGGACTTGAACTCATCAGCTTTGTATGAATACCTTCATTTTGTTTGGCAGACCAATCCTTCCATAGTATTGGAAGGTCGTGTTCCTGGCTTAACTTTTCATAAAATGCTGAAAACTTCTGAATGTCTTGAAAGAGAGGGGATTTTTCAATCGGGACCCAATTGGTCAACTCTGAAGACCAGACGTAAGCCAAAGATGAATTACTTGTTTTACGATTCCATGCATAAATTTCTAAAGCTGAAAATGGACCATGATGTTGATCCTTCCAATAAAGATACCACTTTTTATTGATAACAACTTGTTCTCTTAAGTGATCCATTTCGTTCACCTCACTGGAGAATCTGATTTTTGTTTCAGTTTTATCACCACTCTTCGATTTTGACTTTGGTTGGCAGGCATAGGAACTCCTTGCTCATCACGATTTCTAACAATTGGACGAGCATCTCCGTATCCAACGGCGGTCATTTTGTCTTTTTTAAAACCCTCTTTTAAGAAACGATCTAAAACTCGACAAGCACGGATACTTGATAATTCAAAATTATCCCTAAATGCTCCAGTCAAGATGGGATTATCGTCGGTATGACCCTCGATCGTAATGTCAAAATCGGATTTCTCATTTTTTATTACTGGAAAAATAGAATTCAAAATGCTTCCAGCTTCTGGCTTTAAGTCCGCCGAGCCAGATAGAAAGAACACGGCACCCATAAAAGAAATTTCTACCCCATCGGGAAGCACCTTGATTCTGACATCATTCCCTAAACCATATTTATTCATTTCAGCCTCTAGACGTTTACCCAGTTCTTCGTAAGGCTTTTCGTAAAGACCTCCAAACTCCTTCACTACAGATATTTTTGCTGCTTCAAATTTTTCTTGATCCACAGTGGAGAAACTGAAAAGTATCACAAAAAAACCAACGAGTAAGGTCATCATATCGGCATAAGACACAAGCCAATTGCCTTCGCCCTCCTCACTATGTTCGGCATGCCGCCCACCCAGAGCTGACAAGGGATCATGAGATTGACTCAAGCCTTACCTCTTTGAGAATTCTTGAGTTCAGTACGTTCATGAGGAAGTAAATAGCTTTTTAGATGTTCTTCCACAATTTTAGGATGCTCTTTTCGTCGAATTAATCGTAAACCATCAATCACCATCATTCGAACTGTTTCATCATCTCGATTGATCACGGAAAGATTTTCAGCCACAGGTATTAAGATTAAATTGGCCAGAGTCAGACCATAAAATGTTGCCACTAAACCAATAGCCATCGAAGGTCCCAACATTTTTTGAGCATCCTTACCACCCAATTGTTGCAAAAGTGAAATCATTCCCAACGTCGTCCCAAGTAATCCAAAGGCGGGTGGAAATTTAGCAAGCGTTTTAAAGACCCCCACATCATAATCATATCTCTTAGAGTGAGTGACTGCGCGCTTTACCAAAATTTCATCTAGCGCATCGTCAGGAATTCCCCCTAAAACGAGTAGTTCTACGGCATCTGCAAGAAACGGCGTTTTAATAGTTTTAACTTTTTCAGACATATAGTTTGGATTTTCACGCAACCCCTTTGAGAGATCAACGATTTCGCCAATCACAACTTCATTTCGAGTACTGTAATTTCCAATAAATTTGTCAAAAAAAACTTTCGCTATGCGTACAAATGAACGAGCAGGAAAGCACATCAAACCCGCTGCAGCGGTTCCTCCCAATACAATAAGTATTCCGTGCATATCTAAAAACACAACTGCGGACTTTGATGACGTAACAATACCTATCACAACAACCGTGAGAGCCGCTAAGATACCAAAGATCGAAGAAAAATTCATAAACTATCCATCCTAGACAAAATTACTTTATTAACGAATTCAAACTCCACAGACTCACAATTTGATCTTAAAGTATTTTTATTTATATTGTAATCATACAATATATGGTTTGTGACCTTAGTCGATTCATTTTAATGCTTTCGTGACGCCACTAGACCAGGACCGAAGTCGCATCTAAACTTTTTACGTAAAGCTTAAGATTTTCTTACAATGAGACGATAAGAGTCTTGAATGTACACACTACTATTATTTATTTATTTCAATATTTTAATTGTTGTTATTGGAACCATAACCGGTTGTACCTCCTTTTTTGTTGCTGAATCTAACCCTGGTCAGACAGAAATCTTCTATATCACACAAAAATCAGGAGAAAAAAAGCCATTGGGAATAACGCCACTACAAATTCCTATGCTCGATTTTAAAACCAAAATCAGTGAAGATCTGCAACCAGGAGAATTTTATAAATTAAGATTTGAGAAGAAGGGCTTTCAGTCAGAAGAATATCTTATACCCGTTAGTCGCTTTGGTACACTGACAACTAAAATTACAGTGATACTAAAAGAAAATAAAAATAATTCTGCCGAAGAAGAAAAACAGGCTAAATCATTGATAGATAGGCTTTTTACTGCTCAGCGTTTGGCTCAACTTAAGGAGTTTGAGCGTGCCCAAATCGAACTGGATAAAATTCTCACTGATCACCCGCAATTTACTCGCGCCATGACTATGAGAGCTGCCATTTATTTTGCACAAAATAATATCCCTGAAAGCGTCAAGTGGTATGAAGAAGCACTCAAGATTGAACCCCAAATGGAAGATATTTTAAAAATTTTAGCAAAAATAAAAGGCGACAAATCTTCGACAAATCCCTCTACTACTACGGACCGATTACCTGCTACCAAAGGCTCTCCATGATGGTTCGTAACATTCGAGTCCTTCAGTGTTTTATTTTTTTTCTCGCAACGGTTTTCTTTTTAGCGGGGAGTTTGGCGTTGCAGGAAAGTGATTTACTCCCAGAAACTCAAGGTGCCAAAGCACTCATTGAAGAGCTTATAGCCAAACGCTACCGACAAGAACTCTCAACGTTAGTGGATCAGAATCAATTTCAACTCAGTGTTCGCCTTGAGTTAATCATGAATAAAGCTGAACCTGTTATAAAAGCTCCGGCTAAGGACACAACAATCAAAGAGCTTCCTGTAATCACAGATCTGATGCTCGGAACCCTGGACCCAGAGGATCTTTTAAACAAATACTCACCACCCGATCAGGCAGAGATTACCAAACAGTTTTTGTCTAACTACCGCATCAAAATGGTGACATTTTCAATTGGTTTAAAAGAAGGCTTATCTAAGGACACCAAAACTTTGGTGGAAAAATGGTTAAATGATCGAGTCACGAATGAATTTGGAAAAAATGGTGCTGGTACTGTCACGATTCAACAACAAATTGTGGCTCCTCCAGCAATTCCCACTCCTGAGAAACAACCCATTGACCTACTCAATCAATTTCAAAATTTAGCTGGCCAACTGGCTCTTGCTATAGCAATCCTCCTTGGTATCATACTTTGGCGACTTCTGGGAGGTGGTAGCAAAAATGCTACGCCTGCGGCGCCTGCAATTACGATGAATCCACCCGCAGCAGGTGGTGCCAGTAATAACGGCGAGGATGCCAATAAAAATACAAAAGAAACGGAACTCCTCATTCAGCAAAAAAATGATCGTGAAAAACAATTAGCCCACGAAGAAATGGCTCAAATAGCGCAAAAAATTTTAGAAATACTCCCTCACCTCACCCCTCATTTCGAGGCTGTGATTCGCTCCTGGTGCCAAATGGGTGAAACCGGAAGGTATAAATTAGCTGTGTTTGCAGAAACCGTCGGAAAGCAAGTTGGTCGTCTGCCTATCCCTATTGACGCTTTACCAGAAGTCGGAAAGGTCTTTACAAAGATCACTGATCTGGCATTGCCAGAAAAATTATCCCTGCTGCAAAAATCCTATTGGGATCTTCTCAGCGTCATTAATTTAGGACCAGAAATTTTGAACCAACCCTTTGGTTATGTCGGTGGCTTAAATACCAGCATCGTCAATCAAATGCTCATGGATAAAAATCCAAAACTCAAAACTCTTGTTTCAATTTATATGCCGACCGATATGCGCGTTCGTTATTTTAAAGGATTATCGAATCAACATAAACTAGAATTATTGAAAATGGCGACTGAAATGCACTCTATTCCAGCTAGTGAGTTGAGTGATTTGGATCGTAACTTTAAAACCTCAGCTCAACCCAGCTCCACAAAAGAGTTGGTGATTCTGGATCGTGCACTACAAAAACTAATCGAAGCTCTAAAACCCCAAGAGGAAATTGCTTTGGTACCATCGCTTAGTGGCCCCGTAATCGAATCTTATAAGAGATCTGTACCCAGTATGGCCTTTTTAGAACAATGGCCAGATGATAAACTTAAACTCCTTTTAGCAAAACTCACTGCCGATGAAATTCTTCCTTATCTTCGTCTCAAACCCAACAACAAAAAGCGATTTTTAGAATTATTGCCGCAGTTCACTGCCGATATAATTTCTGAAGAACTGGAAAGCAAAGATAAGACATCCGATGATGAAAAAACTCAGTGGTTGATTTCACTAAAAAATAAAATGCTACAAATGTTTGAATTAAAAGAACTCGCTTTAGATGATCTTTTTCCACCTGAGCAGGATAAGACTAATGGTCTACGTAAAGTGTCTTAAAATAAATAAACTATTTATATTTGGCTGTTTTTTATCTTTCCTTTTGCTCTCGCCATTTGTCTTTGCTAAGTCGGGTCAATGGACCTATGGCGCTACACTAGGATTAGGTGGCACTGGGATTCGCTCCTCCGCAGAAGTTGAAGGTGCCACCACTCAAGTGGAACGCAGCGAAAGTCCAGGAGCCTTTTCATTATTTGCCGATCGAACCATCAATGATTATTGGACGGCTTCATTTGAGCATATTCGAGGTTTTCGATTTGGCCCCATTAGTTCAGGGCTTTCTTTTACGGGCGTAGGCACCAAATGGTATTTTTGGAGTCCAGCTCCGAATTACACAGATGTTCCAGCTGAGTCCTCCCATATTCACATTCAACAACTGACCCCTTTTATTGGCCTCTCCACCGGAATTGCCAGCGGTAGTATTAAACGCGCCAATGACAAAGTGAGTTCGGTTTCTGGATCAGGAATATATCTTGGCGGACGCTCAGGATTTGATTACACGATCGAACCCGGATTTGGTATTCGCAGTGAAGGATCACTCTCCTTCACTTTTACCTATGCCGAAAAGCCCGCCACAACATTAGCTGAATTTTCTTTGCGAATCGGTGTATTCTTTTATTATTAAAACACTATTTAAAAGTTGTAGTTTTGTGAATTCACGGGTGAGCTTGAATAACGATACTTCCATCAAGTAACATAAAACTACCAGTAGGAGTTTGGCTTTCCACTAGATAACGATGATCCGATGTAAGAGTGATTGGATTACTGGATCGATTTTGCATTTTGGCACTGGAAAATACATTCAATGAAGATCCTGCAACTGCAGTCGAAGGAGCGGAGTCTACGTCGATATTTGCTATATCCAATAAACCAAAGTAGATATTATCACCCGATGAAGAAAAGCCGGAGATTTGAAACCAAACTTGAGGATTCGAGAAGGACGTTAAATCAATATATGTGCGTTCACTCTCACTCACGACGGTCGTCATCGTACCCATGAGCGCCCGCGAGCTGCGATAAAAAATTTCAACCTGAGAGAGCGTGCGTAAGGTCACCCACAAACCCGCTTTGTAAACGGACACTTGTCCGCTCGCACACTGGGCTTCACATTTTAACTTTAACTCATAAATATCGCCATTGTTGGTGGAGCTAAAACCTGATGCCCCTTCATTAAAGGGCGAGCGAATCATGGCCATACTTGCCGAGTTAATCAAACCTTGTGTATTACTGACTGGCATATCATGGGTGACATTATAAAGAACCACTGAACCTTCTGCACTGCTCGTGGCTGCCACTAAAGTTTCTAACTCCCAGCCGTTATTTTCTTTGATGACTCCTAAATTTTGACTCCGTTTAATCCATAAGTTGCCGTAATCTAAAGATGTAAAAGTGGATTGATTGGTGGAACCAATGGGAGCGAGTAGATCTTCCGAGTTCGAACTAGCCAGAGCATTAGTCAAAGGGTAATAAATTTTTGTTTTTGTGGCATTGACCTGTTTAATTAAAATTCTAGCTGCTTGAACTTCTAATTCTCCAGTGCTGCTTGTTGCTGGTAAATTTAAACGATAATTGTTTAAGTTGGCTGTGGGAGAAAAGGCTGTGGTCATTCGCGTGATCTGAGTTGTACTTGCTGGTACGACTATAGAAGCTACGCTCGCATCCGAGCTATCGAGCAATTGAATTGTCTTTGGTGCCGTATCTTGATTGCGCACATGCAACTCTAGAGAGTATGTTAGTGTGCCATCATAGTCGTTCGTATCAAGGGAGGTTCGCGTGCGTTCAAATGTTTTTACAAGGGTTTGAGAGGAAAGAGTGGCATCAGTTAGCTCTATGGGGATTTCTAAATTCATCCGCACACTACCCACTTGCGAGACTTCGCTTGTGAGTTCAGACTCTCCTCCACTAGCGGAGAGACTTTGTACCACATAATAGTAGGTCACACCATTTTCAATATTGGTATCAACAAAACTTGTTGTATTTATATTGGCGGCTATGATTCCGTAGGGACCTCCCGAAACTTTGGAGCGACGCAAATGATAACCTGTGGCCCCAACTACGTTATTCCATGAAAGACTTATAGTTGAATTTACTGGCGTGGCCATTAAGCCTGTGGGAGGCACGACCAAATTGATTGAGACCACGGAGGTAGAAACAGATTCTATCCCAAAATTATTGACCGCTCGGAGATAGTAATAATATTCGTTGCCGGCAACCACTGTAACATCTTGGAAGTGTATCGTTGGTACTGTGATGTTTTGAACAAGACTGTAAGGTCCGGCAAAGGCCGTCGCGCGGTAAAGGTTATAACTGGCGGCTCCGGAAGTGGGCGTCCAATCCAAGTCAATACTTGTCCCTCCTCCACTCACCTGCCCGCGCAAACCCTGCGGTGTTAGTGGTAAGACAGAAATTTCAACAGCGAGGCTCGCACTTGAAACGGAAAACGGTGAGTCGCTGGCGTTTCTGGGAAGATAGCGATAGGTATAAGAAGCTCCACCCACCACGGTAGAATCATCATAACTCAAGCCAGCAACATGAGTCGCAATGGTAGTGAACTCCACACGATTTGTTGAACGTTGAATTTCATAATCTAAGGCACCAGTAACAGCACTCCAAGTTAATTGAATGGTGCTTGCTCCCGTAACGGCAAGGGTAGGTGCAGCTGGAGATGTCGCAGCCACAAAGGATAGCTCCGATGAGATTGCCGATTCCATAGAACCGCGCAAAGCGCTCACAACAACAAAGTATTCAGTTCCACTGACTAAACCTGTAATAGTATTTCCGCTGGTAGAAGCTGTCGTCAAAACAGCACTGCCCCAGGGTCCACCTGAACTTGTCGCTAAATAAACTTTATAGGTTGTCGCACCTGTCACGATTCCCCAACTCAAGGTCACATCACTTCCCGTCATATTGACATCTAGAGATAAGCCATGGGGAACCAAGGGCGTGATTCCAGGGGTCGCGCCCATACTCACGGGTGATGATAAAATTATCGCGCCTGGAAATACTGCCTTGAGGCGATAAAAATAAAGGGTCCCATTCACCACACCTGCATCCGAATAACTGGTCATGGTGATGCCACTTGCAATGGTAGAAAAATTCACACCATCCGTCGAGCGCTCTAGAGTGTAAGAACTCACTCCCGGCACCGAACTCCATTGCACATCCATAGAATTATTCCCGGCGCTTAAACTGGGAGCTGATGGATAAACAAAAGTTGTTGCGCTCACAACACTGGATGGTGAGGACTCCACGCCTGAAACCACGGCCGTGACCACAAAATAGTATTTTGTCTGTCCGCTCAAACTATTGTAGGTCAAATTCGGATTGGGAGATGATTGAGGAGAAGCGAAGGGGCCTGTACCACTGGTGGATTTATAAACTTTGTAAGTAGTTGCACCATTGACTTTGGCCCACGCAAGCTGAACAGAAGATCCCGTGGTACTTAAAACAGTGAGGCCGCTAGGAATAGACGAGCCGGTTAGCATGCCACTCACCTCACTCGAATATTGAGTCTGTGTGGTATCGCTAAAATTTCCAGTCACAACATAAAAATACCCAGTCGCTGAAGACACCGCACTGTCCGTATAACTGAGAGTTCCGCCGGTGTGTACGAGCGAATAAGGACCTCCCGAAGTTGTGGATCGATAAACAGAATAACTAGATATGCCACTGAGAAAACTCCAGCTGATTGTAATGGAACTAGCACCCGCAACGGCACTCACTCCGCTGACTGAACCTCCACGAAAACTCACCGTATTTGTAGCTGTCGTCTCGTCAGTTCCCCATACGGTTTTGACATAGTAATAGTTCATACTGTTTAACGGCGATGAGTCGGTGTAGGTGGGTGACGTCACCCGAGTTAAATACGTGTAAGGACCACCAACATTGGAGGCACGATAGATATTAAAACCATCATAATGAGTCGGTGTACTCCAATTCAACACTGGTTTTTTATTCAGCACATACAAAGTTAAGAGCGATGCAGGAGAAGGAAGAGAATGAGGCGTTCCACTCACAATACTCGAAGGCCAACCCATTTGACCACCGCCTCCAAAATCCCCACTCACTCGGTAGTAATAAGTTTGATCATTGACGAGGCCTGAATCTAAAAATTGATTTACCGTTAAACCTGATTGATAAATCGTAAAGGGCCCTGACTCACTGGAGGCACGTTCTAAAGTGTAGGTATTAGCACCGACTAAACCATTCCAGTAGGTGTAATTATAGGTGTTTCCAGCATCAACCGCTAATGAGGTGGGAGTCACATTAGCCATAATCACTTCATTAGAAAGGCTGGAGTAACTTGCTCCCCATTTCGCTGCAACTTTATAATAATTTTTATTACTATTGCTTCCGCCAGAGTTCATGAGCGGAGAACAATCCACATATTCTGTTCCTGCAACAGAGGCATAATATACCTCGGAATTCGTAGCGTTAGAGCGAAAAACGGCATAACCGTTGTGATAAGAACTCGGATTCCAACTCAAATGCACGCCGGGTCCTCCAGAGCAATCACTCGAGGAGGATTCTAATACCAATGTAAGATTTGTGGGCTCATCAGGAACATCCAAGGGCACAGCACTAGCCTCATCAGATTGAAAACTTTCTCCCGACATATTAATGCCTGTAACCACATAAAAATAAACGGTTCCA
>Ga0154020_10001387_pt1 | contig 29976 bp, 34 predicted proteins | sample Klosneuvirus_201_FD_109709 | JGI IMG/M metagenome (GOLD analysis project Ga0154020, IMG submission 109709) | Active sludge microbial communities from wastewater, Klosterneuburg, Austria - Klosneuvirus_20160825_MG | ecosystem: Engineered > WWTP > Aerobic digester > Activated sludge | place...
AGCTGGCGGCAGAGTGTGTCGTGGGTGTCCAGGTCACCGATCACCCAGCCGCCGCCGTGGAAGATCACCACCGCCGGCGCCGCGTCGCGCAGCCCGCGCGGGTGGTAGATGCGCACGGGGATCTCGCCCGCCGGCGTCGCGATGCGGCGGTTCTCGACCGTCTCCAGCGACCGCCGCGGCGGCGCGAACGCGAGGGCGTTCACGTCGAGCTCGCGCCGCGCCTGGGCCACCGAGAGCTCGTGCGTGTGCTTCTTGCCGAGCTTGTCGAACAGGAACAGCACGAGCTGGATCTGCTCGTCGAGCACGTAGCCGTCGTGCGTCCTCCGGGTGCCCCCGCTCATGCGCACGAGGACGGGACGCGGCAGTTGCAGCATGGCGCGGGCGGCCTTGCCCTCGAGGGCGGCGCGGCGGGAGACGGGCATGCCCCGTTTCTATCACGAAGGCACGAACGCTCCGCGCACGAGCGCGAGCGGCACCACCCCCGCGGGCACGGGGAGCGCGAGATCCTCGGGATCGTCGAGCGGCCCACCCTCGCGCACCTTGGCCGACGCCTCGGAGAGGCCGAGCGCCACGACCGCCGTCGCCGCGAGCTCCTTGTCGTTCGGCGCGCGCGCCTGCGCCGAACGGCCCGCCTCGAGCTTGTCGACGAGCGCCGCGAGGGCCTCGTCCTTCTCGGGGCCGACCACCGCGCGCCCCTGCCCGAGCACGACGACGGACCGGTAGTTCATCGAGTGATGGAACGCCGACTTCGCGAGCACGAGGCCGTCGAGCAGCGTCACGGTGCAGCAGAGCGTCGGGGCGCTCGCCGCGTGCTTCAGGAGGCGGCTCGCGATCGCGCCGTGGAGGTACACGGCGTCGCCCACGCGCACGTAGGCCATGGGGATCACGAAGGGCTGACCTCCGTCGACGATGCCCACGTGGGCGACGAACGCCTCGTCGAGGATTGCGTCGATGGCGGCGCGGTCGTACGTGGCGCGACGCGGCAGGCGATGAACGGTGGTGCGAGGGGTCGGCATGCCTCGAACGTGCCTCCGCGCTGGTACCTCCGGAAGATCCAGTTCGCACAATTCTCATGGACCACCCCCCTCCGCACCACGAGCTCGTCGCCGCCCCGGACCACACCCCCGAGCAGTGGATCGTGTTCCTGCACGGCATCCTCGGCACCGGCGCCAACTGGCGCTCGCTCGCGCGCAAGGTGGTCGGCGCCGTGCCCCGGTTCGGCGCCGTGCTCGTCGATCTGCGCGGCCACGGCCGCTCGCACCGCCTCGGCCCGCCGTGGACCCTCGACCGCGTCGCCGAGGATCTGCTCGCGCTCCCGGTGCCGATCGCGGGCGCCCTCGGCCACAGCTTCGGCGGCAAGGTGGCGCTCGTCCTGCACGGGCTCGCGCCGCTCGAGCGCCTGATCCTCGTCGACAGCAATCCCGGCCCGCGCCCCACCGCGCGCGGCTCGGAGTCCACGCTCGACGTGCTCGAGATGCTGCGCAAGCTGGCGCCCACGTTCCGCGACCGCGTCGAGTTCCAGGACGCCGTCCGCGCCGCGGGCCAGCCGCTCGGCATCGCGCAGTGGCTCGCCATGAACCTCGTGCGCGAGGGCGAGCGCGTGCGCTTCGGCCCCGACCTCGACGGCGTGCAGGCGCTCCTCGACGACTACTTCGCGCGGGACCTGTGGCCGGCGCTCGAGCCGGCGCGCGCGATCACCGACGTGATCGTCGGCGGCGCCTCGTCGGTGCTCGACGCGACCGACCGCGCCCGCCTCGCCGCGAACGAGAGCCTGCGGCTGCACGTGGTGGAAGGCGCGGGCCACTGGGTGCACGTCGACGCCGCGGCGGCGGTCGAGGCGCTGGTCATCGAGGCGCTGGGGCGCGAGGGCTAGCTCGGCGGTCGGGCGTTCTTCGCGCGCGACCGCTTCTGCACGACGTCCGACCTCCGCTCGAGGACGCTGTTCGCCCGGTGCTGCGCCGCGATCGCGAGCACCCGTCGCGCGGCGACGCGGGCGCGCCCGCGCATGCGGTTGTCGGCGAGCTTGCCGAAGCCGCCCTTCACCCACGCGCGGTGGATGGCTTCGACCACGGCGTCCTCGTCGAGATCGAGGTCGCGCACCGCGAAGGTGGTCGTGCCCTTGAGCGATCGGACGCCCGCGAGGCTGCGCCGGCAGCCGCAGGCACCATCGGCCCTCTCGTTCGAACACTCGCCGCTCCCGAAGAAGACGAGCTCGCCCTCGGGCACGAAGCAGAAGTCGTTCTCTCGCTGGCCCTGCGTCTCGTTCGTGCTGACGAGCACCTTCATGCCGACGAGGATGCCACAAAAGCCGGGAGGGCCGCCGTCGCCGGCAGCCCCCTTGGCAGAGTCGCGCAGGATTACTGCTTGTTCATCTCGTCGTACTGGTCGCGGACCGACTTGGCGCTCTTCTCGAGCATCGCCTTCTCCTCGTCGGTCAGGTTGAGCACGTGGATCTTCTCGACGCCGCCGGCGCCGATGACGCACGGCACGCCGCAGAACATGTCCTTGTAGCCGTACTCGCCGTTGCAGTAGGCGGCGGCCGCGAGGAGGCGCTTCTCGTCGCGGAGGTATGCGCGCGCCATGCTGACCGCGGCGGTGGCCGGGGCGTAGAACGCGCTCGTGCCCATCAGGTTGACGATCTCGCCGCCGCCCTTGCGGGTGCGGTCGATGTGCGGCTGCAGCGCCTCGCGGCTCATGAGCTGCGTGACGGGGATGCCGTTGACCGTGGTGGCCGAGACGATGGGGACCATGTCGTCGCCGTGGCCGCCGAGGACCATGCAGCGGACGTCCTTGGTGGCGACGCCGAGGGCGCGCGCGACGAACAGCTGGAAGCGCGCGGAGTCGAGCACGCCGGCCATGCCGACGACCTTGTTGGCGGGGAGGCCGCTGGCCTTCCACACCGCGTAGACCATCGCGTCGACCGGGTTGGTGATGACGATGACGAAGGCGTTCGGCGCGTACTTGCCGATGTTCTCGCCCCACTGCTTCATGATCTTGTGGTTGAGGCCGATGAGGTCGGCGCGCGACTGGCCGGGCTTGCGCGGGAAGCCGGCGGTGATGATGCACACGTCGGTGTCGGCGAGGTCTTCGGGGTTGGCCGAGCCCTTGATGTTGCGGTCGTAGCCGAGGATGGCGCCGTTCTGCTCGAGGTCGAGAGCCTTGCCCTTGGCGAAGTTCTCCTTCTCCTGGATGTCGAACAGGGTCACGTCGCCGAGCTCCTCGCGCGCACACAGCGCAGCGAGCTCACCACCGATGTTGCCTGCGCCGATGAGCGCGATCTTCGTGCGGGTCTTGGCCATGGAGCATCTCCTCTTGGGGGACCGCGGCATACACCCGCCGCGCGCCCGGGGGAACGACCGGTCGGCGCTCCGGCCTGCGACGCCCGATCGTGACCAACCGTAGGCACTGGTCACGCGGCATGTGGCACGAACGGCACAGCCTCTCCCCCTCGGCGCGAGCGTGATTTTGCGGCGATTTCGCCCTCCGCGACGCAGAACGGCTGGGCACGGGTCTTGGAAGGAGGCGGCCATGCGCTTCGCCCTTGCCCCCGCTGCCTTCACCCTCGCCGTCCTCGCCGCGCCGTTCGCCCGCGCGGAGATCAACGACGAGCCCGAGGTGAAGGACCCGTGGACGACGGCCCCCGCACCCACCACCGCGCCGACCCCGGCGGCCCCGCCCGCGGCGACGCCCGCACCGAAGGGTGGCACCACGGTCGTCGCGCCCCCTGGCGGCGGGGTCACGGTGGTCGCCCCGACGGCCGGCGGCGGCACGGTCACGGCGCACGGCTGCGCGGTCGTCCAGGTGGAGGGGAGCCCGGCGGTGGTGCAGGGGGTGGGCGGCAACGTCACGGACACCGCGTGCGCGCCCTATCAGCCCGCGGACGCGGCGGCGCCCAAGGTCATCTACATCCACGACCGCCCGCGTTTCGCGCCGGACGCGGGGCGCAGCACGTTGCTCGCGCTCGGGGCCGTCGCGCAGGGGCTCGGCTCGCTCGTGCTCGGCGCCTGGTACGCGCAGTCGATGGAGGACGAGCACTACGAGTGCATGAACGAGAAGGGACGGGTCTACAGCGGCGGCAGCTACGCGTACCAGGACTACGCCTCCGTGAAGAAGGCGTGCGGGTCGGCGGGGGCGTGGGGCTCGCTCGCCCTCTACACGGCGAACATGGCGTTCGCGCCCACCGCGGCCTCGTTCCAGGTCGGCGCGACCAAGCGCGCGTGGATCTTCGCGGGCGCCATCACCGCGTCGATCGCCGCCGGCAAGCTCATCGACATGAACGACGAGAAGGACGGCTGGCGGGGCGTGGGGCTCGGCGGCGCGATCCTCGGGTTCGTCGTCCCTGCCACGCTCGGCATCGTCGCGCTCGCGACCACGCCGCACCGCGAGGACCTGCAGGAGACCAAGCCCGAGAACGCGTCGTTCACCAACTTCGGCATCGCCCCGGTGGGCGACAGCAAGCACGGCGTCACGGGCGCCTCGCTCGCCCTCGGCGGGAAATTCTAGCCGAGAGGGCGCAGCATCTCGCAGTGCGGGATGCCGTCTTCGTCGTAGTCGGCCGACACGCGGGCGAAGCCGAGCTCGCCGTAGAAGCGCTCGAGGTAGGCCTGCGCCGAGATGCGGATCGGCACCGCGCCGTGGATGCGCGCGACCGCGGCGAGGCCCTCGCGCATCAGCACGCGACCGAGCCCGCTGCGCCGCACCTCGAGCGCGGTGACCACGCGACCGATGCTCACCTCGGGGTACTTCTCGCCCGGCGGCACGATGCGGAGCGCGGCCACGCACGGGTCGCCGAGCCAGAGGTGGTGGCACACCTGGTCGTGGCCGTCGGCGTCGAGGTAGGCGCAGTTCTGCTCGACGACGAACACGCGCTGGCGCAGGGACATCAGCGCATAGAGCTCGGCGGCGGTGAGCTCTGCGAACGCCTTGCAGTGCGGCTCCATCGTCGCGCCCTGGGGGTTCGATCAGTCGGTCGCGCCGTCGGCCGCGTCGGTCGCGTCTGCCGCCGCGTCGGTCGCATCTGCCGCCGCGTCGGTCGCCGTCTCGTCGGCATCCGCGGCGTCGCTCGTCGCGCTGTCGGTCGCGGCGCTGTCAGTCGTGTCCGCGCTGGCGTCGGTCGCGTCGCTGGCGTCCGTCGCGTCGGCCGCGTCGCTGGCGTCCGTCGCGTCGCTCGCGTCACCCGCCTCGCCGTCGGCGCTACCGTCGGAGCCCGTCTCGGTGAAGCCGCCGGTCTCGCCGCGCTGCTCGACCTTCCATGTGGCGAGCGTGCCCGCGGGGCAGACCGCCACCACGTCACCATAGATGCAGACCTGCGGACCCTTGCACGCGAGCCCTGTGTTGGGCGCGCTCGCGGGGCACGGCTCGGGCGGCGGCGGCGCGGTGCTGATGCCGTTCCCGCCGTTGCCGCAGCCCACGCCGATGCCCACGACGAGCAAGACGGCGCCGAGCAGCGCGGGGACGACGATCGACCGGGTACGCATGGAAGTCCGGGCGTTAGCACATCACGGCGCGCGGAGCGCCTGCTTCTGCACCTTGCCCATGGCGTTGCGCGGCAGCTCGGAGAGCACGCGCAGCGCCCGCGGGAGCTTGTACGGCGCGAGCTCTTTTGCCGCGAACTCCTTGAGCGCCTCGAGGGTCGGGGCCTCGCGTCCTGCACGCACGACGATGCAGGCGGTGACGATGTCGCCCCAGGTCTCGTCGGGCGTGCCGATGACCGCGACCTCGCCGACGTCGGGGTGCGCGCGCAGCACCTCCTCGATCTCGAGCGCCGAGATCTTGTAGCCACCGCTCTTGAGGATGTCGCTCGAGGCGCGGCCGAGCAGGCGCACGTAGCCGCGCTCGTCGCGCACGCCGACGTCGCCGGTCTGGAAGCGACCCTCCGCGTCGAACGCCGCGGCGGTGGCGGCGGAGTCGCCGAAGTAGCCGGTGAACATCTGCGGCGAGCGCACACGGAGCTCCCCGGGCTCGCCGCGCGGCAGGACCTTGCCCGCCTCGTCGCAGAGATCGATCGCGACGTGCGGCAGCTCGGTGCCGACGAGCCCCGGGGCGCGCTCGCCGACGTAGGGGTTGGAGAGCGCCATCCCGATCTCGGTCATGCCGTAGCGCTCGAGGATCGCGTGCCCCGTGGCCGCGGCGAACCGCGCGTGCAGGCTCGCCGGCAGCGCCGCCGACCCGCACGTGAAGAGGCGCATCGACCGGAGCGCTGCGGTCATCGACGCGCGCTGGGCAGGCTCTGCCGCCTCGAGCGCCTCGACCAGCTTGGCCACCATCGGCGGCACCATCATCATCACGGTGGAGTGCGCGAGCCGCTCGAAGACCGTCTTCGGATCGAAGGTGGCGAACCGCACCTCGGCGCCCGCCCAGAACGCGCCGAGCAGCGCGACGACCACGCCATGCGTGTGGTGCAGCGGCAGCACGTGGAGCAGGCGATCGGTGCGCTTCCACTGCCAGGCCTCCTCGAGCGCCCCGAGCGTGGCCGCGACGCCGGCGTGCGAGAGCACCACGCCCTTGGGCTTGCCGGTGGTGCCCGACGTGAACAGCATGATGGCGGGCGCCGCGTCGTTCGGCTCCGCGTCGTGCGCGAACACGGTCTTGCGCGGGCGATCGAGCACGACGACCGGCAGGCCCTCGCGCACCGGCTCGAGCTTGTCGGCGAGCGCGTTCGTGGTGATCAGCACCTCGGGCTGCGCCACGCGGATCACATGCGCGAGCTCCGCGCTCGTGTGCAGCGGCGAGAGCGGCACCGCGGTGCCTCCCGCGAGCAGGATGCCGAGCAGCGTGTCGACGTACCCGCGCGAGGGCGGCGCGAGGAACGCGATGCGCGCGCCGGCGAGGCTCGTGCGCACACCGCGCAGCTGGGCCGCGAGCGACCGCGACCGCGCGCCGACGGCGCCGTACGTGCCCGCGCCGTGGTCGGACTCGGTCTCTTCGAGCACGCCGAGGTCGGTGCCGACCGGGTGGAGGGCGAGCCTTTGGAGGAGCGAGGACAACGGGGTCTTGCTACGCGCCCTCGTCGGGCTCGAGCGACTTGACCTCGTCGAGGATCTCCTCGACGCGCTGGTCGGAGATGCCGAGCGCCTTGCCCAGCTCCTCCATGAATTGCTTCTCCTCGTCGAGGACGATGCCGTCGGCGAGCGACATGGTGCAGGCGAGCGCGAAGGCGTGCTCCTTGTCCTGCATGCGCGGGAGGCGACCGGCGATGGAGCGCAGGCGCGTGGCGCGGCCCTCCTTGGCCTTGCCCTTGAGCTTGAGGAGGACGCCCTTGACGTCCTCGGCCCGCACCGCGCCGCCGCAGATCCCGACGACGCTCGAGACGAACGCCTCGCGCTCCTTGGGGCCGAAGTCTTCGTCGGCGTTGGCCGCGAAGTACATGGCCTCGATGAGCGCCTCCATCTTGGGCGTGACCGTCGACTTCTTCTCGTCCTCGCTCATGGTCGGCCGAGCATAGAATCGAAACGGCCGGCCGCTCTAGACGAATTTGCGGAGCACGAACTTGAGCAGCAACCGGGGCACGAAGGTGGCCTCGACCAGGGCGCCGGCGAGGGCGCGGTGGGCGTCCACGAACCGCGTGGACCACACCTGGAGCACGACCACGAACACGATCCCGGCCACGGCGACGAAACGCCGGAGCGGCGGCCCCAGCTGGACCTCGGTGACCGCCCAGAGCAAGCCCACCGTTGCCGCGAGCTCCAGCGGCGCCGCCCGCAGCTGCGGCGACGACACCTTGGCCAGCTTGGCGAACAGGGCCGCCCCCGCGATCAGGACCCCGAAGGCGAAGGCCAGCCGCCGACGGAGGTTCGGGTCCTCGAGGGACCGGAGCAAGTGTGCAGGGAAGAGCAGCAGGAGGGTGGCCGGGATCCAGAACCCCGCGGTGGCGGCGCCGAACCCCGGGACCTTGACCTCGATGGAGGTGGAGACGAGCGTGGACTCGATGCCGCCCACGATGCCGGCCACGACGGCGGCCCGGAAACAGGCGATGCCCACCACGTCCAGCGTGGACGGGGTCTCCTCGTCTTCGTCCTCGGGGGCCTCGCTCACCCGCCCGTCATTACCAGACGCTCGAGCTCGCCGCGCCGGTCCAGCGCGTTGATGTCGTCGAAACCGCCGACCGGCGTGTCGCCGATGAAGATCTGCGGCACGGTGCGGCGGCCGGTGGTCTGCACGAGCCAGGCGCGCTTCTCGGCGTCGCCCTCGACGTTGATTTCCTGGAAATCCCAGCCCTTCTTCTTCAAGAGCATCTTGGCCCGCACGCAGTACGGGCACCAATCGGTCGTGTAGACCGTGATGGGCTGCTGCGACTTCATGGCCTTCGGATGCTCCCTTCACGGAAAGGGTAGCAAGTGCTTGACAGGGTGCGAGGGCCGACTAAGTTGAGCGACCCCAACTGACGCGCGGTGGAGCAGCGGTAGCTCGTCGGGCTCATAACCCGAAGGTCGGAGGTTCAATTCCTCCCCGCGCAACCAAGTAGACCAAAGGCCCCGTTCGGCACCCGCCGAGCGGGGTTTTTCGTTTCTGCACGCCTCACGCGTTCGCGGGCTGCGTCCATCGAACTCCTGGTCGCGCGAGTTCCCTCGTTCGGTCGGGCGACCTAGCCGAGCGCCTCGAGCCAGAGCGACAGCGCGACGGCGTTGCGGAGGTCGGACCGGGTCCGCTCGGCCTCGGCGAGCGCAGCCGCGAGCTTGATCGCGTGGTCGTCCAGCGTGCGGACGGCGCGGGCGACGAGGGCGGGGAACGGCTCGCACGCGGGTGGGAGCGCGCGGGCCTCGAGGCGACCCACGTAGCCGACGCGCACGGCGAGCAGCGCGTGTCCCGCGGCCCCGACGAGCGCCCGGGCGGCCTCGGGGCGGAGGTGCGGGACGAGCGCGCAGACGGCGTCCATCCCGGTCACGCCGTGCAGCAGTGTGAAGAGACTCGCCGGATGCGACTCGCCCTCGACGAGCAAGTGCACTGCGGCCCGCCGGAGCTCGGCGGCCGCCTTCGCAGGGTCGTCGTCGAGGCGGAGCCGCCCCGCCACCGTGCGCAGCGTCGGGTGCGCGGTCGCGCGCGCGAGGAGCGTCCCGGTGATGAGACCCGGCACGTGCACGAGCGCGTCGGGGGCCGGCGGCAGGATCGCGAGGGCCTCGGGCAGGAAGAGCGGCGGGAGGTCCGTGAGGAGCGCCTGCGGCAGCCGCTCGTCGCGGCTCGAGGCGTACGCGAGCGCGCGGGCGAGCTCGTCGAGGCGCACGGGGGAGGTGGCGCGGGCCAGGGCACGCACCGCGTGGCCCACGCGGATCACCCCGTGGAAGGCCGCGCCGGCGAGGCTCGGGCCGAGGACGTCGAGCGTGCGCGCCGAGAGCACGTCGGTCAGCCCGTGCTGCGCGAGTGCTGTCCGCTCCTCGCGGACGCGGCCCGCGAACCCTGCGAGGGCCATGCTGGGCTCGTCGGCGAGCGGGCGGAGGCGCGGGACGTAGCGGGCCACGAAGGCGTCGATGGCCTCGGGGGCCAGGCGCTCGAGGGCCTCGACGGCCATCGCGGTGTGGTCGGTGAGGGCGGGGCCGTACTCGGGACTCGTCGTCGCGAGCGCCGAGAGGGCGCGATGGGCGGGGGTCATGGCCGAGAAGGTGGGTGCGGCGGGCGCGTGACGCGAGCGATGCGCCAAGGGGTCGGAGAGATGCCAATGGATTGGCGGCTAGGACGGTAAACCGTCCAGGTCGCGATCCACGGGCCTCTACTCGCAGATCACGGTGAGGGTCTGCGACGGCGCACCACACGTCGCGCCGATCCCTCCCCAGTTCGCGGAGTTCGAGCACGGGTGAATGGAGAACCCCGTCTCGCAGGCGCAGCCTCCGAGGTTGACCACGAGGCTGATGACACCCGCTCCACCACACCCCACGCTCACGCTCCACGAGTTCGAGCCGCAGGGCATTCCGATGGCGGTCCCCGTCCGCAGCGCCTGGCAGATGGCGTCCGCTCTGGGCCCCGAGATGCCTGGCTCGCTGCAGCTGACGCCGACGGCGTCCAGCGAGCCTTTCACGGTGATCTTCGAGTAGACCTTCGTGGACGACAGGCTCTTGCGAAAGGCGTCCCAACTCGTGCACTGGGTCGTCGGCGCGACGCCCGCGCTGAAGGACTGACTGAACGTGCTTCCGCCACCGCCATCATCGGCGGCGTCGGCGCCGGCTTCGGTCGCATCGGAGGAGGTGGTGTCGGAGCTCGTGCTGTCGGTCTCGACCGTCGTGTCGGTCGATGGAGCGTCCACGCCGACGTCGGCGCCACCACATGCGCACACGCCGAACCCCGTCCCATCGTCCTTGCAGCTCTGGACGCCGGTGCCGCCGCCGACGCAGAGACACGACTGCGTCACGCCCGGCACGCAAGCGCGGGCAGGACTGGACGTGTCGGCGCCACAACCGACCGAGAGAGCGAAGAGCCACGCGATCGATACGACCAGGGTTCTCACCCTCGAGAGTGTAGCAATGGGTGGATGCGTCCGAGCGACTTCTGGCACTGACGCGGCCCGCGCTTGGGCTGAGCTTGCGACGGGCGTGCGCCCGAAGACACTGCAAAGCGAAGCGCTCGGGACTACTGGACGACGCTCGGAGTCGACGAGGAGTTCCAGATCCGGCAACGAACATCCCGCCGCAATCGCGCCACGAGCGTGTCGATGATAGCGTCTGGATCCAGATCTCTCGGGGGTTTCCATGCGCGTGTCCATCGTCGTTCCGCACGTCTTCGTTCTGGCGATCACCCTCGGCAACGCAGCGGGTTGCAGCAGCTCGAGTCCAGCGGCGCCCGCGTGCGTCGCGGGGACGACGCAGGCGTGCCTGTGCGTCGGCGGAGGCACGGGCGTCCAGAGCTGCAAGGACGATGGGAGCGGCTACGGCATCTGCGACTGCGGGGCCGACACTGGGCCGAAGGACACCGGGACCGATTCCTCAGCTGAGACCTCGCTCGACTCCACCACTCCCGACGCCGACGCGACGACGAGCGAGACGGCTGGCGAGACCAGCGCCGACGCGACGACCGACGGCGCGACGGACTCGGGGGGTGGGAAGTTCACCGGAGCGACCGCCGCGAGCTGGGAATCTCGGAAGGGCGATCTGGGCGGACCGACGGGCTTCAGCGAGTACACGTCGGCCGGGGTCGGCTACTTCTTCGCGACCTACGCGAACTCGGGCGGCGCGATGGCTCGGTACGACATCGCCACCGACTCCTGGACGCCGGTCCTGAAGAACCCGTGGGGGATCGAGAACTACAAAGGCCTCGGCTGGAGCGGAGGCTTCCTCTACCAGGCCAAGGACAACTACATGTACCGGTACACGATCGCGTCCGACAGCTGGGCGAACGTCGCGTCGGCGCTACCCGGCACCTTCTCGTCGATGCACGCGCACGACGACGGCACCAAGCTGTACACGCTCGCCTCCGACGGGACGAACCGGCTCGTCGTGTTCGACACCGCGACGAGCCTCGTCACCTATACGACCGGGCCCACGGGCACCGTCTATCACCCGCGCCTCGCGTGGGATGGACTGACCAAGGCGCTCTACATCGCGCCCTCCGCCGACCTCACCCTGCTGTGGTCGTACACCCCGGCCACGGGAGCGATAGCTGCGCGAGCGGTCATCCCCGAGACGACGATGGGCCGGGCCTTCTGCTCGGACCGAGCAGGCCACATCTACGCGACCGGAGACAACAGCAGCGCGTTCTCGTCGAACGTGGTCTGGCAGTACGACACCGCGGCCAACACGTGGAAGAAGGTCCCGGACCTTCCGTTCGTCCACGGCTCGAATGGGGCGTGCACGGTGACGGACGACGGCTGGCTCTACGTCGCGAACGGCATCGACAAGCTGGCACGCCTCAAGCTGCTCTGAGGCGCACGGCGGTCTACCACAGCGATGAACGGATCAAGCTCTGCGCAAGCAGAGCAGGCGGAGCTGTGGGGCAAGGGATGGGATCGACCCAGCTCGTCTTTGCTGCCGTCGCGCCGTGGTAATACGTATGTCATGGCCTCAGCGCAGTTCCGCTTCCGTGAGATCCTGACGACCACGACCGCCGTCGGTGCGGTGGTGACCGGCGTCGTCCTGGGTGTCCCTGCCTGCGCTTCCGAAGTCGCGACCGCTCCCGAACCCTCCGACGGCGACGTCTCGGACGCCCCCGACGACAGCGCCGTCGGCGTCCTCAGCAGCGCGTGCGACAAGCCGGGAGCCCTCGCGTGCGCCGGCCACGCGCAGAAGCTCCAGCTCCTGTGCCAAGAGGGCAAGTGGGTCGCCAACGGCGTCTGTCCCGGCGATCAGATCTGCGACACCCGACCGGGCCCGACCGCCGGCTCCTGCCAAGCGCCAGACCCGGCCTGCGTCGGGAAGACACCCCTCGCGCCTGTCTGCGAGGGCTCGCTACGGAAGGTCTGCGGGCGAGATCTCCTCGACCACGTCACCGCAACGTGTGCATCGCCCGAGCATTGCAAGCAGGGCTCGGGCGAACGGTGCGCGGAGTGTCTCGAGGGGTCACACCTCTGCAAGGGAGCGGCGCTGCAGAAGTGCGCACCCGATCGTCTGTCCTACGTCGACGAGACGACGTGCCCCTCCGAGCCCCTGTGCGACGCCACCACGGGAGCCTGCAAGCCGCCCCTGTGCGCGCTCGGAGATCATCGCTGTACGGGTGACATCCTCGAGACCTGCAAGGCGTCGTTGGCTGCGTGGGATCCGGTCAAGGTCTGCGGGGCTGGCCTGTGCGACGCCGTAGCCAAGGCCTGTCGCGACTGCGTTCCAGGGACGAAGGACTGTGCGGCGGGCGAAGTTCCGAGAGAGTGTGACGCGAGCGGTCACTGGAAGGCCAGCTCGGCCTGCACCGGGTCCACCCCACTCTGCAAGGCGGGAGCCTGCGTCGCCGGAGCCTGTGCCGCCGGTGAGTATCGCTGCAGCGGCGACAACCTCGAGGTCTGCAAGACGAGCTTGACGGGGTTCGACCCGGTGAAGGTCTGCGGCGCTGGGCTCTGCGATGCCGTCGGCAAGGAGTGCGACGAGTGCAAGTCGGGCACCGCGGACTGCGTGGGTTCGACCCCGCGGGCCTGCGACTCGACCGGACACTGGAAGTCGCTGACGGCCTGCTCGGGGACGACGCCCGTCTGCAAGGCCGGCGTGTGCATCGCGAGCTTCTGCACCGCAGGCGAGGTGCGCTGCAGCGGCGACACCCTCGAGACGTGCAATGCGGCGCTCACGGGGTTCGACCCGACCAAGGTCTGCGGCGCGGGCCTGTGCGACGCGGCCGGGAAGGAGTGCGACGACTGCAAGTCTGGCGCGGTCGGCTGCCTGGGAACCACGCCGCGCACCTGCAACTCGACGGGCCACTGGACCTCGCTCACGCCCTGCTCTGGCTCCACGCCAGCGTGCTCGGCCGGCGTGTGCGTCGCCTCCGGCTTCCCTGGGTCCACGCTGATCAGCGGCACGGACTCCACGCTCATCAACGGGTGGATCGGCGTGTCGGCCGCCTGGACCCGTTGCTACGCGAAGTCGGTCGATGGCGCGTCGCCGTACACCTTCCACGCGAAGTGTGATGGCAAGGGCCCCTCGGTCGTGGTCGCCAAGCTGAGCACGGGCAAGATCATCGGCGCGTACGCCTCGCTATCTTGGGCATCTCTGACGCCCGGCAACTGGATGGGCGACGAGAAGACATTTGTGTTCTCGCTCACGAACAGCTTCAAACACGACTACATCACCACGATATTTCCGACTTCGTACACGCAGTGGACAGGTGCTGACCGAGGGCCCGCTTTCGGCGGCGGCCATGACTGGATGATCGACACCACCATGAACGGTGGCTACTGCTACATGGGCCACACGTTCCATTGTCGCGTCGGCGCGGACGGCGGGACGGACACGGCCTGCCGGAACGATCTCTGCGGCACTTTCAACGGGTGGACGGTCGACGAACTCGAGGTGTGGGTGAAGTAGCCTTCATCCGCTTGGTGATCAGGGCCGGTAGATCTTCCCGTCCTTCAGCGTGCCCGAGCTCCCCGAGCCGCCCCACACCACCGCCTCGGTGCCGGTCCAGATCGTGGTCGCAAAGGCGCGCGCCGACGGGGCGTTCAGCGTGGGGAGCGCCTTCCACGTCGACGTCGCCACGTCGTACGAAGCGCCGGTCGCCGAGTAGGTCGCGGTCCCCGTGCGGCCGCCCCAGACGAAGAACGTATCGGCGGTCGACCACGCGGCCATGCTGGCGCGCTTGGCGCCGGGGAGCAGCGTCTCGGTCGGAGTGACCATCGTCGTCCAGGTGCCGGCGGCCACGTCGTAGAACGCGCCGCTGCTGCGGAACAGCGAGCCGCCGGAGGTGTTGCCCTCACCGCCGAAGAAGAGCGCGCGCCCGCCGGTCGCGCCGATCACCACGCCGGCGTTGCGCTGCCGCGGATCGAGCGCCGGCGTCGGCGGGGTGAGCACGGTCCACGTGTCCGTCGCCGGGTTGTACGCCGCGGCGTCGCCGCAGAAGCTCGTCGCGGTCTTCACCGCGCAGGTGTTCGGCGCCGGCGAGGAGAAGCCGCTGAAGTAGTCGTAGCCACCGAAGACCACCATCCTCCCGCCGGCCCACACCGCGCGGTGCCCGAAGCGCCGCCCGAAGCTGGTCGGGGTCGCGATCGTTCGCCAGGTGTTGGTGGCCGGGTTGTAGGCCGCCCCGTCGCCGAGGGCGCCGCCGCTCGAGGTCTGACCGCCCCACACGATCATCTCGGTGCCGGTCCAGATGGCGGATTGATCCATGCGCGCGGGGAGCGTCGTCGTCGCGATCGCGCTCCAGGTGTTGGTCGCCGGGTCGTAGCTCGCGCCGTCGTTGCGGAGAGCACCACCGCCGTAGCCGCCCCACACGATCATCTTCGAGCCGGTCCACACCGCGGTGTGGTTCTCGCGGCCGCCCGGCGCGGCGGCGATCGTGCGCCAGGTGTCGCTCGCGATCGAGTAGCCCGCGCCGTCGGCGAGCGAAGGGTTGCCGCCGAACACGAGCATCTCGGTGCCGGTCCACACCGCGGTGTGCGCCGAGCGCGCGCTGAGCGGCGAGGTCGTGACGTCGATCCAGCCCTTCGGCGCCACGCAGGCCCAGTCGCCCCACGCGCAGCTCGAGCCGCAGGTCCGGGTACGGACGTTCTTCCCGGTGCAGGTGCCGGCCTCGGTCTGGATCTCGCCGGGCGTGCAGACGCCCTCGCCGGTGCAGGCGCCGCTCGAGTCCCAGGCGCAGGTCGACGAGCAGCTCTCGGTGCGCGATCCGCACTTGCCGCAGGTGACCACGCGACTGCCACCGGCGGCGCAGACGCCCTCTCCGCTACACGCGCCGAAGCCCGACCAGACGCCGCTGCTGCTGCACGTCCGCGCGTGGGTGCCGCAGTTGCCGCAGGCCGCCGTGTCGGTGGCGCCGGGAGAGCACTCGGTGGCGACCTCCGGGCCGCTGTCCTTCGGGCGGGTGTCGGACGCTGCGCTGTCGACCGGCGCGTCTTCCGCGAGGGTGTCGATCGCCGCGTCTCCCTCGCCGCCCGTGTCTTCGATCTCGGCGTCGCCGCTGGGCCCACCCGGCGCGTCGGTCGCGCTCGAGCAGCCGGTGACGAGGGCGGCGCCGGTCGAGCCAGCCAGGAGGAGGAGAGCGTACGCCCGGAGCTTCATCGTGCCGATCCCTGGTTGGAGTGGAGCAAGCAGGGACGAGGAGCCGCCGGCGGATGTTCAATCACGAGGCCTCGCCCGCGGAAGATCGGCCGAAATGCGGCGCGGCGGACATTCGGCGGCCGCTCGCCGCGGCTCAGATGGGTCAGGTCGAGGCCGCCCACCAGCCAGAGGTCGTCCTTGTGGGCGATGGCCGGGGGTAGCTCGCGTCGACGAACAGGTCCACCCCGCCGAAGGTTCGGAGGCCCGCTGCAGACCGCCTGCAACGTGGACCGCCAAGTCGTCAACCACGGCCTTTCGCCAGTGGGGGCAGTCGTCCCATGCGCGCACCCCAGACGGCGAGCACGTCGATGACCTCGCGGGCCTCGTCGATCGCGAAGTACACGTGGCACTTCGATTTCGGGAGCAACCATCGACGAATGGCGGTGCCTCCATGCGCGACGACGATGGTGGCCATGGCGGGCTGCGCGGCCAGGTCGTGCAGAGCGAGCGCGAGCTCGTCTCGAGACGTCGTAGGAGCGGCAGGTCCGTTCTGGACCCACCAGGCGTTTCGGACCAAGGCTTGGTCGCGAGCCTCCGGTCGGAACTCGACCTTCACACTCATCCACCGAGAGCGCGCAGGACCTGATCCGCCGGAATCCCTGGTTCGCCCTGGCGAATGGCAGCGAGGCCGCGGTCGATCTGCGCGAGCAGTGCGGCTCGCTCGTCGGCGGGCATCTCGTCGAGCGGTTGCTCGGCCAGGACGAGGTCGACCTCAGTGCCTTCGGGGAACTCGGCAGGCTCGTCGATGACGAACTTCCCGTTCCTGACGGTTGCTCGGACGATCATGCCGTTCCTCCGTCGTGGAGTGTAGCGAGTCGGGGGCGGTCGAGCGACCACCTGGCCAGCCGGCCCGTCGTCTGCACGACTAGCCCAGCGTGACGGACATCCCCGCGCAACAAGAAGGCCGGTTCCGCGGCTTTGGCTTTCTGCAGCGTTCAGCGCGCATTGGCTCGACGTCGCGTCGGCGATGCGCGCGGTCGAGTCACGAGCGTCGCCTCAGGATCGCGACTGCCACGTCGTCGTGGAGTTCTCCCGACGCCATGCGAACCGACGCGATCAGCCCGGACGCGGCCGCGTGGAGGTCGACACCACGCGCGTTCGAGCAGATCGCCTCGGCCGTCGCGTAGTTGAACAAGCCGTCGCTCGCGACGACGAGGGTGCCGTCGAAGTGCGCGCGCACGAAGGGAACCGGCAAGGCTCGTCCGCTCCCGACCCGTAGCTTCCTCCGCTGGTCTGCCGTGAGGTCGTCGTGCCCCTCGGACTCGATGATCCACGCGCCCGAGTCGCCGCAGCTCGCGCCGAGGACGCCGCCCTCGGTCACGACCACCACGACGACGGTGGTCTCCCCAGCATGAGGCATCCGCTCGACGTCGTGGTCGAGCTGACGGAGAAGCTCGAGGAGGGATTCGACCCTCGAGAACGTCTCCGGTGTGCTGGCGATCGCCTCGACCACGCCCGTCATCGCGGCTTCCGCCGCGGCCGCGCCCCCGGAGATCCCAGCCGCGCCGTCCGCGACGACGACGACCAACGCCTGCCCGAGCGCGAGCACGGCAACGCGATCCTCGGTCTTCCCGTCGTGTCGGGGCGAGGCGGTCGCGACGGCGGCGATGAAGGGCATCGGGGAGCGAGCCGAGAACGCGGCGGTGAGGGGCCGTGTTCCGGGAGGCGACGTCGCCCCCTACCCCAGCGTGACGAGCACCTCGTCCAGCTGCTCGAACGTCTCGCCCATCCCGTCGTAGGCCCCGGAGGCCAGGGCAGCGTCGCGGACTTCCTTCGAGCGATAGAGCTCGTGCAGGACCATCATCGTCTTGCCGTCGCTCTCCTCGAGGGTCACCGTGGTGACGGCCCCATCTTCGCCGCTCTCGTCGTTCGTCCAGACGATGCGCGAGTGCGGCGTCACCTCGAGGTACTTGCCGAAGAACGCCATCGTGTTCGTGCCGTCGACGTCGAACACGAGGCGGTAGCTGCCGCCGGTACGGATGTCCGCCTCGTAGGAGAGGAGGGCCAGTGGCATCGACTTCGGCACCCACCACCGCTTGAACAGCTCGGGCGTGGTCCACGCCTTGAAGACGAGGCGCGCCGGCGCGTCGAACGTGCGCGTGACGACGATCTCGCGCTCCGACTTCGGCTCCACCGTCGTGGGGTTCTTCGCGGTGGTGGACTCACTGTCGCTTCTTGCGTTCATCGACGGTCTTCTCCTTGCGTTGCAACTCCCCGAGGACCTCGTCCAGCGCGTCGAAGCGCGCGGCCCAGAGCCGGCGGTAGGTGTCCATCCAGGCCGTCTCGGACTCCAGTCGGCTCGGGCCGAGCCGGCAGGTCCGCACGCGCCCGACCTTCTCGGTCGCGACGAGGCCGGCGCGCTCGAGGACGCCGACGTGCTTCTTCATGCCCGTGAGGGTCATGTGGAACTTGTCGGCGAGCTCCGTGATCGAAGCGTCTCCACGTCCGAGCTGCGAAAGGACGCCGCGCCGGGTTGCGTCCGAGAGAGCCGCGAACGAGGCGTCGAGGCGGGCGCTCGATTGGTGAACCATGCGGTTCCGTTTTAGCGCACGAGGTCGCGATGGGGAAGGACGTCGAGCCGGATCCATCAACGAGCCGTACGGGCCGTAGGTCGGAGCCCGAAAGAAGTTGGGAGGCGCCGTATGGTCCACGGTCGACACATCTACGGGAGGCAATCCCGCCACGCAGCGACTGCGTCGGCCCGCGTTGCTTGCGTGAAGGAACCGAGGTGTACGGAAGCGCCCTCTTCGCCGGTGCCGCGGGCCGATGAAAGACGCGCGGGTATCGATGTTGCGACAGCGCTTGCGATGGATGCCGACGAGGTTCGCGAGCTGACGATTGCCGTGCATGGTCGACCGGCGCGCGTCTTTGCGGGCGGTCGTGGCGAGCCGATGCTTCTCGTCCACGGAGGTTGGGGCGGGGCCGAGCTCCATTGGGGTGGAGTCTGGGGGAGGCTCGTCGAGATGTTCCACGTGATTGCCCCCGATCTTCCTGGCATCGGACGGACCGACCAGAACGCGCTCGCCTCCGTCGGCGACTACGCCCGATGGCTCGACGCGCTCCTGGGCGCGCTCGACATCCCCAGCGCGTGGTGTGTCGGCAACTCGTTCGGCGCGTCCGTCGTCTGCCGCTTGGCGAGTGACTACCGCACACGGTGTCGTGGGCTCGTGCTGGTCAACGGCATTCCGTTGCCCAGCACGCCACCGGTGCTCCGATGGATGGGGCAACGCCCGCTCGCGCGTCGTCTGATACGCGCGGTCCAGAAGCGGGTCGCGTACAGTCCGTCGGCGCTGGAGCGCGGCTTCGTCCATCCCTGGAACGTGCCGCCGGAGTTGCAGGCGCTCGTTCGCTCGGAGTCGCCGCCGCAGCTCGATGCGTTCGTCGACATCCTGGTCCACGGTGGCTCGCCGCGGCCGGTCGGTCTCGCGCCGCTTCTCTTGTGGGGTGAAGGCGATCAGTTGCCCGGCACGAGCGCGAGCGCCGCCCGAAGACTCCAGACGTCGTGGCCCGGCGCCACGCTGACGTTCGTACCCGACGCCGGCCACATGCCCCAGGTGGAGAACCCCGCGGCGTTCGTCGGAGCGCTCGGATCGTTCGTGGAGAAGGCTCGACGGCAAGCCGCATGACACGAGGCTTCCGGATTGGACGCTTGTCGCGCGTAGCTCGCTTCGATGCGACTTGGCTGAAGCGGCGGCTGCGCAGTGAATCCGATCGACGGGACCGTCGCTCGCTTTCGAGGGTTGCCCAAGCGCCTGTCGGGCGACAGAGGGGGAGCCGCCAGGGGTATGCTCGGCGCGTGCACATTGTCCGCCTCGTGTTCGCCCTGGCGCTCGGCGCAGTGTTCGTGCTGGTCGCGCTCGGCAACTCCCTCGGGATGCTCTTGGCGCTGCGGCGCAAGCGCGCCGAGGGCTCACCGGGCGGCGTCTCTTTCGTTCCGTTCCTCGGAGGTGTCGCCGGTGCGTTGGCGTGCGTCGTCGCGCCTGTCCACGGTGTCGCCCGCTGGGCGTGGCTTCCGCTCCTCGTCGATTTCGGCTGTGCGCCGCTGCTGACATGGACCGCCATCGCCACGGCGCGCCGACGGTGAGTCCGCCGGTCAGTCGTTCTTGCCCGCACGACGACGAACGCGACGACACACGATGAGGAGCCAGCCGAGGGCTGCCGCACCCCCGCCGATGGCCTGCTGCTGCCCGACCACGGTGCACCCACAGCCGCCGCTCGAGCCCGCGGGCGCATCGACGCCAGCGCAGACGCCGTCCCTGCAGACGCTGTTGACGTCGCAGTCTGCATTCTTGGTGCACACGGTCGGACAGAGACCGTCCACGCAGAGGAAGGGGGCGCAGGAGACGGTGCTCTGCGGGGCGCAGCTCCCCTTGCCGTCGCACGCCTTGGAGACGGCGTTCGTGCCCTCACAGGTCGACGCGCACTTTCCGCCTGCTGCTGGGTACACGCACTTCTGCGTATCGACGCCATCGCACTTGCCCGCGCACTCGGCGGAGTCGCCGCACTTCGGACGGGAACCGTGCGGCGCGCCGCTGACCACGGCGCACGTTCCGACCTTGCTCCCCAGGTCGCACGCCTGACACTGGCCGTCGCACGCGACGTTGCAGCAGACACCATCGGTGCAGAAGCCGCTGATGCACTCTCCCGCGCCGCCGCACGCGGCGCCGTCGGCCTTCGTTCCCGGAGGTGCGTCGACGACCGCGTCGGTCGCCCCCGTATCGAGGCCTGTGTCGACGGGACCGGTGTCCGTGGGACCGGCGTCGCCACCGCCGCAGATCCCGCCGACGCACACGCCGCTCGCGCACTGCACGCTCTTGGTGCAGCCACCGCCGTTGGCGGTCGACACGTAGAGCTCCGCGGTCGTGTCGCCGAAGGACGTGTTCGACGAGCCCATTGCGAGGACGCTGCCGCCACCCAGCGATACGGCGAGGCGCGCCTTGATCGAAGTCGGCGGGCCGGCGATCCAGGTGTTCGTCTCGCTGTCGAAGAGCTGCACGTCCTCGCTGGACATCGAGCTGACGAAGGCGCCGCCAGGGAGTGGGAGGCCGTAACCGTCGCTGGCCGTGGGCTTCGTCGGCGCCGCCGACCACTTCGCGGTGGTCGGGTCGAAGAACTCGGCGAAGGACATGGAGCCACTCGCGCCCGAGCCACCGGCCACCAGGAGCTTGCCCGTCGGCAACACGACGGCGGCGAACACGTCGCGAGGTGAGGCCATCGAGGGCCCTGCCGTCCAGGTCTTGGCGGTGAGGTCGTAGACGTCGACGCTCGCGACCGACCCCGCCGCGCCGCGACCGCCGATCACGTAGGCCTTGCCACCGAAGACGACGGCGTGGCCGTAGGCGCGTGCGTTCGACAGCGCCCCAGCGCTCGTCCACGAGCTCGTAGCCTCGTCGTAGATCTCCGCCGTCGAGAGGAAGCCGAAAGCGTTGTAGCCACCCGCGAGCAGGAACTTCCCGCCGCCGAGCGCCACGAAGGCGCCGTATCCGCGGCGATCGCTCAGCACGCCGGCCGGCGACCAGGCATCGGTGCTCGGGCTGTAGGCCTCGCACGTCGAGTTGCTGTTCGACCCGCACACGACGACATTCCCGCCAGAGACGAACGCTGCGTGACCTTCGCGCTGCGTGCTCATGGGCGCTGTCGTCTTCCAGGTCTTGCTCACGGGGTCCCAGAGCTCGGCCACACAGGTCGCGCCGACACCACCGGCAACCTGACCACCGGCAACGAGCACCTTGCCGCTCGGCAAGAGGGTCGCGGTGCGGCCGAATCCGTGTTGCGACACGAGCGGCCCGGTTGCGGACCACGTGGGGTCGACCACGATGGGAGCGACCAGCTGGCTCCCGTCACCGACGAGCTCGAGCTCCTTCCCGTCCCAGTGCGGCGTGAGGTAGACACGGTCACCGTGCGCATCGACGGCGAAGGCCGGCGAAGAGCGGAAGACCACTTTTCGGTCCTCGTCGACGACTTCGATCCCTGACGACTGCACGCGCACCTCGTGCACGGACGGGCCGAGCTCGACGGCGTAGCGCAGGCGGATCGGGCCAGCCTTGCGCAGTACGCGCAACTCCTCGACCGACGACGGCCCTGCGACCCAGAGTACATCGCCCGTCGTGTCGGCGTTCCGATAGACGACGGCCTTCGTCTCGGCCTCGCCCGGCACATCCACGAGATCGCGTGTTCGCAACCGCAGCCAAGTCGTGGGCCGGGAGGGAATCGACAGCTCGATCGCGCCGCTCGCCGTGCGCGGGAGCTGGACCACAATCGCGTCCGCACCCATCGAGTTCGCCGACGCAGGTCGGAAGCGGTTCGTCTCCACGCTCCAGCCCACGGTGCGCTCGAACGCAGCAGGGTAGACCCGCTGGGCGACCTCCACGGCGTCGGCGGCCTGACCACGATCACAGCTGACCATCGCGAGCGGCAAACACGCGAGACCAAGGATGCGCGCCTTCATGTCCCCCTCCTCGATTGAGGGCACAGTCTAGCCGGAACACTCTCTTCCTGCCGAGCGACTGCGGTTGCGATGAGCTACGAACACGCGCCCTCGGTCGCGCGAACGTGCTCCGTGTCACGCCTCACACGTGGTGTCCGTCGTGACGACCGACAGGCTCGCGGCAGTCTCCCCTTGCGCGGGTCCGCCCTCTCGCGCTACACACTGAACTAGATGGTTCAGTTTGAGAGAGCCCGCCTGGACGCCTCGTTCTTCGCCCTCTCCGACGGCACCCGCCGCGGTGTCCTGGAGCAGCTGGGGCGTGCCGACGCGTCCATCACCGACCTCGCCGAGCGGTTCCACATGACCCTCACCGGCATGCGCAAGCACGTGGGCGTCCTCGAGGAGGCGGGGCTCGTCTGCACCGCGAAGGTCGGTCGCGTGCGCACCTGCCGGCTCGGGCCCCGACAGCTCGCCGAGGAGATCGCCTGGCTCGAGCGCCGCCGGCGGCACTGGACCCCCCGCTTCGATCAGTTGGATGACGTTCTAGAGGAACTGACACGAAAGGACACGGTCGATGAACGCAAGCAATGAGCTCACCCCGATGAAGAACCCCACGACTTCGGAGCGAACGTCCGAGCGCGAGCTCGTCGTCACCCGCACCTTCAAGGCCCCGCCGCGCGTCGTGTTCGACGCGTGGACCAAGCCCGACCTGTTCAAGCGGTGGTGGGCGCCGAAGTCCTTCCCCATCTCCATGGTGGGCTGCGAGATGGACGTTCGGGTGGGCGGCGGCTACCGGTTGACGTTCGTGGCCAACGCCGACCCTTCGAAGCCGATGGACTTCTTCGGCAAGTACCTCGAGGTCGTCCCCGCGACACGCCTGGTCTGGACCAACGACGAGAGCGACGCCGGCGTGATCACCACGGTGACCCTCGAGGAGAAGGACGGCAAGACGCTGCTCGTCATGCACGACCGCTATCCCTCGAAGGAGGCGACGAGGCCATCGCCTCCGGCAGCTGCAGCGGGACGACGGAGACGTTCGAGCAACTCGACGAGGTGCTCGTCACCACGCGCGCGTCGACTTCCTGACCTCGTATTGGGCGATAGCGAGGTGTGAGCACTCCCGAGCACGCGCCCACGAGAACACCCCATCCGGGCCCGACGTTGCTGCGCCCGCGGCGGCTCGTCGGGCGGGACCGCGAGATCCGAGACGCGTCTGCCCGCGCCCACCCCGCTGGAACTGTCGTCCCCCCGCCATGGTCGACGATTGTGGCGGCTCGGCAGGTGTCGCTACATGCACGATGGACGAGCGCGGCGATCGGAGGGACCTTCGCCGCCAGTGAGCCGGCTGCTGGACAGACTTCGGCGAGTGTTCCGGAAGCGCTGCGCGCGCTGCGGCGAGCGCGCACTGACGATGCGCAACTGGATCCGTGCCACGTGCGTGGACGACCACGGGCGCCGGTATCCAGACTCGTGGACCTACTACGAGTGCGTCTCCTGCGGGGCTCGCTCCAAGTGGTACGTCGACGGCCGGATCGAAGAGCCTTCGGAAGCCGAATGGAGCCAGCACTGCGGTCCCAGGTGATCCCATGACCCCAGCTCTCGCCGCGGCCCTCGAAGTGGAGAACCAAGCCGGCGCTCCCAGGCTCGGAGCTGCCTACGTCCTGCTGCGTGATGCCTGGACCCAGGGCAGCCGAGACCGGGACCTAGTCCTCCACCTGCTGTTCCTCGCCTGGTACTCCGCCGTGGAGCCACCCCACCTCACGGGCTTCGAGCCAGACGCGGTCTCGAAGGACGACCTCGACGACATCCTGCGCTGCGTGCTCGACACTCTTCTCGGCGACCCCACCGAATGCAAGGACGCCGAGGTGCTGTTCGTCGTGGGAGTGATGGCCCAGGTGGCTGCCTGGTCGTTCGGCGACGAAGCCGAGTGGGACGCTCGCAGCCGACTGTATCGGTCGCGGTATCGTGAGCTCGCGCCGAGTGGACTCGGCGCCGGGGTCTTCGCGGGTCGAGGCGTGTACGGCGCCTACTTCGCGAACTGGGTCACGCGAGTGGGCTCCTGATCCTGAGTGTTGATCGTGCCTCAGGGATCGGTCGCCTCCGCGACCGCGAGCCACTCGCAGACCAGCGCGTTCAAGTGCTGCCACCCGGTCCCGTCGTGGTGATCGGCGAGGCGCGTCTCGAGGAGTGCTCGAACGTGGTCTCGCGTCGTCCGATCCGTCGAGCCCTCGTCGACCAGAACGGCGATCTCCACGGCCACTCGCCACTCGGGAAGGAAGCTTGGATCTTCCTTCGAGAACTGCTCGAAGTAGTCTCGGACCGATCGGATGCCGCCGACGATCTGGCTGAGCGGCCGGGCCACTCGGGGAGTCTACATCCACAGACTCGTCCGTACGCGAGCGTGGCCTCAGCCCTCCGCCCCGAACCACCGCGTCAGCGCGTCCGAGAGGCCCGCGTCCGTCCCTTCGCCCACCCACGCGACGTACCCGTCCGGCCGGATCAACACCGCGCGCGGCGCCGCCACCGTCCCCACCACCGGCAGCGCCCACGTCCCCTCGTACCGCGCCTCCACCCGTCGCACGCGCGCCGCCCACCCACCGAGGTCCAGCCCACCCGCGAGATCCAGCAGCACCGGCCGCGCCGCGTGCAGCAGCGCGAACACCCGCTGCGGTCCGCTCTCCGTCTCCACCTCGGGATCCGGCATGCGTCGCCCGAGCAGCGGGTGTCCCCCGCCGAGGTCGTAGTGCACGTCGAGCCCCGACAGGAGCCCCGCAAACCGCCGACGCGGCTCGTCCAGCTGGAGCAGCTGCGCCATCGCGCCCTGCAGCGCCTTCGTCCGCGCGTCGCCGCGATGCAGCGCCATCGCCGCCATCGTGTTCTCCAGCACCCGCGCGCCCACCGGGTGTCGCTCCGCGTGGTAGCTGTCGAGCAGGTCGTCCTTCGCCGTGCCGTGGACCACTTGCGCGAGCTTCCACCCGAGGTTCACCGCGTCGTGCACCCCGAGGTTCAGGCCCTGCCCGCCCGCCGGGGCGTGCACGTGCGCCGCGTCGCCCGCCAGCAGCACGCGGCCCTTGCGATACGACGCCGCCTGTCGCGTCGCGTCCGTGAACCGCGAGAGCCACGTGACGCCGTGCACGCCGAAGTCCGTCCCGTAGACGCTCACCAGCGCCTCGCGCAGCTCGTCCATCGTCGGCGCATCCCCGGTGCGGACCTGCGGCTCCGTCGACAGGATGCGCACCCGCTTCCCCTCGAGCTTGCTCACGCCGTGGATGCCGCGGTCGTCGCGACGCACGCCCCACTCCGGCTCGTCGGTCGTCTCGCCCTCCGCGATCAGGCAGCTCGTCGAGGCCTCCCACCCCGGGAACTCGATGCCGGCCTGCTTGCGCACGAGGCTGCGCCCGCCGTCGCACCCCACGAGCCAGCGCGCGCGCAGCGTCCGACCGTCCGACAGCGCGACGTCGACGCCCTCGTCGTGCTCTGCGAAGCCCGTCACCTCGCACGCGCGGTGGACCGGCACGCCGAGCTCCTCGACCCAGTCGGCGAGGATGCGCTCGATGCGGTCCTGGAACAGCGCGAGGCCGTAGTTGTGGCGCGTCGGAAAATCGCTGATGTCGAGCGGGATCAGCGCGAACCCGGCGACCTGCATGACCTTTCCCTGCGAGAGGAAGCGCTCCGCGACCCCGCGCTGGTCGAGCAGCTCGATCGTGCGCGCGTGCAGGCCGCCCGCGCGCGAGCCGGCGAGATCCTGGTTCGGGCGCCGCTCGACAATGGCGACATCGACGCGCGCCAGCGCGAGCTCGGCGGCCAGCATCAGTCCCGTAGGACCTCCCCCCGCAATCACCACGGCGTGTTCGCTCATGTCGTGCACGGTACGGCATGAAATAGGGCTTGCCGCAATCCCCATGCTCTGGCATACGTTGGAAATGGCAGGAGGCGCGGATCGCGCCCCGCCGAGGTCAGCCACCATCGGCCATTGAGCCGGTAGCGATCGCTCCCACTTCGCACACTCGAGGGCGGCCTGATCTTCGTCGTCCAGTCCGGCAGTGTTCGCCCACCTGCGCGCGGCCTCGGGCCTCCGACCCTCGACGCTCGCCCCTGCGTCGGGGACCATCCCCGGAGTGACTGTCCTCGACTCCCCGCTCGGCAAGCGTCTCCTCTCCTGCGAACGCATCCTCCTCGCCGGCGCCGGCGGCGGATACGACGTGTTCTGCGGCCTCCCGCTCTACTTCGCGCTCCGCGACGCGGGCAAGGCGGTCTCGCTCGCCAACCTGAGCTTCACCTACCTCGGCGGCACCGACGTGTCGTTCGTCCTCCCGCACCTCGCGCGCGTGGAGGGATCGACGCGCGGCTGCGACAGCTACTTCCCCGAACGCTACCTCGCGGAGCTGCTCGGCATCCCCGTGTGGGCGATCGAGAAGGTCGGCGTCGCGCCCGTGCGCGAGGCGTACCGGCACCTGGTCCGCACGCTCGATCTGGACGCGATCGTGCTCGTCGACGGCGGCACCGACATCCTGATGCGCGGCGACGAGGCGGGCCTCGGCACCCCCGCCGAGGACGTGACCAGCCTGGCCGCCGTGCACGGCCTCGACGTCGGCACCAAGCTGGTCACCTGCCTCGGGTTCGGGATCGACGCCTTCCACGGCGTCTGTCACGCGCACTTCCTGGAGGACGTCGCGGCGCTGGTCCGCGAGGGCGCGTTCCTCGGCGCGCAGACCCTGCTCGCCGACTGGCCCGAGGTCGAGCGTTACCGGAAGGCGGTCGCGTGGGTCCACGAGCGGATGCAGCCGAGCATCGTCAACGCCTCCATCGTCTCGGCCATCGAGGGTCACTTCGGCGATCACCAGACGACCGATCGGACCAGGGGCTCCGAGCTGTTCATCAACCCGCTCATGAGCCTCTTCTGGGGGTTCGAGCTCGACGCCGTCGCGCGGCGCTCCCTCTACCTGCGCGACCTCGAGGGCACCCAGTCGATCTGGGACGTGCAGGCGATCATCGAGGGCTTCCGCAAGGGGATCTCGAGCAAGCCGCGCGCGCCGATCCCGGTGTGACGCCGCAGCCTCGCTAGGCCCAGCTCGCCTTGTACACGAACGTGTTGGAGGGGTGCGGGCTCGTGAGCTCCGTGACGATCACGCGTCGGCAGAACAGCCCGAGGCCCGCGATCACCATCCCGCGCCACGCGTTGCGGAAGTACGGGATGGCCACGAGCGGGATCCCGAAGTTCTCGACGCGCGCGTCCTTGGGGCCGATGCGGACGATGCGCGTGTCCGACCCGCGGAAGATGCGCTCGCGGAGCTTGGGGTAGATCGAGAGCGCGGTCCAAGGCGTGGCGCCGCCGCCCTTCGCGAGGCGGAAGATCACGCCCAGCAGGCTCGCCTGCACCCGCACGCCGACATCGCTCCCGATGGCAACCTGCTCCGCCGCTGCGAGTCCGAGCGCGTCGACCGCGCGGTAGTGGGCCACGGCGAGGTCGATGGGCACCCACGAGCCAGCCACGATCGTCTGGACCGTCATGTGCAGCTCGGGTGGGAGATGCTTGTAGTAGGTGTCGGAGAGCCCGCGCTCACGCAGCGCCAGCAGCGACGCGCTCACCAGCGTCGACCGGATCCCGGTACACGTCATCACCTCGGAGACCGCGCCCGCGCGGAGCGGCACCACGATCTCCTCCCTCTCGAGTGGCACCCTTCGAGGATACGTCGCGCGAGTTGGGCGAGGAAGCGACTACGGGCTGTGGCGGACCGCGCGTCGCGAAGTGGCTCACGTCGACCTCCATGTCGTTCACCGACGGATCGCCTTCGCCGCCGGGCGCGCAGCCGCTCGCGCCGCGTTGCTCGGCCGGACGCCCGTGGCCGCGCTCCGCTGGCTGTAGCGCCGCACGAGGTGCATCGGAGCGCCGCACTTGCGGGCCCGTCGCCGACCTCGACGGCGATCGCGCGACTGGCACAGCCGATGCGCGTCCCGGATCGTGGCCTCGGTCGAGCGACGCACACGGCCTCCCTTCGAGCCGCCTCGAGAGGAGGGCGCCGGCTTCATGGAGGGCGCCGGTGGCGTCCGACTCTACGTCGCGATCCGCGTCCCCGCGGACCCGTGGGGCGTCGTCGACTTCGTGCTCGGCCCCGAGATCCGCGCCACCGAACCCTATCCGAGGTTCGCGGCGGCGTTGCACGCGGCCGGCCTCGCGACCGTCACCCTCCACCCACGCGGGTCCGGCTTCTCCGACGGCGTGCGCGGAGACCTCGCGGATCCCCGAGGGATCCTCGACGATCTCCTTCGGGGGCTCGCCCGAGCGCGGAGCGCGTTCTCCGACAAGCCCGTGTTCCTGTTCGGCCACAGCGCCGGCGGCGCGCTCGCGTTGCAGGTCGCGGCGAAGACGAAGGCCCCGCTCGCGGGACTGGTCTTGATCAACCCCGCGTATCGATGGACGTACGCCAAGGGCCTGGGCCCCACCCTCCGGGACTACGTCACGTTCGCGTTCGACGCCGTCTTCCGGCGGTCGGCGCTCACGGTCGACATGAACCGCAACCCCTCCGCGGTGGAGCACCCTGCCGATCGCGAGGAAGCGCTCGCGATGCAGCGCGATCCGCTGGTCGTGCGTCACTTCAGCCTGCGCTACATGCTCGCGCAGCGGGCCGTCATGAACGCCTGCGCGAGGAACGCCGCCGCGACCGACGCGCCGCTGCTCCTGGTACAGGGCGCGAAGGACGCGCTCCTCGACCCCCGCGGCAACGACGAGATCCTCGCCGCGGCGTGCGCGGCGGACAAGACGAAGCTCGTCGCGGACGAAGGCGGGCACGGAGCGAGCGCGGTGGAGACGAGGGTCGACGAGATCGTCGCCTGGCTCTGCCGACACCGAACCACGATAGGAGACCGGCCATGACCACGCGACCCACCGTCCTTCTCGTCGGGGGCACCGGACGCACCGGCGGGCGGGTGCTGCGAGAGCTCCTCGCTCGCGACGTCCACGTGCGGGCCGTCGCGCGATCGAGAGCGAGGCTCCCCGCCAGCAGCGCAGGGAACCCGAACCTGACCGTGACGGAGGCGAGCCTCCTCGCCCTGCGGGAGGACGAGCTGCAGCAGCTCGTGCGCGGCTGCGACGCGGTGGTCTCCTGCCTCGGCCACGTCCTCGACTTCAAGGGCATCTTCGGGCCGCCGCGCGACCTCGTGACCCAGGCGACCACGCGCCTCTGCCGCGCGATCGAGGCGGTGGGCGGACCTACGCCGGTGAAGTTCGTGCTGATGAGCAGCGTCTCGGTCCATCGGTCGCGCGACCTCGACGCGCGCCGTGGCTCGCTCGAGCGGGCGTTCCTCGCGGTGCTGCGTAGGCTCGTCCCTCCGGCCGCGGACAACCAGCGCGCCGCCGACTTCCTGCGCACGCAGATCGGCCCCGAGCACGCCGCCGTCCGCTGGGTCGTCGTCCGACCGGACACGCTCCTCGACGGCGACGTCACGCCGTACGCACTCCACGAGGCGCTCGTGGACAGCCTCTTCGAGCCGGGTAGCACCCGCATGGCCAACGTCGCCCACTTCATGGCCGAGCTCGTGACGAACCCGGAGACCTGGTCCGCGTGGGCGTCGAAGCTGCCTGTGATCGTCGACGCCCCGCCGCGGAGCTGAGCCGGGTCAGCGAGCGGCGCGCTTCTTGGCCTTCGGCTTGTCTGCAGGGGGCGACTTCTTCGTGGCCTTCGGCTTCTCGGAGCTCTTCTTGGCGGGCTTCCTGGCGGCGACGTTCTGCGCCACGGCGGCGCGGAAGAGCGCCTTCAGGGCGGCCTCGTCGATCTCGTCGCCCTCGCGCACGTCGATCGCGCGACGCACGTTGCCCTCGAGGCTCGAGTTGAAGAGGCCCTTCGGGTCCTTCAGCGAGGCGCCCTTGGCGAACGTCATCTTCACCGCGGCCTTGTA
>Ga0154020_10001388_pt1 | contig 29963 bp, 23 predicted proteins | sample Klosneuvirus_201_FD_109709 | JGI IMG/M metagenome (GOLD analysis project Ga0154020, IMG submission 109709) | Active sludge microbial communities from wastewater, Klosterneuburg, Austria - Klosneuvirus_20160825_MG | ecosystem: Engineered > WWTP > Aerobic digester > Activated sludge | place...
GCCAACCTGTCGAACTACGGCTTTCTCGACATCGCCGGCGATGTGGTCGACCTGCATACGGCGCTGGGTGTCGATGAGATCAATGTCTACGGCGTCTCCTATGGCACAACGCCGGCCATGATGTTGATGCGCGATCAGCCCGAAGGCATACGCAGCGTGATCCTGGACTCGGTCATTCCGCCTGATGTCACCTACCTCGAAACCGTATTGGGCAATCTGACGATGGCTCTAGACAACATGTTCGAGGCCTGTCAGGTCGATCCAGCCTGCGATGCCGCCTATCCCGATCTGGCAACCGTTTTCGCCGACGTGTTGGCGCAGTTGCGGGAAGAGCCGATGACTGTCACGGTGACCGATGACGCCGGCCAGGAGCACGGGGTGACCGTGGACGACGTGAAATTCGCCCACTTTGTCTATGACAGTATCTTCATCGGCGACGGCTTCACAATGTTGCCCGCGGCCATCTACGCTGCCAGTGAGGGTGACTTTCAAGCCCCCGCGGCGACATGGCTCGGCTTTGTCAGTGGACAACATGCCCCTGTCTCGGCGGAGAACGGCTCCGGGGCCAAGGGGATGACCTATTCGGCCATGTGTCTGCAAGAAGGCAGCACGACCGATCTGGCGAAGGCCATTGCTGTTTATGACGGCGTCGACACACTGCCCTCGCTGCATGATTGGGGCGTTACGCATATGCTCGGCGAATGGCTGGCTCCCTGCGAATACTGGGCAGTGACCCCGGCGGAGCCGAACAGCGCCATCGAGCCGGTGGATAGCGATCTGCCGACCCTGATGCTCGGCGGTCTCTTCGATCCGGAGGCGGCGCCCCGCATTAGCCAAGCGGCGGCTGAGCGGCTGTCGAACCGCTTCACCTACGAACTGCCGGCCGCCCACGGCCTGCTGTTCATGGACTGCGCCGTCGACCTGATGGCCCAGTTCCTGGCCGATCCGACCCAGGAACCGGATGCGGCCTGCATCGATGAGATGCCGATGAACTGGGTATTGCCGGAATAGCGGAGTGATAGGTAGGCTCCTCCGAGATGGGTGTGCCGATTTTCCCTCCCGGAGGAGTCTGCCTAACGACTCAATTCGCCGAAGATGAACGTGTTGAGCGTCAGAAATTGATGTTGTGTTATTGACTACAATTGAAGGAGACGATCATGCGACTCTACCAACGCACCGTGGCCCATAGAACATTCACAATTGCCCTGGTTGTTGCTTGCATACTGATCTGCATCCTTGCCGCATCCTCAGTCTATGCTTTTCCAGGAAGCCGCTGGACAGTTCAAAGCAATGAACGGCTTGAAGTCTTGCGTGACTATGCCTGTTTTGGCGAAGGGAAACCGGACGCATCAAAAAGAGAACGTGAAACCTCTAAGGTCGTCACTTTTTCCCGAGATGTTCTTTCGGCGGAAGCCTTTCTGTCCGGTTTTGATATTTGGTATACGCAGGAAGGAAACGATCATGAAGTAATACAGTTGCGCGTAGATGCCATGGTCAATGCGATCAATGTGGGCACCCCGTGCCAAGCACCGCTTCGCTGTATCGGTACGCCGGACCCGAAAAATGTATCGATCAAGCTTATATACAGCATGGCTGACGAAGATCTTGGGGACAGCGATGATTACAGCAATGCGTGCATTGGATTCACCGTGCTTGCACGTACGAAATGACGTTATTAGAAAAGAGAGAAGGAGAAACAATATGGCCACTTTTGGCATTGAGGGAATCCGCTACTTTGACAAGCTCAGGGCCGCCGGCTATGCAGCCTCCGACCTGCGCTACGTCTTCAATGTCTGCAATGGGCTGCTTCGCAAGCTTGAGTCGAGAGGGCATACGAAGACGTTCTACTACGCCAATGATGATTGCTGGGAAACGGATATCCGCAGCTCGTTTCAGGGCGGCGGCGACAACGACTATGCCGACAATGTCGATCTGTTCTTCATCTATACCCATGGCAACCACGACAGCAAGGGCAATATCCAGCTCGGCTACAACGTCAAAAAAGACAAATGGCTCAGCAACTCTGCGGAGTGGTGTCTTGGCGAACATCAAGTGGAGTGGGTCATGGCCTACGCATGCAGTACGGTGGACCTTGAGCAGTTTGGCACGCTTTACAACATCTTTCAAGGTCTACATGGCTACTGCGGCGCGTGGGGCGAGATGATTGACGGCTCTACGGTCGATGAAGTGGGTGAGGATGTGGGCGAAAACCTGATCAACGGCGACCCGGTCAGTCATGCCTGGATAGACGGCGTATCCGATTGGTGGGTAGACAACCATCCGATCGTGATTACGGCGGAAACGGAGAACACGCCTTCGGACACGACAATGGACCGGGACCGTTTGGTTGGACACGGTTTTTCAGAGGCCGACATCTATGATCCGGACTCGCTTTGCGCCGTATGGGCGGAGGGATAAAAGATGAACGTATCCAGTGACTTGCGCAAAATGTTGGTGGACAGCACGCTTGGGTACCAACGAACGATGCCTATCTTTCGCTTGAAAGAACTAAGCGAGCAGGAAGTGGAGGCAAGAGCCGTCACGTTTGCTGAGGATTTCTTTGGCCTCTACGACGACTCGCAGTTCCGCTACAACCGTCGGCCCAATGAGGGCGCAACCGATCTGGTTTTCCACGACGACACGTTGGTTCGCGGATTTCACGCGTCCGGCGCGCTGGTCGCAAAGCGCGCCTTGAAATGGCGTGAACAGCCGATCTCAGGCGCCACGGATGAGGAGACGTTGATTGATGCGGCCACACAGGCTGTAGACAAACTGGGCATCAACAAGTATGTGGGGCAGGATGAGGAGGTTCGGTTCGAGCGATTGTGGCGCATCAAACAGAGAACGGTGCATCGCAATGGCGAGCGCGATCCCGTTGTGCTCCGCAATGTGGTCGGCGCTTTTCGCCGCTACCTGCATGGTGCCCCCGTTTGGGGGCGAGCGTCTGTGTATGTCGAACTGTCAGGCGACAAAGCCGTCAGCGCCGCCGGGACAGACTGGCGGCTGCACGTTGAGCCGGCAGTGGATGAGGCAGACGTGATCGAACCCGAAGTTGCCGTCGATTGGGTGCTTGGCGAGCTTGCTGCAAGGATGCCGGGCGATAGGCTGACAGAGAGAAACTACGTTCCTGAACTGTTCTCGCTGGGCTATTTCTCGCTGCCAAAACGGACTGTTCAGTTGGTCACACAGCCGGTCTATGTTGCCAAATTCCAAGCGCGAGATCGGGCCGATTTCAGCCAGTTGATCGTCGTGCGTGCGACGTATGAGCGTTACGGCGACGTTGACCATATGCTTGGATCGCCGGTCGGTTCAGTCAATAGATCCTGATAGCGCGTAGGTCGGGTATCCTTGCCCGACGACGGTACTATGGTGGAAGCGTGTCGGGCAAGGATGCTCAATCTACAAAACTCATGATCTGGTTGTGCCTTCAGTTTACGGCGCATCGAGTACGGCTGACACGTCGGCGGCCAACTGTGGATAGGCGGCGGAGGTTGCGGTTTCGCCGCGGTTGAAGCTGCCGTGCACGGCATAGGCATCGCCGGCCAGCCGTAGGATGCTAAGGGACTCGTCGCGTGGATCCACGATCCAGTACTCTGGGATGCCGGCGCGGGCGTACTCGAAGCGCTTGGTGACCAGATCGCGGTGGGGATCGTCCGGTGAGACGACTTCCACCACCAGGTCAGCGCCGGTCCAAAAGGCATCCTCGCGGCGGGGATCATCGGCCGAGGCGAGGAAGAGTAGATCCGGCTCGCGTAGCTTGCCCGGCCACAATTGCAACCGTAATGGTGCAGTTCGCACGGTGCCGCCAAGTTGATTGGCAAACTGCAATAATAGGACGAAAAGGTATCCGACGATGGCTTGATGTCTGTCGCTGGGCATGGGCAACACCTCGATAGAGCCATGGGAGAATTCGACCAGCCGGTTGGTTTCCAATCTGAGATACTCTTCCATGCTCCAAGCGCCCTGGGCCGGAAAGAGCAGAGCGACATCCCAGGCGGGTTCGGCCCATTCATCCGCTTGTGGCGCAGATCGATCCACTGTCTGCATGGTTGGGCGTTCCTTTTTGAACAATCTGAAAGACGGACTGGCGCCATTATAGCACATTCAAGAAGGCGACGTTGGCTGGCGCGATCAACACATCGCCGTCATCATCCAGGGATGGGACCGCCAGTTCCAGCCCCCAGCACGCCAGAAGATCCTCGGCTCGCTGGCGTGTGGCGTAGGCGGTGGCCTCGTTGGCCAGCACCCCGACGAGCAACTGCCTCGCCAGCGCCGGCTTATGCCCGGCCCAGGCCGCCTCGGCAAGCCCGGCGAGTGCTTCCTGGGCTTCGGCGGCGTCACAGCCCTTGGCCGCCAACGCATCCGCATAGCATTGTTGCGCCCGCACCCAATCCCCTTCGGCGCAGGCCACATGGCCCATCTCCAGGAAAATGCCGGCGAGGTGGGTAGAGTGGGGAATTTCGGGGCGGGTGCAGGCGATTCGCGCCTCCTCCAGCCGGGATCGGGCCGCAGCCGGATCGCCGGCCAGGCGCTCGACACGCGCCAAGCCTGTCAGACTGCGGACGTGCAGCGCAAGTATGCCTGTTTCCAGCCCCAGAGCCAGGCTCCGCTGGCAGTGTTCACGTGCCATCAAATAGCGACCGGCGTCACACTCGATCAGGCCGAGTCTCATTTCGCTATAGGCAGCGTTGAGGCGATCTTCGAAGCTGTGGCTGAGTGCGAGAGCGGTGTGGATCAGGGCTTCGGCCTGATCGTAGTCCCCGCGCAACTGCAATAGGATGGCCTGCTCGCGCAAATTACGCGCCTTGAAGCGTCGTTCCCCCATTTCATCGCAGAGGTCAATGGCTGCCTGGTCGTGCGATTGAGCCGTCCCGTAGTCGCCCAGGAATCGCGCGGAGACGCCGAGTGTGTGATGAACGTGCATTTGCCAGAAACGGGTGCCAATCTCGGCGCGCCAAGGGTAGCACGGGAAATCGTTTGACACCAGATAGTCCAGTTGTTTCCGTGCAGCCGCCTGAGTGGCGGCGAAGTTCCCCAATGCCAAGTCAAAAAAAACAGTAGCATGGCGGACCATAAAATCCTGTTCTTGCCAGCAGTCTTCATCGGCAACGGCATCCAGCACCGTACGCGCTTCGTTCAAACAGACCTGAAGGCGCGCCAGCCAGCCCAGGTGCAACAACAGGACCATCTCGATGTAGAGAATGAAGGAGAACAAGACCACCGTTTCTTGGCGCTGGGGTGATTTCGGACCGAGTTGCTGCCATCGTGCGCGTAGTACGGTCGCGGCGCGCCCAAAATAGGGCAACATGACCCCGCACCAACCGGTCATCTCGGCAACGAAGAAGAGGCCGACCATCATCTTCTGGATTGCCGCCAATTCTTCGTGCTCAATCGCCCACTGCCAGGCGGCCTCCAGGTTGCCGAAATCTGCGCTGAAGAGGGACATCGACTCGCGTCGCCAGTTCATGGTTTGGTCCTGACCTGTGACCATGCCGGCAAAGTGGATGCAGTGGCGGCGGTGCACGGCCCCGGCAGGCTCACCGCTCTCCGACTCGTACTCCTGTTCGAGCTTGGCGAGACAGTATTGGCGCATCAGCTCGTGGAAGGTGAAGCGGCGGTCGTGCGTGCGCAGCCACGAGGCGTCGATCAAGCCCTCCATGTCGGCGGGCGTGGCCCCGGCGACGGCTGTGGCCGCGGCGAGATTGCAGCCGCCGCGAAAGACAGCCAACTGGCGCAGCAGCGTACGCTGGCGATCGCCGAGCAGACGCCATGAATGGTCGAAGACGGCAAACATGCTGCGGTGGCGTGTCGGCACATCGCGCAATGGGGTGGTGAGCAGATCCAGCCCGCTGCGCACGGCCGTAGCGATCTCGGCCAAGGTCAGGCTGCGGTTCCAAGCGGCCGCCAATTCGATGGCCAGCGGCATTCCCTCCAACAGACGGCAGATCTCGCCGATCTGCTCCAGATCGGCGGACGTGGGGTCATAGCTTGGATCGAGCCGCTGCACCTGCTGCAAGAAGAGACCAACACTTGCGACGTCGTGCAGATCCTCTGGCTCGCCCTCTGAGCGTGTGAACTTGGTTCCCATGCCGGACAGGGCGGCCGGCGGCGTCTCCAATCCCTCCAGCGGCAGCAGCCACTCATCGGCCAGTTGCAGCCGGACGCGTGAGGTGACCAACAGCTTGAGCGCGGGCGCGGCGTTCAGCAGCGACGGCAGGAATTCGGCGCCGGCTGCCAGATGCTCGAAGTTGTCGAGCACGAGCAACGTCTGCCGCGCTTGTAGATGTTCCATGAGCCGCACTGTCGCCGCGTCCGGGCCCGCCGGCGGCAGCCCCAATGAACGCAGCATCGCGACGGCCAGATGGTCGGGCGCGTTCACTGGCGCCAGGTCGACAAACCAAACGCCGTCGGCAAAGTGCTCCCTTTGCGCACGCGCGGCTTCGATCGCCAGCAGGGTCTTGCCCATGCCGCCCGGCGCCAGCACGGTGAGCAAGCGGCAGGCAGGATCGGCCAGACGCGTGGCTATCTGTTCGAGTTCGGTCTTGCGGCCAAAGAAGGCCGGGGGCCGCGGCGGCAAATGCATCTGGCTTGAGCTGGCGAGAGACGAGGCCCTTGTCGCCGGATGCGGCGGCGTGACCATCGGGGGCGGCACAATCTCGCCGTTGCGGATGCGGTCAACCAGCGCTGCGGTCGCCGGCTGCGGCGCCACACCCAACTCTTTGGCCAGCAGTTGACGGCAGATCTCATAGTGGTGCAGCGCGGCGGAAGGCTGGCCGCTGGCGGCCAGTTGCCAGATGAGTCGTTGATGCACCTCTTCGTTCCACGGCTCGATCGCCAGGTGCTGGCGCGTCCAGAATGTGGCCTGGACGAAATCGCCGCGCTCCTCACAATCCTTGGCCAGCCGGGTCAACGCCAAGCCAGTCAGATGGTCCACCTGCTCGGCTGCCACCACGAGCCACTCCTCGAATGGTGGGCTGTGCGCGACCTTGAAGCCAGCCAGAAAGGCGCCGCGACGCAGTGCCAACGCGGCTTCACAGGCGGCGGGCGTGGGGCACTCCCCGCCGTGGAAGCAAGCCATGAATGAGACGAGGTCAACCTCTGCATCGCTGGCCAGGTTGAATTGCAGCGTCGTCTGCGTGATCAACAGAAAGGGCGACTGCGCGGTGGCGTCGCCAATGCTCTTGCGCAAGCTGGCCAGCGCATGACGTAGATCAGCCTGCGCGGCGCCGGGTGGATGCTCCGGCCAGAGCAGTTCCGCCAGTGCTGCACGCGTGTGGCTGTGTGCGGCATCCGCGGCCAGGAACGCGAGCAACGCGCCCACCTTGGCCGACTCGAATCCGGCTACAAGCTGGCCGTCCAGCGTTACCTGGAACGGGCCGAGCAGAGCAATGCAGAGACGCGCCATTGGTGCCATCCTGCCTCGAGCACATCTTTTCGATGTGACCTGCGGCTGGTCACGGTGGGGCGAAGAGAGATGTCGAGAGGCTGTCTTCATTATAGCGGAAATGCACCGCCCCGATCAATCCAATCAAAAAACACAGAGTTGGTTCAAGTGGATATCACACGTAAGACCCGACCACTTGAATTCTGGTTGAGCCTTTTTTTGTTTTCACGCGCTTTTAACGCGCCTGGCTGCTAGAGTGTGGATACAAGGGGAGCAAGGACGATGGCAGACGAACAGCATTATCTGGCCTATCTGGTCCGCCTGTGGACCGTACATCGCAACGGCGACCTGGCCTGGCGCGCCTCTGCGGCCAATGCCCACACGGGTGAGTAGCAAGTCTTTGCCAACCTGGCGGCTCTGTTCGCCTTCTTGCGCGCAGTAACAGAGGAAGAAGCGCCTTCACCCGATGCGCTCAACGAGAGTGTGGCGGCGCAGGAAGTAAATTGAACCAAACCATACAGATCGGGAGAACGAAAGGGAGGATTCCCGGCTTCATTCGCAGCGATGGATGTGATGAACCTGCTGTTGAGGAGCAAAGCGCAATGAGTTCGTTCTGATGCCGGTAACAGACGATGGAGAAGCAATCGATCCACATGTGGTGGCTGCCAGGCGAGTTATCGTCAACAACAATGGTTGTCCATGGCGCAAGTTGATGGCGACCGCAGAAGGTACGCCAATTCTGGTAGGGATGATTCGCAGTCAAGGAAGACTGCAAGGAGGATTCATCATGTTCCGTCAGAAGGATATGCTGTTTGTGTTGCTGCTGGCGGCGCTGCTCCTGGGCGCGTGCCAGCCGATTGTACGGCCGGAGGTGATGGAGAAAGCGGCGCCTCATTACGGGCCACTTACTGTACTGGTGCAAGGCGCCCAGATCCGCAGCCCCAACGGGATCAAGGTAGGGCCGGACGGCAATCTATACGTGGCCAGCGTGAACGAGCAAGCGATCCTGGTTATCGACCCCGACACCGGCCAAATCCTCAGCCGTTTGGGAGCCGAAGTAGGCATTGATGGGCCGGACGATCTGGCGTTTGGGCCGGACGGCTCGATCTACTGGACCGATTTCTTCAAAGGATCGGTTGGCCGCCTGGCGCCTGACGGCAGCACGAGCAGCCAGATGGTGGCGCCCGGCGTCAATCCGATCATCGTTGCGCCTGACGGGCGGCTGTTTGTGGGGCTGGCCTTTCTGGGCGATGCGCTCTACCAACTCGACCCAGAATTGGCTGCGCCGCCTCGCCTGCTGGCCGAAGGCTTGGGTGGGCTGAACAGCTTCCAATTCGGCCCCGACGGCATGTTGTATTCACCGGTGATGGAAAAGGGGCAGGTCGTGCGCATCGATGTCGCCACCGACCCAATTCAGATCGAGGTGGTGGCCGAGGGGTTGAATTGGCCGCTCTCTGCCAAATTTGATTCGCAAGGCCGTCTCTATGCAAGCGGCGCCCCCGATGTGGAAACAGCCGGCATCACGCGCATCGACATGGCTACGGGCGAACTCGAAACGGTGGCCGTTGCGCCATCCGGCATCGACAACTTCGCCTTCGATGCCCAGGACCGTCTGTTTCTTAGCCTGTTGGCTGAGGGAAGCGTCGCCGAGGTGATGGAGGACGGTGCGCTGCGCATGTTGGGGCCGGTGGGGCTGGTGGGTCCAGGCGGCGTGGCCGTGGCAGCACGATCTGACGGCGAGTCCATCTATGTGGCCGATCTCTGGATGCTGCATGAGTTTGACAGCACGACCGGGGAACTGCGCAACAAATACGATCTGGGGCCGTGGACGGTAGTGGTGGATGGCGACAATCTGCTGCTGTCAAGCTGGTTTAGCAACTATGTGATGGTCTGGAACCCGCAGACGTATGAAGCTGTCGAGGAGTACTACGACTTCGCCATGCCGCTCAGCGCCATCCGCTTCCAGGGTGACCTGGTGGTCGCCGAGCTGGGCACGAGCAGCGTGGTGCGCGCCAGCGCCGCCGATCCGGCGCAGCGCGAGACGTTGGTGGAGGGCTTGGGCGTGCCTGCCGGGCTGGTCGCCGACGAGGAGAATCTATGGGTCAGTGACCGCGCCACGGGCGAGGTCTTGCAGATCGTGGCCGGTGGTGAGGTGCTGCCAGCACCCAAGGTCATCGCCAGCGGACTGGATCGGCCGGAGGGCATGGCGCTGACGCCGCAGGGCAACCTGCTGGTGACCGAAACCGGAACCGGGCGGCTCCTGTCCATCGATCTGACAACCGGCGCGGTGCGCACCCTTGCCGAAGGACTTGGATTCGACCCCGTCGCGCCAGAAGGACAGACGCCAACCGGGCTGATGAGCAGTGTGGCGGTCAGCCCATCGGGTGCGATCTTTGTAACAGGCGATCTGGCCAACGTGCTCTATCGGATTGAGCCTGAACAGTAGGCAGAGCATAATCGGGAGCCTACCAGGCTGGACGAGCACGGATGTACTTCAAGTTGGGGGCGTCCAGCACGTTTCAACCGTGACGTACACTCGACGAGTACCTCCAGTCGATCGCAAAAATAGACCACGGATGGCACGGAGTAGACGGATTCTCGCGGATTTCATCCGAAAATCATCCGGTTTTGTCCGTCTACTCCGTCTACTCCGTGGCCGATTGGAACCGGGCTGAATCGTAGCCCGGGCGATAAGCAGCGCCCTGGGGTGTACTTCAGGGTTGGGGCAGGCAACGTCCCCGGCACGGTGCAGCAGATGGCGACATGACCAAAACGCTTGTGCACCGTGCCGGGGACGTACTAGGCACCCCCAACTCGAACTACACCCGCGTCCTTGCGCTTCCAGCCACGTGCACAGGATGATCTGCGCGCGTTTTCCGCGCGCTACACAGCTATGCTGAACAGGGAAGCATGATTCACGACGATGGCTGGTGGGCGAGTCTGGCTTGCTTATCTGGTTCGATGAACGCCAAGCTGATCGTCGCCATCTACAGGCTGCAACGATTTTGCAACGCGCAGGGGTCTACACTGTAGATAACCGGGTGGCAGTACACCTGGAGGGAGGTGCGTATGCAGCATCTCACACAGATGGAGTGGGAAATTCTGGAAGCCGAAGCGGAGGAGTGGGCACACCGCACGAGCGCGAGGCACGCCGACGAATATCAACCCCGCGGCTGGAGCCGTGCGGCGTCCCTGATCGCTACCGTCACCATCGTGGCTATGCTGGCGATGATCACCAGCCACCGGGTTCAAGTCGAAACAGAGACGAGCGCGGCTGCCATCCACCGGGAAGTAGGCGCGCTGGTGCAAGTGGAAAGCCTACACGAGTATGTGACCAATCCGGCAACGCAGGAAGAAGTCGTCATCGAGTCAATCGCACGCAATGCCAGTGGCGTGATGGTGCGCGCAGCCGTGACCAAAACCCTGCCCATGGGGCACGTGCTTGTACGCAAGGAGACGCGTTTCTACCGGCCCTTTGCGGGTGGGTGGCAGCGTACAGCTCCGCTGCACTCCTTCTGGGGTCGGGCCACTGCGCTCGACACGGCCACCATCCACTTTGACTTTCACGAGTTGGATCGGCCCTATGTGGCCGCGGTCGCTGAACCGCTCACGACCTTTCACGTTGCGCTGCGCCAATTGCTTGGCCTGCCCGCGCTGGCGCCGTCGGCGCGGATCACGGTGAGTATTGTCCCAGAGTATGTTGCGCCGGGTGAAATCATCCCGGACAGGTGCATCGTGCAGCCGTCATCGTTGCTGTTTGATGCGCGCCCCGACGAAGAACTGGACGCGTTGCTCTATGCGCGTCTGCGCCATCTCATGATTGCACAGACGATGCAGGAAGCAGTCGACCAGAATCACGTCAAGGCCGCATGGTTGCCGTTGGTGGCACATCTCCAGGTTTGGATTCAAGCACACGGCGACCATCTGCCCTTGCTTGTCGAGATGAGCGATCCGTCGACGTTCTTGCCCCACGCCGATAGATGGCTATCTACTTATCGATTTACAACGCTCTTTGTCGATGATGTGGAAGATTACGCGCAAGGGTACCAAGTCTATCGCAACCAGAGTGTGGCGTCGGCCGCCCAGTCGTTTTTTGACTTTCTTGTTTTCAACCGCGGCCCGAGTTCGATCGCCAGGCTGCTCGCTGCGTTTGGCACGGCCGACACCTGGCCTGCTGTGATCGAAGAAGTTTTTGGCATGACGCTGGAGGAGATTCTGTTAGCCCGCGCTAGCTACGTCCCGACAAGCAACGAGATTGCACCGGGCAAGGAATGAATCGGATCGCCACATTCTTGCCGGGCTGCTTTTGATCGTTCGTATACAAGCTCAGTTCAGGCATCCTTTCCGAAGAATCATCGGTATTATCAAAAAATTACAGCAGAAACTATGGCATTTTCGGCGAGTTAATGAATGATCGTTGACGAATATCGCGGTTGGTGTTACGATCAATTTCAGCGATGAACCTTGACGAACTTGACCGCCGCATCTTGATCGAACTCCAGTGCGAGGCCCGTATTGCCAACGCCGAACTGGCGCGACGGCTGAATTTGTCGCCGCCGGCCGTTCATGCGCGCCTCAAGCGGCTGGAGGAAGAGGGGTTGGTGCGGGGGTACGTCGCCCTGCTCGACCGCGAGCGGCTGGGCTTTGACATGCTCTGCTTCATTCAGATCACGCTGCAGTTGCATCAGATTGAGCAGGTCACCGACTTCCGCGTCACGGTCCAGCAGATTCCCGAGGTGCTCGAGTGCCACCACGTCACCGGCGAGTACGACTATCTGCTCAAAATCGTGGTGCGCAACCGCCAGGAGCTGGAGCGGCTGGTGATGGAAAAGCTGACGCCCATCCCCGGCGTGGCGCGCATCCACACCAGCCTGGTCTTTTCGGAGATCAAGACGTCGACCGCGCTGCCGCTCGCCGGCTCGGTTTGAAACAAGCGCAACTTGATTGCTGCCAAGATAACCCTGTTCAAATCCAGGGGACAGGAATCGTTTATATGTTCATCGAGTACATCTCAAGGCTGTGATACAATCCGTGGCAGGTGTTAGCAATGCAAGTGAGATTCACGCGTCACGCCCATCAGCGCATGATTCAACGGCGCATCAACGAGCGTGACGTGCTTGACACGCTTGAATCTCCAGATGATGTGATCGATGGAGATATGGGCGAGACAATTGCAGTTCGGCGGCTTCGGTAAGACGAGCTTCGAGTTGTTTATGAAGAGTGGGCTGACGGTACATGTCTGGTGTTTACAGTGATACGAACCCCGCTTATACAAACAAGGGAATGACGAATGCAGATCGACTACGATCCTGAAGCCGATGCGGTTTATATTCGCCTTCGTGATGGTGAAGTAGCGCAAACAGTGGAGTCCAGCAAGTACATTTATGTGGACGTCGATGCCAGCGGCGTGCCGCTAGGGATTGAGATTTTGTTTGCAAAAAACATGCTTGGCGCACGCGATATGACAAGCATCACGTTCAATGTTGCCGCCGGCTCTTCTTCTGAACTGACAACCGCAAGACCTTGATTCTTCGTAACTATTCAGCCGGGTAAGAATAGAATGCGGATCGGGCAGCTTTTCGCTGATCTGATCCGCAGCTATCTGCCCGATCCGCGTCATCCGCGTGCCATTGGTTGAACGATTCTTGTCCCGTCTGAATAGTTACGATTCTTCAACCTAATTGATCGTCTGACGAACTTGATGCAAAGGAGCACACTGCCATGACGCAACCGACGCCGATGACCATGGGCCAGCAGTTTGGCCGCCGCTCGTGGGCTGAACCGTGGAAGATCAAGATGGTCGAGCCGATCAAGATGACCGACCGGCCGGGCCGTGAGCGCGCGATCCGCGACGCTGGCTACAACACCTTTCTGCTGCGCTCGGAAGATGTCTACATCGACCTGCTCACCGACAGCGGCACCAGCGCGATGAGCGACCGTCAGTGGGCCGGGATGATGCTGGGCGACGAAGCCTATGCCGGCAGCCGCAACTTCTATCACCTGGAGGAGGCGGTGCAGAACTACTACGGCTACAAATATCTCGTCCCCACGCACCAAGGCCGCGGCGCCGAACATCTGATCAGCCGGGCGCTGATCAAAGAGGGCGATGTCATCCCCGGCAATATGTACTTTACGACGACGCGACTACATCAGGAACTGGCCGGTGGTCGCTTTGTGGATGTGATCATCGACGAGGCGCACGACCCGGTCAGCCTCCACCCCTTCAAGGGCAACGTCGATCTGGACAAGCTCGAAGCCCTGATCAAAGAAGTCGGCGCCGAGAAGATTCCCTACGTCAGTCTGGCGGGCACGGTCAACATGGCCGGCGGCCAGCCGGTGAGCATGGCCAATGTGGCCGCGCTGCGCGCGCTGTGCGACCGCCACGGCATCCGCCTCTATCTCGACGCCACTCGCATGGCGGAGAACGCCTGGTTCATTCAGCAGCGCGAGGAGGGCTACGGCGACAAATCGGTGGCGGCCATCGTCAAGGAGTTCTGCACCTACACCGACGGCGCGTGGATGAGCGCCAAGAAGGATCACCTGGTCAACATCGGCGGCTGGCTCGCTATGAACCATGCGGAACTCTTCGAGGCGGCGAGCAACCTGGTCGTCGTCTACGAGGGGTTGCACACCTACGGCGGCATGGCCGGCCGCGACATGGAGGCGCTCGCCATCGGCATTGGGGAGGCGCTGCAGGACGACCACATGACCTCGCGCATCGGCCAGGTGCTCTATCTGGGCGAGCTGCTGACCGACTGGGGCATCCCCATCGTGCAGCCGGTGGGCGGCCACGCCATCTTCCTCGACGCCAAGGCGATCTACGCCCACGTCCCGCAGGATCGCTTCCCGGCGCAAACGCTGGCCGCGCAGCTCTATCTCGACTCCGGCATCCGCGCCATGGAGCGCGGCGTGGTCAGCGCCGGCCGCGACCCCGTCACCGGCGACCACCGCTACCCCAAGCTGGAGCTGGTGCGGCTGACGATCCCGCGCCGCGTCTACACACAGGCGCACATGGATGTCGTCGCCGAGGCCGTCAAGGCGGTCTACGACGAACGCGAAAAGGTGCAGGGGCTGCGCATGGTCTTCGAGCCGCAGTATCTGCGCTTTTTCCAGGCGCGCTTCGAGCCGGTGTAGATAGGAAATAGAACGCGGATGATGCGGATTGAGCGGATGGGCGCTGAAAAACAGAACATATACTCAGTCAGGACGCAGGATCACCTGCCCGCACGTCCCATCCACCTGAATGATCTGTCCATCCTGGATGTGCTGGGTCGCCTGCGGCACGTTGACCACGGCGGGCAGCCCATATTCGCGCGCCACAATCGCGCCGTGCGACAGCGTCCCGCCGATCTCCAACACGACGCCACTGATGAGCGAGAAGACCGGCGTCCAGCCAGGATCGGTGGCGCGCGTGACGAGGATGTCGCCCGGCTCCAGGGCAGAGGCGCCCTCCGGCGACATCACCACGCGCGCACGGCCGGTGATCTGGCCCGGACTGGCGGCCATGCCGCTCAGGGTGCGGCCATCGGTTGCGGCGACGGCAACCGGCACGCCCTGCGCGTCGAGCGCGTCGGGCGTCGGCCGGGTGAACCAGTAGGTGTAGGCAGCGCGGCGATCTTCCGCAAGTCTGCACAGCTCCAACCCGGCCTTGAGCGGCTCGCCGGCCTCGACGACGGCTGTCAGTTCCTCTGCCACCAGGAAAAAGATGTCGCCCGGCGCGGTCAGCCAATGACGCGCGGCCCAGCGCTCACCCAGCACGGCGTAGAGGTGGCGCATCGGCAGCAGCAGCTTGACGATATAATTCTGGCCGTTGTCGCGCATGCGGGTGAAACGGTGCAGCCGTCCCAGCGCCTTGCGGAAGGTCCTGCGCTGGCGTGCGTTGAGACGTGCTTCGATCTGCGCCGTCGCTGCCTCACGCCGTTGTATTGCACTTCCGCTGACCGCCGCCGGCCCAACTTCCATTGAAAAATAGGGCGTCAGCGCCTGGAGCACCTGCTCCGGCGCCTCGCTCCAACGCGGGTAGAGCAGCTCCGCCTCCACCATGCAGCGGTGGCCGTGGCGCTGCAGGAAGCGCTGCAACTGGTCGAAAAAGGGCGCGGCCGCGGGATTGTCGCGCAGCGCGGCCAGCGCTTCGGCGGGTGGCAGCGTAGAGACAACCGCTGCGAGCTCAGCCTGGCGCAGCGTCTGCGCCATCTCCCACAGATCGGGCGCAATCTCGGCGGTGATCACGCCGGAGAGACCGCTCGCCACCATCTGCGCCAGCGTGGCGTCACCTACATGCTTGGTGAGAAAGCCTTCTATCTGCGTCAGCGCCGACATGGAGAGCGAAGTGGAGTTGGCGTGATAGGCGATATAGTCGAGGCCGCGTCGATACCAGACCGTGCGCGCTTCGTCGAGCAGCGCGGCATCGGGGGCGCTGCTCAGGTCGCGCGTCATAAACTCGTCGACCCAGCGGTCGATGATCGGGAAATCCGCCTCAAAGCGATTGACATTGCGTTCCCAACCCGTCGCCACTTCCCAGAACCAGGGCAGATGACGCAGCACCTGGCCGAGCCGCCAGCCTTCCGCATCGGCAGGACGCGCCGCAGGATGGGTCAGCCCACTTTCGATCAGCGGCATCGGCATGCCAAAGCCATGCGTGTAGGCGTGGAGCACTGCGCCCTCGTTGAGATAGGCGTGGCCGTAGGCGCGTTTACACCAGCGAATCTTGCCGGCGTAGGGCGCACGCAATTTGGCGAGCATGGCGTCGGTGCTCTCCTGCGTCATCGGCTCCCAGATCGACCAGCTCAGCGGCGTGATCGGATCGGGCCAGCGTTCGCCCAGATCCTGCTGCGTCCAAAAGTCGAAGGGTTGCACAGGATAGCCATCCAGCGTCGGCCAATCGTCGTCACCCGGCGGGCCTGTTTTAATGGCTGTGGTCGTCACCGGTCGCGACTGGAGCAGGATGACCTTGCCGCCCGCCACTGCCCACTCCACATCCTGCGGCTGGCCGAACAATTCCTCCAGCGCGCGGCCAAGCTTCACCAGTTCGACCACCTCTACGGCGTCGATTGCCTGCTGGCTGCGGCGCGTCTCGTCCACTGGGACTTCATGCACGCCGGTGGCGGTCAGCGCGGTCATGAGCGCCTTTTCGCCCAGGTCCACCTGCTTGATGCGCCCGTCTGCTTTGCTGGCTGTGATGGCGTCCGGGGTGACGCGGCCGGCCACCAGCGCCTCACCTAATCCCCAGGTGGCATTGATGACCATCTCGTCATCGGCGCCAGTGATGGGGTTGACCGTAAACATCACACCGGCTGCGTCGGCGCGCGCCATCACCTGCACCACCACGGCGAGAGCAACATGCCCGGGTGCAATGCTCTGACGCGCGCGATAGGCCATGGCCCGCGCTGTCCATAGGCTGGCCCAGCAGCGCTTGACCGCGTCGAGCAGCGCGGCATCGCCGCTGATGTTGAGATAGGTGTCTTGCTGGCCGGCAAAGCTGGCGCCGGGCAGGTCTTCGGCCGTGGCGGACGAACGGACCGCAACCGGAACCCCAGCGCCCAGACTGGCATAGGCTTGCAAAATCGGTGCGACCAATTGCTGAGGAAAGATGGCGGCAGCAAATGCCGCTTGAATCGCGGCCGAACGCTGCTCAAAGCTGGCTGCGTCGGCAGCGTCAATTCCCTGCCACTGATCGTCAATTACGGGTGCAAGGTTGCTGCCATCGACAAGCGCCTGATAGGCGGCAGTCGTGATCACAAAACCATCTGGCGCCGGCAGCCTGGCGCGCAGCATGGCATTCAAATTGGCGCCCTTGCCACCCGCTTCGTTTAGTGACAGTGCTGCGCCGCCCAGTGGCCGAATGATCTGTTTCCATTCAATTTGCTCTGTTATCATGGCTCATCTCCAAATTTTCCAGTTCAATGCCGCCTTCGTCGTTTTGCTGGGCAATGCCGTTGAGCAACGCATCGATCAGCAGATCGATCCATGCCTCCGGTGTAAAATCGGCGCGCACGTCGTCTGGCCCGTAGCGTGCAGTCACTACATAGCCGGCGGCGATGGCGTCGAGCAGGCGCATGAGCACCACGGTGGGCATCGGCCTCAATCCTGGCAGCGCCTGGATCGAGCGGACAAACTCCTGCAAGGGCGTTGTCAGCTCCGGGAAGATGCGCTGGATATTGGCGCCGCCGAACTCGCCCAGGTCGATCTGCACCAGTTTGAGATATTCGTAGTAGCGCTGATTGAGTGGCAGCCAGGCGCGCAGATACGCACGGATCAACTCCGGCGCCGTCTCCCCGTGACAAGCAGCGAATACGGCGCGCATTTCCTCCACCGGCGCCGCCATCTCCAGTAGTTCCGTAAAGAGCGCCTCCTTGCTGGCAAAATGGTTGTAGATGCCGCCCACCGCCCGATTGCCGGCCGCTTTGGCGATGTCGCGCAGGCTGGTGCTGGCATAGCCGCGTGTGATGAAAAGTTTCCAGGCCGCATTCAAAATTTCGGTGCGGGCATCTTCGCCTTTGGGCGTCGGCGTCATGATTCTCCTCGCCATGCTCTCTCGTGATTTTATGAATGAACGTTCGTTCATAAATAATGATAAAGCAAACGCCGATTCCTTGTCAAAGCTCGGCGTCTCAAAGATCGAATTTTAGCCCTTTGATTGCGTGTCCGCGTCTAGCATACTCCATTCACGTAGAAGTGAGTGCTGTCCTGTCAACGCTCGATTTGGCTGCGTCTCTGCCTTCCGGTAAACTGGGAAGACATTTCTTTTTTTCTAGCGCGAGGGTTCCCTTGTTTGAATTGGTTTTTCTCGGCACATCCGCTTCGGCGCCATCCGTCCAGCGCGGTCTGTCGTCGGCGCTGGTGATGGTCAACGAACATCGCTTCATGATCGACTGCGGCGAAGGCACGCAGCGTCAACTGCTGCGCACCGGCCTCGGTTTCCGCCGGCTTGATAAGATTTTGCTGACGCACGGCCATCTTGATCATATTCTCGGACTGGGCGGTCTGGCTTCCACATTGGGCCGTTGGGAAGCGCTCGATGAATTAAATATTTATGGCGGCGCCATGGCGCTCCATCGCGTCCACATGCTGATGGAAGTTGTCTTTGGACCCGGACAGATTCCCAATTCCGGTGTGTCGCTGAATGTGATCGAGCCAGGGGTTATCTTCGAGGATAAGGTATTCACCCTCACCGCGGCGCCGGTCCAGCACCGGGGGCCGGATTGTTTTGGCTTTCTCTTTGAAGAGAAGCCGCGGCGCCCATTCTTGCCAGCAATGGCTGAGGCATTGGGTATTCCGCACGGCCCTGTGCGCCGCGACCTGGCGCTGGGGATTGCGGCCACGCTGCCCGATGGCCGCGTGGTGCAGCCGGAGGAGGTGCTGGGTGAGCCGCAGCGTGGCGCCAAACTCTTCTTTGTCGGAGATGTCAGCCACACTGGCCCGCTGCACAAGAGCGCCGAGGGCGCGGATCTGCTGGCTGTCGAGGCGACCTATCTTGACGCCGACAAACAACTGGCGAAACAGCATGGTCATATCACCGCGACCGCCGCGGCGCGGCTGGCGCGCAATGCCGGCGTGCGCCAACTCGTACTTCATCACGTCAGCCGGCGGTATACGACGCAGCAGGTGCTCGAAGAGGCGCAAGCCATCTTCCCGGATACGGTAGTCGCAAGCGATCTGGACAGCTTCGGCGTGCGCAAGGAAAAGGCCGTCACCGCGCGTAACCTGCGTCAGCGCTAGCGACTATCAGCCACACACGCGGTCGAATCATTTGTGCATGAGGGAAGGAATTGCAGAGCAACGTCCTGCGTCGGGTTGTCGTACACGACCGCTTTCAACTAGAGTTGAAACTTGGTTATCCGCTAAAGCAAGGCGCACAGACGCGCTACCGGATCGAAACGTACCTTTTTGCGCCGCATTCGTTGGGAATCAACGCCGCCAACTACCCAGAACACGAATTCTTTCGCGACATCCAACATTATGTGCGGATGAAGACGCCTAGCTTCAAGCTGCATGAGGTGCTGGAAAGCCCGCATTCTCCTTTGGTGCGCAGCGAAGCGTTGCTGCGCGAGCACGTAGGCGCGTTGACGCCCGCAACAGAAGATACGCTGCGCGATAGATTGCGCATTTTGCGCGCCGTGTTCAAAAGCGCCGCGCAGAATTATCTTGCGCCGTTGGCGCATGTTCCCACGCCCATGACGCAGGAGGCCGAAAAGCAGTTTATCGATCTTGTCTCTACGGCGATCGACTCCATTGACCAACTTGCACGCCGCTATCGCGCACTGTCCACTCAATTGATCGAGGCCCGCGCCACTCCCGATTTATTGCGTGCGTTTCGGCTGACCGATGAATCGATCAGCATCTTGATCGAAGATCTGTTGCTGCGTGTTCATCAAATTGCCCACGCCTGGCTGTCTCCCCCGTTGCTGGCGAAATGGCAGGCGCGATTGGTCGCACGCGTGCGCGTCGAAATCGATTACCGCACCGCGCAGCAATACCCTTCGGTCTTGCAAAAGGAGACGCGCGAGAGCTATATGCGGCGCGTGTCAGTGCTGAAGAAATTCACCTCCAGCGTGCTCTGGCTTTCGACTAGCACGCGGCGCGAGGGTACGACGCTGGAGCAGGTGCTTTTTGCTATCGTCGCCGGCGTCTCGATGATGTTCGCCACGTTGATCGCCTTCTATGCCCAGGCTGCCTATGATGAATTTACGCTGCCGGTTTTTATTGCACTGGTGGTGGGATATATGTTCAAAGATCGCATTAAAGAGACGGGCAGATCGCTCTCCTCCCGGCTGCTTGACCAGCGTCTTTACGATTACCGCACCATTATCGAGACGCAAGATGGGCGGCGTCAGCTAGGATATGTGCGTGAAAAGGCGACTTACCTGGCGTGGGCCGGCATCCCTTCTGAAGTGATTTCGGCGCGTGGCGCGGGCGTTCACGACGACCCGATGTTCGCCGGCAACAGGGAGACGGTGTTGCTCTATGCCAAGCTCGTCACGCTGCGCAAAGACGCGTTCGGATTTTTGTCGAAGGATGGGGTGGATATCACGACAATCAACGATATCATGCGCTTCGATGTGCGACCCTTTTTGCGCAAGATGGATGATCCTTACGAGGATCGTTTGATGCTCAAGGGCGACAAGGTGCGCATTGTACGTTGCCATCGCACCTATCATCTCAACCTGATTTCTGTCTTTGCAAGTGAAACGGGGAGTCAGACCTGCGAGCGCACCTTGATCGTGCTTGACCGCGAAGGCATCCAGCGTATTGAGCAATTTGATGCAGAAGGCCGGCCGTTTACGCTTCGCAGCTCGCGGCTTCCTTTACATCTGTCAGAATTTGCGGATAGTGAGGAGTGAGGAGGGAAGGAAGTAGGCAGTCCGGGATACTTGCGGGTCACTGATTTAGCGCAATGCTTCCAAGCGGGCAAAGTAAGATGCGTCACCTGACCAGGGTGCACCCTGGTCAGGTGACGCATCTTATATTACGTAGTACGCATTACGCACTACAATCACGCATCATACATCGCGCACTACGCACTATTTACTTACATCCCCATGCCCATGCCGCCCATGTCGCCGCCGCCTGCAGGCATCCCCGACTTCTCTTCCGGGATGTCGCAAACCAGCGCGGACGTGGTCAGGATCATGGCTGCGATGGAGCAGGCATTCTCGACGGCGCTGCGGGTGACCTTGACCGGGTCGATGATGCCAGCCTTCAGCATATCGACGTAGTCGTTGTTGAGGACGTCATAGCCGGTGGTCAGCTTGCCGTCACTGTGCAGCATACGCACCTTCTCGATCACCACTGCGCCATCCAGACCGGAGTTGCTGGCGATCATGCGCATGGGTTCTTCCAATGCACGGCGCAGGATGCGCAAACCGGTGCGGGCGTCGCCTTCGAGGATGACATTTTCCAGCGACGGCATGGCGTTGATCAATGCGACGCCACCGCCGGGGACAATGCCTTCTTCGACTGCGGCGCGGGTGGCGCTCAGGGCGTCTTCGACGCGGTGCTTCTTTTCCTTCAGTTCGGTCTCGGTGGCCGCACCGACGCGGATGATCGCCACACCGCCGGCCAGCTTGGCCAGGCGTTCCTGCAGCTTCTCGCGGTCGTAGTCGCTGGTGCTGGAGTCGATTTCAGCGCGGATCTGATCGATGCGACCCTTGATGGCCTGACCGGCGCCGGCGCCGCCGACGATGGTGGTCTCATCCTTGGTGCTGACGATCTTGTCGCAGCGGCCCAGGTCTTCCAGCTTGACGCTTTCCAACTTGCGGCCCAGTTCTTCGGTGATCACCTGGCCGCCGGTCAGGATCGCAATGTCCTGCAACATAGCCTTGCGGCGGTCGCCAAAGCCAGGCGCCTTGATGGCCAATGCATTGACCATGCCGCGCAGCTTGTTGAGCACCAGGGTCGCCAGCGCTTCGCCGTCCACGTCTTCGGCAATAATCACGATTTCGCGCTTGCCAATCTGGACGAGTTTTTCCAGCGCGGGGACGATATCCTGAGCGCTGCTGATTTTCTTGTCGGTGATCAGAATGTAGGGATCTTCGATGGCGGCTTCCATGCGCTCGGCATTGGTGACGAAGTAGGGGCTGAGGTAGCCGCGGTCGAGCTGCATACCCTCAACATACTCGGTCTCGAATTCCAAGCCCTTGCTCTCTTCGACGGTGATCACGCCATCCTTGCCGACCTTGTCCATGACTTCGGCGATGAGGGCGCCGATGGTCTGGTCAGCCGCGGAAATGCTCGCCACCTGGGCGATCTCTTCCTTGCCGGCGACCGGGGTCGCCATTTCCTTAAGCGCCTTGACGATCTCGTCGCGGCCAGCCTCGATGCCACGCTTGAGCATCATGGGATTGGCGCCGGCGGTCACGTTCTTCAGACCTTCGTTGACAATGCTCTGCGCCAACACCGTCGCGGTGGTGGTGCCGTCGCCGGCGACGTCATTGGTCTTGGTGGCGGCTTCCTTGAGCAACTGCGCGCCCATGTTCTCGAACGGATCTTTCAGTTCGATCTCTTTGGCTACGGTTACGCCGTCGTGCGTGACGGTGGGGCTGCCCCACTTCTTGTCCAACGCCACATTGCGACCCTTGGGGCCGAGTGTGGTCTTGACGGCGTTTGCCAGTGCATCAACGCCGGCCTTAAGCGCACGTCGCGCCTCATCTTCGTAAATAATCTGCTTGGCCATAATGGTGATTCTCCTCTAAGCCTAGTTTTGCTCGCCTATAAATTGCAAATTTGTCCCCAGCGCCCCTGTCCTACACTTGTGGAACAAGGGTGTGCAGAGGCGTGAACTACTCAACAACTGCCAGGACATCGCTTTCTTTGAGGATCAAGTATTCCTTGCCATCCAGCTTGACGGTTGTGCCGGCATAGCGTGCATAGAGCACCTTGTCGCTAACCTTGACGTCCATCTCGATGCGTTCGCCAGTGTCCTTGCGCGCACCCGGGCCGGCTGCGATCACCTTGCCCTGTTGCGGTTTTTCTTTTGCAGTCTCCGGCAGGAAGATGCCCAACGAGGTCTGTTCTTCTTGCTCGACTGGTTCGACGACGATGCGGTCGCCTAACGGTTTCAGGTTCATTGTGGAGCCTCCTTGACATGAAAGTGTCTTGGTATGTTTCTAGAAAAAGAGCCGGTTAGCACTCTGATGTTTTGAGTGCTAACCGGCTCCATCATAGCGCATAGAGTTCGGCTGTGCAAGTAGCAGGAGCTTTAATTGCGCATGAAAACCGCTAACGCTTCATTAGAGTTTTGTTTGCGCGCAGTGTTTGTGCGTCGCGTAGCATCTCTTCTTCTTCGCTGGCATAGTCGCGCAGATCAAAGGCCGTATAGAGATCGCGGCTCTCGGCAAAGTAAGCTGAGGCTTGGTCAAGAGCATCTTGTGCGAGGGCCACGTGGCCAAGATTGTGCAGTGTGGCGGCAAGATCGGTCCAGGCGCCGCGCTTGCGCAAGAGCACCATGTCCAGCGTGTACCAAGTATGCGCTTGCGCGAAGTCGCCCCGCGCGTAGCAAACTGACCCAAGATTGTTGTAACACGCGCTGACGCCGGTCAGATCCTCATTCTTGTTGAACATGGTGAGTGCGTATTCATAGGCTTCAATCGCTTCGTCGTAACGCTCCAGGGCTTCGAGCACCAACCCGACGTTGTTGTAGATGCTGGCAAGTAAATGCTTGTCGTCACCGCGCAGGGCAATGCGCAGCGATCTGCGGTGTTCGGCCAGGGCGCGCTCCGGCTGGTTGAGACTAAAGTAGGCGCTGCCCAGGTTCATGTAGGCCGTCGCCAATCCATGTTGATCGCCTAGTTGGGCGACGCAATTGAACGCCCCCGTGAAATATTCGAGCGCGCGCCGCAGCTCGTCAAGAATGCGGTGTGAAGTGCCGAGATCGGTGTAGACATAGGCCAGATCCGCCAAAAGATCGCGTTCGTCAAAAATTGGCGCAGCGCGCTGGAGCCATCCAATGCCTTCCTCGACGCGCCCGAGGAAAAAATATTGCTGCCCCATGTTGGTGAGCAACCAGGCATAGTCGCGCATGTTTTGCGTTGCCAGCGCCGCGACCGCACCGACGGTAAGCCAGCGCAGAATGCCGGGAGGGTGCCGCCAGAAAGCATAATGCGCCAGCGCCAGGGCATAGTCAACCGCCAGACGCAGGTCGGCGTAAACCGCGGATGATGTGTCCTGTGGCGCCAATTTGGTAATCTCGGCCGCATCGTCGCTGAGCATTGCTTCTGGCTCGCGCTGAAAAATGCGCGTGAGGCGGTTGCTACACCAATCCGCGCCGGCAAAGATGTTGCCCCAATCCAGATCGACTTCGCTCCACCGCTGCAGCGGCAACATCTGATATTGCTCGGCCTGCTTTACGTAAAATGCAGCGTGGCGGCGATCCCACTCCTCGCCAAGCATAGCGGTGTTTTCTTCCAGATAGCGACGCACGAGGGGATGGATGACGACGCGGCCGCGAAAGCGGTCGCGCTCGATCAGCGCGCGGTCGGCGAGTGCACTGACGGTGTGCGCGTAATCTTCGTGCGAGCCGAGATCGGCCCAGAAAAGTTCGCGCAGGGCAGGTTCGTACACGCCGCCCACCGCGCGCACAAGGCGGTTGAGAAACACGCCGGCCGCGGGATTTTGCAGCGCGTACGTTTCGAGGGCAAAGGCGCAGATGCTACTGGCAGGCACCCCCCCGTCTGGCCCGCTGATGCCGCGGAAAATCGCGTCCAGTTCGGAGAAAGGAAATTCTTCCATCAGCCCAAAGATGAGGCGCATACAGATGGGATTGCCCCGCGCCGCTGCATAGATAGCCTCCGCATGGGCGTGCGCCGCCGTCAGAACACGCTGTGGCGCACGCGCGGCGACAAACGCGTCCAGGTCTTCGCGCAGAATACCGTCCAGATGAAGGTGCTGATGTTGTACCAGGGCGGCGATATTTGGATTGAACTTGCGATCGATCAGGATGATGCGGGACTGACCTTCGTTTTCATGTAGATGGCCGATAATTTCTACCAACGTGGCGACTTCGCGCTCGGAGGCGCCGGCCAGTTTATCCAGAATCAGCAGGCGCCGGCGTTTGTATAGTTGTTCGAGGATGCTGATGCCCCACCGATTGTCGCTGGTGCGGGTGAGCGCGGTGCCGAGGACCGTGTCCATGGTGCGCACCACGTCGTAGAGGCGGAAAGGGCTGGCGCCGGCCGGGCTGACCTGAATGATGCCGTCGGAGAAGTCGTAATAGTGATTCCAGGCAGATGCAACCGCCAGTGTACTCTTGCCGGCGCCTTGTTCCCCACTGATGGCGATCGCCGGCAGATCGTCACCGCCGGTGAGCCATTCGTGTATGGTGAGCAGGTGGCGACGGCTGCCGACAAAACCGTTCAGCCGGTAGAAAGTCAGGTTGTTGGAAATATGCCCTGATTCGACGAACTGCTCAAGGCTGTTGACCATGGCATGGCCTTTTGATTCGGTAGTGTGTGCGGATGGGATGCTCCTCACGCGCGACATAAACTGGACGCGTCGTGCCTGCGATCACTCGGGCTTGTGCGTGTGAGCCTAAATGATGATGCATGGGAAATCGCTGATGGCCGCAATCTCGTTTTGAAATGCTTCTGCGTAGACCATAGCGCCGCTCAACCGGCTTAAATTGCGTTTTGCCGCACCGCTATCGATCAAGATCAGATCCGGACGCATCCGTTTGGCCAACGTGTTGATGTTCACCTGGGTCACATTTTCTACGGCATCGACTTTGTCGATGACGCGATCGGTCACGGCTTTGGGGCGGTCGATGGTATCGGTGACAATCACCTCGACGTTCGGATTCTTCTGAAGCTGGCGTAGCGCCTCGACGCCGGCTTCATCGGCGCCAATCAGCCATATGCGCATTTTACCCTCGCTTTCCGACAGTCCGACATTCAAATGAACCCAATCAAGCTGAGTAATGCAAAGTATGCAAAGACAAAGATTGCAGATGGCAAGCCGACCAACAGACCGCTTCGCAGTTGGCTTTTTGTATCGACCGCACCTGAAATTGCAACCAGTGTCATACGAGCAGACGAATTTGGCAACATATAACAGAGTGCCAGCGTAAAAACAAACGGCAGCATCAGGCGAGTTGGGAAGATGTTGGTGGTAACCCCCAGGGTCACCAAAATCGGTGAAAGAATGGCGCCATAGGTCACGCTGTTCATGAACTGGGTCAAAACAAAAGTGGAGGCGATGAGAATAGCTAGAATAGTCAGATATGGTAGACCGTTCAGCGCCGGCTCGATCAAGCTGACGATCCAATCGCTGGCGCCGGTTTTGTCCAGCGCATCACCCAACGAAAGGCCTGCCCCAATCACAAAGATGATGCCCCAATTGACGCCTTTCAGGTCGTCCCAGTCGATCAATTCTTCAATGGATAGCAATGCCACGGCCAAAATAGCAATCATGGCGCTGCTCAGCAGCGTGGTTGGCAATCCAAACCATTTCTCCAGCGTCGATCCCGAGACCCAGAGTACAATGGAAATGACCAGGACCCCAATGGTTTCACGTTCGGCATTATTCAACCCGCGGCGGCGCACCAATTCACGCAGGGTGGGGGTAAGATCCATGCGCAGGTTCGGCACGCGAAAGACGAGGAGGAGCATCGCCCACGTAATCGGTATCAGTCCCAGGACCACGGGAAAGCCATAGCTGATCCAGGATAGGAAACTGAAGTCTATGACTTGACTCAACTGCCCATTGGCGATGGCGTTTTCGCCACTGCCCATGGGCGTACCGATACCGCCAATGCTGGCGCCATAGCCGATGGCCAACACAAGCACCGCAAGCATCCGTTTGGCCGCACTTTGATCCTGAATCTGCTGCGCGATGCTGATGGCAACCGGGATCAACATCGCCGCGGTGGCGGTATTCAATACCCACATGCTCAAGAACGCAGTCAGGGCAATCAAAATGAAAATCAAGCGGTGAAAGTCACCGCGACTCAAAATGATTGCATATAAGGCCAGCCGGCGCGTCAAGCCATGTTTGCGCATGGTTTCAGCCAAAAAGAGGCTAGCCAGGATCAAATAGATGACCGGGTCGGCAAATGGCGCAAAAGCACCGCGTGCCGTATCGATGCCCAACGCAACCTGGGCAACCGGCACAAGCAAGGCGGCAATCGGCAATGGAACCGGCTGCAACGACAGAATCATACCGGTAAACACAAACAAGGCGAGCGCGCGGTGCGCCTCTGGCGTCAGTCCCAGCGGGGCAGGAATCATCAGCACAATGGCTGTTCCCCCAAGCACCAGCAGGAAGCGGCGCAGGTCAAACACTTTACGCGTGGCGACTTGCAGCGGCTGCTGGATGAGTTCCAGCGGCGTCAGGCGGCGTTGGATGCGTCGCTTGCTGGTGGTGGTGCGCGCCGTCGAATGCCGTCCGTCGGTGTGGAGAGGCTTTGCTGGCTGTGGCGCCGGGTCATCCGGCGACGGTTTCTCTCCCTCTGGCCCATCTGTGAGGGAATGCCAGGTCACTTTATCGGGCAGCGCGGATTTCAAACGTGAGCGATGAACAGTCATGTGAGCTTTCGGTAGGGTGTAATCTGCGGCGGGCGCCTGCTCAACTGCCAGGAACGTCGCTGCAGAGTTTGACGCCGGTCAGCGCTGGTGCACTGTTGGGATTCTTTTCCAGCGCCTTTTGCAACCAAGGTTGCCCCAATTCGCATTCGCGCGGCTCTTTGTAGACGTGCGCCAAGCCAGCCGTGTAATAGTGTTCCTCGCGCGCGGCGTCGCCGATGAGTGGCAACCCTTTGTCGAAGGCCGCGGCTGCATCTTCATAGTTGCGTCGCGAGTAGAGCGCCATGCCAAGATGAACCAGCGCCGGCCCATAATTGGGATCGAGTTCCAAGGCGTCGTTGAGCGTGCGAATCGCGGCAAGATGATCGCCCACATTATACAATCCCTCGCCCAGCGCGTCGAGCGTCACTGCGGTCTTGTTGGCATCGACGGCCGCGCGGTAAGCGAGCATGGCGTTCTGAAAGTCGCCCATCCCGACGCGGTAAATGCGCGCTTTTTCCAAATGGAGGTCAGCGCGTTGGGGCGCCTGCTTCAGCGCCTGATCCAACACCGCAATGGCGTCTTGATATTTGCCCAGTTTCTCCAGCAGATACGCACTATTGCGCAACGCCAGAGCGTGCTGCGGATCCAGCGCGAGCGCCTGGTCGATGTAGGTTTGCGCCTGGGTAAAATTGCCGACGTCGGCGTAGATCTCGGAGATGATCGCCAGCGTTTCCACGTTGTCCGGCTGCAACTCGTAGGCATCCAGCGCGTGTTCGAGCGCCGTCTCGTAGTCGCCCAGCCAATCCTCGCTTCGCGCCAACGCGGCCAGGGCATCGGGATCATTCGGCGCCAGGGCGACCGCATCCGAAGCCGTCGTGTGCGCCGCCGCCACATTGCTATTGATCATGTAGAGCCGCGACTTGACGACTAGCGGTTCTGGATTTTGTGGATCAAGCGCGGCCACGCGCTCGTAGGCCGTGAGCGCCGCCGCATAGTCGCCGCGCAACAATGCGGCCTCGGCATCGGCCAGAAATGACGTGGCGCTGCGGGTGGGTGTTGGCGTCGGCGCACTTGGGCGCTCCACAAGCCACCCGGGCTGTGTTTCATAGAGAATGACGGCCACAGCGGCCAACACAAACAACGGCCAAAACCGGCCGATCCCGCTTCTCCTGCGCCGCCGCGGTCGGTAATCACGGTCTAAGTACATGGCCGATAGTATAACATCAGATGCGCGAATGAGTTTCTCTTGCACAATCCTGCACACCATGTTATAAAGCAAGTGCAGTCGTCTGCCCCTGTAGCTCAGAGGATAGAGCACTGGCCTCCGGAGCCAGGTGCACAGGTTCGAGTCCTGTCAGGGGCGCTGACCCACTAGTGATAGTGGGTACGCCAGCTAAAACCACTGAAAAACCCGTGTCTTTTCAAGTGAAAGGCGCGGGTTATTATTTTGGACGCAAAGCCTACCCTACAAGACGCCTACGAACTCTTTGCGCTTGACTGCGAGTCTAGAGGGTTCACCAAGCGAACGCTGCAATTCTACCGGGATCGGTTGGGGCTTTTCTTGCGCTTCCTTGTCGAGCGCAACGTCAGCACCCTGGACGGAATGACGCATACCGTCATTCGGGCTTACCTCGCTAACCTCCAGAAGCGGGAACCGGCGCTTTCCTCTGCCTACATTCACAGCCATGCACGCGCAATACGGGCGTTCTGCAACTTCCTTGTCCGGGAAGAACTGCTAGACGTTTCCCCTTTTGCCAAAGTCAAAATGCCACGGCTTGAAAAGAAAGTGCTTCCGGCGCTTTCCTCGGAAGAAGTGCATACCATACTGCGCGCCTGCGAGTATGAACGGGACAAAGCCATAGTGCTTTTCCTGTTGGACAGCGGCGTTCGGGCGGCTGAACTGTGCGCTTTGAACGCCGGGGACGTGGAAGACGCCGGCGCGGTTATGGTGCGACAGGGGAAGGGGAGAAAGGATCGGGTGACGTTCGTTGGGGCGCGCACTCGGAAACAGCTTTTACGCTACTTCGCTTTGGAACGTGGCGGGAAGCCCAAGCCGGAGGAACCCTTGTTCACCTCCCAACGTGGCGGGGGACGCTTGGCGGTTGCTACGCTGCGACAGCTAACCCGGCGGCTACGTGCGACTACGGGCGTCAAGAACTGCAAGTGTCACGCATTCCGGCGCACTATGGCGATCCAAAGCTTGCGCAACGGTATGAACGTCTACGTCCTTGCCAAAATGCTTGGACATGACGGGATCGACGTATTGCGGCATTACCTGGACATTCTGCAAGACGACGTGAAGGCGGCTGCCAAGAGCTTTGGCGTAGTGGACAACCTTTGGTGAGTAAACCCGGCTCACCGGTGCGAAGTGAAGGAAACACCTCGCACAAGGGACGGTGAACCGGGCAAACATATTCTACTTCAGTCTGAAAGGGACAGGCAAGCATGAACGATCCTCGTATACTTGAACTTCTGGACTGGGCAGCCGCTACCGGGTTGCCCTTGCCGCGTCCAGCGGAAGAAATTCTCGCCCTCGAAGACGCCGGCCACGTCGTTGATCTGGCAACCGGGGACATTCTCTGGGA